>Ga0065711_1000755_pt1 | contig 75934 bp, 35 predicted proteins | sample Hoacrofraction12_FD_59098 | JGI IMG/M metagenome (GOLD analysis project Ga0065711, IMG submission 59098) | Hoatzin crop microbial communities from Cojedes, Venezuela - Epithelial fraction 12 v2 (version 2) | ecosystem: Host-associated > Birds > Digestive system > Esophagus > Crop | place... | reverse complement strand
TGATTTCATTTATCTAAGAGAAAGTGAAGTGGTAGCTGTAGGTGCATGGTACATACGTGGATGATAAAGGTCTTTTGAGTAGAGCAGAGGAAGGCACAGAAGATCCACTGGCTCCAAGCCAAAGCTGGAAGGGAAAAGAAAAGGTTACGAATGAAATATGCATTTTTAAGTGAAGGTACTTATTCGATTTATCTGGGTAATGTGGTGATTTTGCCATTGCATAAAGAATTTTCAAATAATGGTGGAACTATAGAACTGAAATTAGAAAGCAAATGGGTACTTGATGTAGGCATTAACTGGATGAAATGTAATGTACTGTGGTAAGTACAAGTCAGAAAATGTGGTCAGTATAGTTCCTTATGGGCTTTGCATTTTTTATCCTAATCTTTATAGTTGTTTTTGTATGGTCATACCTGTTGTTTTTCACTGGAAGCATAACCACAATGCAGTCATTGTGGAGGAGAAATAAGGGGTACCCATATGCAGCAGGAAAAATACCTGGAAAATAAGCAAACTGAAATATTTTCATATTGATGACCAAATCACATGCAAAGCATTGCCATATTTTGCCTTAGCAGGATAAATGAATGAGACATCTATACAAGCAGTCAGAGACGGAAAGTACAATGCACAGTGCTCCTGTAGATTTCATTACTCCATTAGGTTTTGCTTTAATCCTACGGAAATTATGTATAGCTATCAAAATTTGTCCATTTGCTTGAATCTATAGGGCAGGAATTGTCTTGAAGCTATATAAATGATAGAAAATAATTTTCCCTGGACATTGTGTTAATCTAAGAATGGTGTACAGCGAATATAAGGAACAACTTCACATCGCTAGTACAGTGTAGATACTGCAGGTGCTACTAAATACACGTAGCTTGGCAAAATAATGCTTAGTGTGGAAACAACTTGGGATGCCAGAAAGTGGAAAACTTACAGTGGTTATTTCCCTTATAAAGCCTTAAATGAAAAACAGCAAGATGTAAAGAAACGAGAACGCATAAGTTTGGGTATTTCTTGAAGAATTTTGCCACTTAGAATATTTTTTAAATATTTGAAAGAAACAAAAGCAAATACAGAATGTGGTTAACTTTCTCAAAAATGCCTCTTTGTCAGTAGTCTTGTGCATACTATACAAAATGTAGCTATAACTGGATATCTTGGCCAACATGTTTTCTTGCAAATATTCACATTACCATTTAATAAAGTAATGCATTCTTTTTATTGTTACTGTTTGGAAAACTGAAGTGTTAGTTGAAAGTTATTTCCCTCTGAATATTTTCAACGTGTAGTACAGGTAATGCGTGTATTGTTCTTTGCATTTTTCAGTGACACTAATCCTTTTTTTTATATTTTCAGACAGAGGAGACCAAATACGTTAATGGAAAATTTTCCAGTAAAATTGTGATTGCTCCTGAGGAAAATGTGACTTTAACTTGCATTGCAGAAAATGAGCTAGAAAGGACTGTGACCTCCCTGAATGTCTCTGCTAGTGAGTGTCTTCTAAAGACCATTTCTTTAAAGTTGTAGTTTCACATAAAGTACCCACACTTCACACTCGTATGAAGAGTAGGTCTGCATAGTAATGTTGATACTAAGATATTTAACCTTTTTGTCTTAAGTCAAGAAATTGTAAATCCACTCTGGATCAGCAGGACATAAAATTTATTGATAGCTTTATGGATGAAGTCACTTAGCTAGCCAAGAAAGTAATGAAGACATCTCATGTATGCAATATGTTATTTACTCTTGTAAATAATATTACAACATAAGATTAAAAGATAATAGTACAAAAATATTGCAAAATAATACATTATTTACAAAGATTGAAGTCTTTATTACTAAATTAACATCATCTTTTAGTCCCCAAATTCCAGTTTATTATTACTGGTATGACTTGATTCAGAACAGATATCAGCCATACTGAGCTTTAATCAAATGTCACTTTTCAATGATGAAAGGTGATGAGAAGCTACTGTTTGTGTAAGGGTGAGTAGCACACAGAAATACACAGTCAGAACTATTTCTGAGACTAATATTACAAGTTTTGAATAAGATTCTTCAACTGGGTATATTAATAGTTAGAAAGGAAAGACTTCCGCTTAAAGATAAGATTAATTACCTTGTCTGGCAAACTCTGTGTTAAGTTTCAGTGTTTGTCATTGCTGTAAATAAGCAATTAAAGGTGTTCAGGTATAACACATTTTGTCTTTAATTTAATTTTAACTTTTCCATTTCAGTAAGTATTCCAGAATACGATGAGCCAGAGGATAGGAATGGTATGTATGGTTTTCAGTCTCCATAACCCTTTCTGTTGATTGTCTCAGTTCAAGACCTATTGTGGTGTTACTGAACAGTTTCCCCAGTTTCTTAAAGCTAGATTTGATTTGTAATAGCTGGTGCCATGACTGACTAAGAATGTGACTTTCTTGAAGCTTTAAATGTGTTTTTAAGAACAATGCCACTTTTTTTAAATTGTGAATTTCTGATTCCTTTTCTTGTTTCTGATGGAAGTTCTTTAGAAATAGTGTAATGCTTTACTTTATCATAGGTCACTTCTAACTTTTCTTCTTTGTTTCAGATGACAATAGCGAAAAGGTTAATGACCAGGCAAAGCTAATAGTGGGGATTGTAGTCGGTCTTCTGCTGGCTGCTCTGGTTGCAGGTGTTGTCTACTGGCTCTATGTGAAGAAATCAAAGTAAGAATTTATGGAAAACTTGATACTAAATTGAAAAAAAAAATCATAAGTGGAAATGTATGTTTACCTGTTTTCCTTCCTGCAGCTTTCCAGTAGTCTGAGTGGGGAAACGTTGTTACAGTAGGTGCATTTAATAGAGAAAGGAAACTTGGTACCTCTGTTCGGCTTGTCCTAATGCTTAACAGGACTCATCTCCTGGAGGTGGGGCTCCAAGACTTACCATAGATCATGAATTGTAACGAGATTCTTGTTACTGACAGCCAAGTCTGGGCCACTTCTTGTGTTTAAATATAGTACCTGCTACTTAATTGTGAGGTGTTACCTCTGTGGGGCTTTACTGGTACTAGAAACTGTCTTCATTTAGAAGTTGGGTAGCTTGTTTGCTTTGAAAATTTAATAAATTACAGAGTAAGTCTAAACCATGTGAGGAAGAGGAGAGAGCCTTAATTCATTTGTTCATCTGTACTTTGAGATCTCTGAAGTAAAATTGGTCAAGACAGACCTTGTGTTGCTGAAAATCTAGAAGCTATCATCCAAATCAATATGTTTTAGACATTCTAGGCATAGAACAGGATTTTCCAGTGAGGACTGCTTGCTTTTAATTTATTTCTTATCACACAGGCTCACTTCAGAAAATAAACTGGATGATCTCAAAAAGTAACCATGTTTCTCTGTCCTCTTAAAGACGGCCATGACTGTGCCATTTGGCCTTATCCCCATACATTTGTCTCCAGGGAAACTGAGGGCAGGTTTGCTCTCTGAAGGGTTCCTCACAGCTGCTTCTTAACAGGGAAGATTAAGGTAGCTGTGCATAGCATGCACAAATCAGTACAGGTACAGAAGCAAGCTAAAGTTCAGTTGTTCTTTCTATGACCTTTCATTAAAACTAGAGTGAATGAGATCTAAAATATACCAGTGGGATTTTACTGTGAACAAATGTGTTCTCATTGATGTGAAAGTACAACAAGGAATTCTCCATCTGCTTGGAAATATTCTTTTTTTGGATAATACATAAGGATTTTAACCCAGCCATAACTGAGCAGGTTTTGGAAGTTTTTCAAATAAAGAATTGCTATAAATTACCCAAGCACGGAACCACATTCAGATATTGTACAGGCAAAGAATCCTGTTTTTTGCAAAACTTCTTTTGGTAGAAATTAGAAAGTAACAGTAATGTTAATCTCCTCCTCCCACACTTTGCTACTCGTGTAGGAATGTGCAGAATCATTTGCTTAAGTCTTTGCTTTTGAATATGAGAATGTGGAAACACGAAACTGTGATTCACTGCTTTGGGTTTTTTTGGAAGACGTGGTTTGGGTATAAGGAAGGCAGAGAAGGTAGAATGTTGTGTACCATTACGTAGTGTGGGGAGAGCTAACAAGAATCTATAGAGTATAGCATGTCCTTTGCTGAGTTAATGACTTAAGAATAATTTTTTCAGCCTCAAAGATAGAATACAGTGTATTCTAAATGGACAACACTACTTTTCCTCATGTTCAACTTCTCTTCTACAAGCTTAGAGTAAAAATTAGAGCTAGAATTTATTAGACAGGTTCACTGGGAACAAAATAAAAATCCCTTTATAGTTAAATAATAGTCTTCATATTTGATACATAGTTGCTGACCCCTGAAACCCGTAGTTGATGCATCATCACTGACAATCTCCCGTTCTCAGCATGTATTTAAGTTGATCTGTTATTATCCTCCCTGCTTTCTGCACGCTGTACTCGCAAGAGCAAGCAGAGTGTCAGTACCTATTCTGAGAAAGTTTTCATTACAAGTTACAGCCTAGAAATCAAAGTAGACCTTGCAAAAAGCACCTTACACCTTTAGACACAACCTGTGTCTAATCACAACCCCTGCATCTCCATACGGGCCGACAGGTAGTAGTTATTCTTTGAACCCACCCTTGAACAGTAACTCACCTAATCTCTATCCCCAAAGTGACGCCAAAGGAAAGTCTGAGAAGGCAGCAGCACAGAACTTTACAAGTCTGCCGAGGCAAGAAAAACATTACTTTTTTTTCATTATTGGTGTTGTGGTTTGTATGATCTGCTATTGTCTTGTCATCCACACTAAGCAGGAATTATACTTGTAGCCTTGGAATATATTCACAATAAATCACTTGTGTAGTTATTCACTGCCTCAGCTCTACTTGAGGCAAAAGCTGATTATTGCCACATATTCTTTTCACTATGAATATTATCCCATAAATCAGGGACTCATCTGTATTCCACATCCCACAACCAGCCCCCTCTTGAATAAAGAGTTGAGGCTACATATCCCAGCATGCTGTGTTTCTCCTTCATCTGAGCAGAAGGCCAAAGATTTGTTTTCTACAGGTATCTCCTTTTTTCAAAAAGGGTATTTTAAATTAATTTTCATGGAACAGAGTATGATTCAGCACTAAAGAATCTTTCTAATTTTGTGTCAGACCTCAGTCAAGTGTGATTCTAGGGCATCCATCTTCAGTAAATCCTTCATATATCACACATTTTCACCTGGCCAGAAACAGCTGAGAATACAGCACAAATTAAAGTTTTAGAAAGAAAATAATGCACCCGGCACTGTATATCCCTGTTCTCTAGGCATGGAAGTTTTGCGTGTGGATTGGACCTTTGTCCCATCTTTGCTTCTTGGGTTTGGAGGTGCACAGGTCTCAAGCCACTTGAGGCTAGATCAAGGTTGAAGTGGTTTAAAATGCAGTGAGGGAAAATTCAGCTGGGCAAATTGAAGCACAGCAGCAATCTTAAGATTGTTCATACTCAGAGCACACCAAATTCTTGAAGTTGTTCTTTGGTCAGAGAAATCAAGATTGTTACTAGTGTCTCTGAATCTGAACACTTGAAGCATAACAGTTCTGCTTTTCTGATACTTTATAGGAAACTAGCAGATGAATCCAAATGTGGCAGGCCAGATACATGGGAAACTTGCTCTATGTTTTGACCAAGAGGCAGCGTTTGTATTTTTGGTGCAGTTCCCTTCCAGAGTTACAGACATCTCTGAAATTGTCAGTTCATGTCACAAAACTTCTATAAAAGTGGCATGAATCAAAAAATGGTCACTTGTTTCTTGATGACTGGAATATTTTTCTAATATCTCTGCCTTTTTTCCTACTGATGGACATTTGGAAATAATTGGAGGAAGTGGAAGGCAAGATTGGGGGTAAATAGAGATTGCAGATAATCCAGATTTGGATGTCTAAGACTGTTACCTCCTAGAAAATCTTTTGCAACAAAGCAGCTGAGCGTCTAACATACCTTTCAAAAGTAATGCAAGCTTTAATGAAATTCATGGCCCTTGCTTCAGCACCCAGAATTACACCAGCGTGTATTCTCTTACCCGTCATTATTGCAAGCTTGGGTAACAAAGACAAAGAGTGCTGCAGATTTTCTTTCTTAAACAGTGTTGATTGTGAGGCCTAGACTTGTGAGATTAAAAGAAATCAGGAATTAGAACTCAACAACAATTTCTGGGTCATCTATATGCAGTCTAAATTTACTCTACAGCAGGCAAAACAATTGAGATGGAAAATGGTCTTTATATTAAAAACAATGCTATGAATGATATCTAAAGAAAATCCATGAAAATAACAGCCCCTCAGCACACACGCACTCTCCAAAGGAAACAAAAAACATCACTTTGGTACTACTTACAGAGAGACTTTGATTAGGATTCCCTGAGGATAATTATTTTCCTGAAGAGCAAGCATAGATAAATGTAAAATATGAGTCATAATTTTCGCAAGAGCTTGGAACGATCCACGTTTTACAAATGAATTTAAAAAAAAATGGTTGAGAGACGTAAGTAAACTCATAGCCACAGAACCACCTTCTCGCTCTTCAGCACAACGTGGCCAGAGCCTGCTAAGGGGTGGGCTTTGTCTGTGGAGCTGCCAATGATCTTGAAGTGTGGGAGGTGGCCTGGGCTAAGTGGGCGGTCTTGCCGTTTTTGGCAAATCCGGTGGACTATTTCTGTCCGTCCGGACCGAGGTGCCCAGCTGCTCAGGTAGCATCAGGAGGTCGCTCCTGAGTTGCAAACGGAGCAAGCTGACAGCAGTTAATGCACAAAAAAAGTAAGGAACAACAACTGTTGTTGAATGCTACACTGGCAAAGGACCGCTTGTCCTCTGCCCCAGGTCACCTCGGGAAGCGATGGAAACCATGTTCTGAGCCATTTTGCTGTTCCAAACCCCAGCCACGTCTGTCGAGCCCTGAGGACTGGTGCCATGCCAGGCTGGCCTGTTCCTCTGCGCTGGCAGAACACTGCCAATGGGTCACACTGCTGCAACTCCGTGCAAAATTACTCTTCTGCCTCTTACTAACCCTGTTTAGATAGCACTAAAAAAGGCAGCAGTGCTGCTTGTGCTGAGGTGGTGAATCTGCCTAGATACCAGTATTTGGGGAACACAAAAAAGTCAGCAAGGTCACTGAACTACCAGAATGAAACTGCTGTATTTCAGTCTGAGGCACTGAGAATCTAAATCCATCTGATTGTCAGAGACGAAAAACTGCTGCTGCTCTAATTTCAAGCAAGCGGTGTATACCATCTTCCAAAAGAGTTCTGGGTTGCCTGCCTCTTTCACAGTCAGCGTGCTGCCTTTTAAATCTCCCATTTTCACCCATTTTGGCTTTAGGAAAACAGAGGTGACATTTAGCGAGGGCAACGGTTTCACTGAATGCAGAACTAAAATAGAACACTTTAAAAATCAAAACCTAATTGCATTGCAGAACCTATACCAGGTTTAGTCATTGAATAATTTTAACCTAATCAAAGACCAGCAATGCCAGTTACAGTTCCCTCTGCTGTTAAGTGTCAGGTCATGTGAAATCCAGTCTGCTTTGGGCATCATAAAACTCTTGATAAAAGGCCAAAAAAAAAAGAGGGGGGGGGAATCACAGTTAACCATGCCAATAGTCTGTCCTGTCCACTCTCTTGCCTCCAAGAGCTGATGTAAGCAGTTACATGAGGGCAGACGTGCATCATACTGCTTTTCATTTCAGCTCAGGTAATTGCCTGAGTCCCGATTCTTTCAGCTTTTGATCTCTTTCCCTACTGTCTCCAATTTTGTAAGACTTATTTATGGAGAAGACTCATTAACCATATGACAAGCCAAATCCTGTGCTCTACCTAAAACAAACATTTTTTTAATTAAAAAAAAAAAAAGTTTTTTTTAATTCTTAAGGGATTTGTTTGTTTGAGGGTTTGTTTCTTTTTTACTAGGATTAAAGAGATTTGTGAAACGTTATTAGGATCACAGAAGGTCAATCTCTACCAAAGCAGTGAATTTTCCTCTTCCTTGCATCTTGCATCCTTTCCTTCTGTGCATATCACGTGTTTTGTGTTTTGAAAACCAGAAGAAAGTAGAAAGTTACGGCACAATAGAAATTTACCACTATAGAAGTTGCTGTGTGATATAATCTCAGCAATTTAAAAATTAAATTTGCCTGCGATAAGCAGAAGTAAATGGGTTTTCAGCATGGATACCTTCCTGTCAGCCACGCAAACGTAACAGGCACTCCAAAGCCACTAGTAAAAGATAACTGCAGCTTTGAAGCATTAAAACTTACAGCTACTCAGGAAATAACGTACTCTAAACCCAAAACCATTTCAGGATGGTCCCATTCAGTGTGATGGGTGGGATGTTGGGCCCAGAAGCCCATGCCCCCCAGCACCCCACCTCACAGGCTTCTCCCCAGCCCAGAGCGCCGCATTTCGGCAGCGCTTGCAGAGGCACCGAGGATTCAGTGCGTCTGCACCCCCTCAGATAAGCTCCTGGGAGGCAAGAATTAAACTGTGCTCTCGTAACGGTACCGTGCAAGGCTGCCTCGGCTCGGGGCACATGTGGTGCTTGGCCACTGCTGGCGGCCTTTGCTCAGATGGAGAAGGCGCACAGAAACACTCCACCAGAAAAAATTGAGCTCTGCGGTTTGGGGAGGTGCATACCTGCATGGTGTCAGCGTGACATGTCACACTATCCTGCTAACCTGTGTCTTCGTTGTATTTTGCAAGTCGGTGTCACTACGAGTCTTCACCCCGATGCAAGGGTGAGCGTATGCATGGATCTGTCAGAACAGACATTGCTTTTCTGTAGGGGAAACAAATTATCCATAGGGAAAATGTGTCTGCGATAATCTGCTTTGACACAAGGGATTCACTTTGTCCCACTCAAAACACATTTGCCCGCTTATGTTTTAAAAATTGCGGCCTTTAAAATGTTATTGCAGCACTGCAGGGATCTTTCACCTTGGCAGTGAGGCTTCTCGCCCATTAAAGGAATGGCTGAGTGGTTTTATTGTGCTAAGCTAAACTAAGCGCTTAACTCATTAATTCATCTCCACTACTTGCATTAAGGAAGACCTGCTACTTTAAATGAGCCATACCTCTTTTCTTCCCCCACAAACATGTACACAATCTCTTCTTCACCCAAAGCTTGTCAGTCATAGCTAGCACAGATCTAGAAGCCGGAGTGGGTTTTTATTCTGTATTGTCGGAATTTTCATTACTTTCTCCACAGTTAAAGAGCTTTCGTTTGGCACGGGCTCTGAAAGTCAATTACTACAAGTACACAAAAGATTGCTGTGTTGATCAAGATATCTTAGCCACACTTGTAACATTTTAGCACGCCTTAAAGCAAACTCCTGTTCATTGAAACAAGCTACACAATTAATTTGTCAAGAAACACAGATCTACACAACCTGCCTAAATGTCTGCTAACTCAGAATGGTTCTGAATTGCTCAAGACGTAAAACACACATGCACGGCCCTGCTGCAGTACTCCCTGCGATACGAACGCCCGTGGGGGAACTGGTGCTATTGGTCTGTTTACAGACATGTGCAAGCCTATTGCTCTGCTCAGACCAGAACCGTAAGAATTTTATGTATTACTGAGAGGGGAGGAGACTGTCATTCACATGAGGATGGAACAAAATGCTGTAGACGTGTAAAGATGACCTTAGTTTTTCATTACAGGACAGCATCAAAACATGTAGACAAAGATCTTGGAAATATAGAAGAAAACAAAAAACTAGAAGAAAACAACCATAAATCTGAAACTTAAGAGACAAAAATGTGTCAGTCACCATTGCAGGTAGGTGTTTCATATTGCAGCGTTCAACATCTCTTTATCCACCATTCCTCTCTAGCGATCTGTGTCTGGTGATCACAGTGGTAGCTTGGAGTCTGTCGGTCACCTGCCAGAAGGTCGGCAGAGGCGGGATTTTGAGTGGTGCACTGCTAGGACAGACGGCTTCAAGCCCCTGGCTAGCTGAAGACACATACCTGCCTACGCACACACTGAAGCAGCCTGACATTTAGACATAATGAAGCACTTGGCTTTATTTCAATCCACGTACTTGGGGAAATGAAAAGACAAATTTGTATAATGTGTCAGTGTGGTGCATGTGTGTGTGTATGTATGTGAAGAGTATGTTTAGGTATAGCTTAGAAGGTTTTGAGTTATGACTTGAAATGTTCACAGGATCCTTCTTCCCTTAGCAGAAGCAACAGTTTCTAAGTCCTTGGTCAGCTTTATTCATCGTCACTGCAAGAGGCATGAAGCTTTCCTTAGAACAAAATCATTCTTTTATGATTTCACGTATATTATTATCGATTTAATCCTGGAAAGAGACACTGCATATTAAGTTAGTAACAATGCAACAGGTGTGAAAGTTTCCCCAACTGGGAGCTATGTCTGTGTACAAATAATTAGGTAGCTGCAGAAATTCCGTTAGGAATTACAGAGCACCAACAGCACCACCCGGTGTTCACATACATATACACCACTGCTGCCTCTGCTGCATCTCTCCTCCTAGTACCCAAAGTTGGGGTTTCGACCACTTTTCTGGCCAGCCAAGGCCATTTTCAGTTAACACTGTGGTAGCACAGGGGTGTGGAGAACAGCCGACCATAGGGAGGTTTCCAGAGCTAGTCATCAGCTGTTCCGAAAAATGAGAGCAGTACCGATTCAGTGGTGCTGCGGTGTGAGTTCCGCAATGGGGAAGCTGTAGACAGCCCTGCTTTGCAGTGAGCTTAAGTAAATAGCACTGGATACCTTACTTGCGGTAGCAGGGTTTTAAATCATACAGTGGAATTATGACGTTTCATATTTTGATAAAAAAAGTTTCTTATTTAAAGACAGATCTCCTTATTAATAATTTCAGTGTGTTGTCTGAATTTTTAAAGTACAAGGCATTATTTTTGCACTAAATATTCATAATTCACTGAATTATATAAAGTGATTATACAGTATATAAAGAGATACAGCATTGCTGTATGCACTTTGCTAGCAATGTCAATGTTTGGAACTAATTTTGGAACTAGTTTGGAAAAAGGAATTGGGGATATCAAAATTATGCCCTATGAATGATTTAAAAGTGGAAAATAAGCAAATCTGGATTTTGTAAGAGTTGCAGTGTAAAATATCCAGCATTTCTACTGCAATTCTCTCAGAAAATTCTGTAATCTTTTTGGTTAGGGCTTGGTTTGAATTTTTTTTCTGGATCTGGTACCTTCTGCAGCATTGCAATGGTGAGGTGACTAGATGGAGCTGAAGTTAGCTGGGGGCATTTATTGAACACAAGAGTTCAAATAACTTTGTGTGCCTTCAGTGCGATCTTCTACTCCAATTATTTTATTTCTTCAAATCAGTAGATCTGTGTAAAAGGAGTGGGTGTAAATCCATCACTTACCAGCTAAACTTACTGGATTTACAATATTGCAACAGGGGTTCTTACGAAAGAAAGTATTCTCATCACTGAAGGGCAGAAAAAAGTGCTGTTCATTAGCGATTATTTGAAGATTAGATACTGAGATGTTATGTTGGTTAACGCATTGTAAAATGTTTAACTGGCTTTGTCTTTCGTATTTTCAGAGAATACATATAGACCAATTGAAGCATGAACGTGGATTGTATTTAAACTTATACAAAGAAGTGACAGCTATTCATGGTTCAAGTATTAAACAGATCATACTACCCAGTTTTCAAAGGATTTTAGACACAATTATCTCAAGCTGAAAAAAACCCCACAAACTAATTTTGGCAACAGCCATGATAATAGGTCACCATATTGTGTTCTGTTTGAAATATTTTTTTGTAAATGTCTGCACTGAAGATTTCTTTTTGTTTGCCTTTATGTAAATTTTTTACGTAGCTATTTTTATACACTGTAAGGCTTTGTTCTGGGAGTTGCTGTTAATCTGATGTATAGTGTCATGGGTTGATTTCAGTTGTTTTTATGACACCCTTTGAGCAGGTACATGTCTAATTCTGATTGTTATCAGTGAAGCCTCTGCTTTGTAGCAAGAACCTACAGTGTAAGATTGTCCGAAAGCAGAATGTCAGACTCGTTTTTCATTCTTTGAAATCACAGTAAAGAGGAAGGGTGACAGCTGTGACAAGAATAAACTAAAAGAAGTTGCTAATAAAAGTGTGAACATTCAAAAAACCATGCAAAGCTAAATAGCCAGAAAAGGAATAGAGTCTCCACGGAGAAGGCTGGGTATTGAGAGAGGAACACAATGAAACATTCCTAGCCTGTGTACAGACGGTGGCGAATAGTCCTTTTCTTCTAGGGCAAGACACACATTCTATTGATACGTTATTACTCGTCTTTCACGTTAGAATTAGGATAAGGAACTGGAATTCTGGATTAATTTTGATTCCTTTATGTTATCCGCTGCCTTAAAGTACTGTGTACCTTTTCTTCATTTCAGAAAGAAACCAGTTTAGAATTGGAAACTTTTTTTTAAAAAACTGGTCATATCAAAGCTGCATTTTTTTTCCCCACAAAAATAGAATATATATATATATTTTTTGTGTGTTTTTGTTAACTATGATACAGATATTGAATGCACCTTGAGATAATTTTAGTGTTTTTAACTGGTACCTAATTTATCAAACAGTACATATAATTGTAACAATGAAATGTCTATGTATCTTTAGTTACATTCAAGTTTGTAACTTTATAAACATGTTTTATGCTTGAGGAATTTTTAGAATGGTACTGATAAGAAAACGTCTTAGGGTAAATGGCCAATAGAAAGCTGTACTTAAGGGAGAGAAGATTCCTCTTACGCGGAAGGTTGGTTTCTAGAAGAAAGCAACAGGCAGCTTTGATGGAGAGGAACGGTAGAGTAAGCAGAACATCAGGTTTCCATTTACAAATATCCAGGGAAAAAGCAAGCTTTTATAGACTGGTAAGCAAAAATAAATAAATAAAAAGAAACAGATGGACGTTAGGAAATGTATTTTGCCACTTTTGCATTATTTAGGGGGAAGAAAACACTGTTAATTGTAAATTTGTAAAATGTTAAATGTCTGGGCAGTAGTGACTGATGTCTTAATAAAAGCTTCCTGTAGTGCATCGGCATGGATTAAATACATAACATGTCCTATAAACACTATGCTGTACAAAATAGTAGAGGGAAATCCTGTTATATGCCTCTAAACTTCGATTTGTTACTGTTTTATTTGGCAAAAAGAAAAAAATTATAATCTTGGTCAATATTTAAACCAAAGTAAAATGGGGGGAAAACCAAAGTAATTTGTTTTGCATGGCTAAGCCATTCTGTTATCTCTGTAAATATTGTGATTTTTTTTTCTTTTTAGAATTTTGTTAAAAAAATTCTAAAATTTTTAAACACCTGTTTTTCCAAAATAAAACGTGAACACACAAAAAAGTTACTTTATATACAAATATATCTTTTGGTGCGAGAACACTGCCAAGCGATACACATTTTTTAAAAAAAGACGCAGTGGGCGTGACTCAAAACAGGAGAACTTGTGACGGAGTCTTGTGAAGGAGTGCGCAGACATCACCTGTCTTTGTTTATAACACTACAAATAGTTCTTAAATACAGAGAAGAAACCTCCAGAGGTCATAAGGGAAAGCATAGGGAAGGGCTGAAAATTTTCATACCGCTGTCTGGGGAATAATACAGGGGAGAGGAGAAGAAAAAAAAAAAGTCCTCCAACTTCCCTAGCTCCAGAAAAGGAATAACAACTCCTCACCTTTTGGGGCTGTGCTAGATCTCCTATGCACTTTACATCGTCAATCCTAGGAGCTGGGGTTTTCACAGCTCCGAGTTCACTACGGGCACGTTTCAAGAACCAAGAGCGCAAAAGAATTAATGTTTCTATCCATGCCTAAACAACAATAAAACTGACGTATGTCTTTACTCACTTGTCTGTAATCTCAGTTTCCGAGAAGAGGGAGGGCAGGTGCCTGGAGCTGCCACTGTTGCTGACCCTGATTCTGCCAGCATGGCTCCGGGGAGTCTGGCTGGGGTGGCAGGCGCCCGAAGCCAGGGGTTCGGTGTGGGCGTACGGGCCTGCCCGCGGAGCGGAGGGTCAGGGCATGGAGAGCGTAAGCACCCGTCGGGAGAAAACCTTCCCAAAGTTGATCATGCAGGTCACCTGGTTAAAAAAATTCCCTGGTGATGAATCTTAGGGGGCTCGTTTTGTACACCTCGCTGGAGTTCGTTTTACTGCCCTTGGGGAAGAAAAACAATCCCTGCTCCCCAAGGGCTTGAAAGCCCAGCGGGGGGGAGCGGGAGAGCGCCCAGCCTCTTGGTGTGAGGTCGGGAAATCAGGACGGTTTGTGGTGCCTGTTCATGGCTGTGCAGGGACCTGGTGCTGAGCTGGGAGCAGACCAACAGGTTTGTCTGCGTGCTGCAAAAGCACCCCCCAGCCTTCCCAAGCAAGCGCGCAAGGCCCCAGAAGCAGCAACACCAAAGCCGCAGCTGTACGGCCGCAGGTACGAGCCACCGTTCACACACACACACGTATGATAAAGGTGCAGCCAGAAAGAGAGGCCTTCTGAAAAGAATAATTAAAAAAGTACTTGGGGGTCACCACAAGAAAAGGCAAAGCGTCAGGGACATTTTCTGCTGGTTCGGAGGGCCACAGAGCGGCCTCCATCCCAGGGCCTTACGGCCCCCACGGCTGCTGCGCTGCTGGGGCTGGCAGCTGGCCGGAGCCGAGGGCCTCCCAGGCTGCTCGCCCGTAGAACAGGCGCTCCACACCGGGTCAGCTGTAGGCTGCCCATGGCGTGCCACCATCAGCCCAGCGCTACAGATGGTTTAGGCAATACATTACGTCCTTTCCTGGACAGAGAGTTTTTCATTCTGTCGTGTTTTGAACTACATACACAAGTAACTCTCAATTCGATATTGGCTATTACTTGAACATTATTAGATACTAACATGAGTTTTAGCCATATTGATACCAGCCCAAAGAGACAGACAAAGAATGAATAAATGTAAATTTGTTGTCTTCTTTTTTAAGATAAATTTTGTCAGGGAACATCTGATAGTCCCCTAATATCCTCAGCCACTGGCTGTTGCAGTTAAATCTGATTTACTTGTAGTCCCACATGCAGCTGGATACCTTCCTGTTGACTTCATGTTTAGACATAGACAGCCATATGTACCTAATTATCTATCTCAGCTAAGATTAAGCAGTGACATATGAAATGATAGCAGGAGGTCCTGTGTCAACCACATCTGTGAAAATGTTTTCTGGGTTTTCTTTTGAGGAGAACGCACGTGCATCCAGGTATCTGTTTCCAAGCATTGCCCAATATAGGTTTTCCAAACAGCTTTCTCCTCTAGGTAGAAGATGGTGGAGGGGTCACAGGAAGTGCATAACCTCTAGTTCTGTGCTCCTCCTAACCCCTGAAGGGCTCCCACGCTCTCCTGGCAAAGAGAGGCACAGCTCAAGCCGGCGTAAGGCAGTGCTGAGCGAGGCTGACTCCTGCCTGCCCTGGCCGTGGTCTGCTGGAGAGGGATGGCACCCCCTTGGTACTGCAGGAGGGTGGGAAAGGAGGGAGACAGGCTGCCAACCAACCCCCCCTCCCCTTAGCGGGGTGTGTGCTTCACCCGTAATGCACCACACACCTTTCACAACCATTTGCTGCATTTCAAATTATCAGAGAATTGGAAACTAAGCTTATTACTTATCAGACTGTCAAAGTCAGCTTTTAAGATAAGACTAACTCTATCCACCCAGCCTCTCCCAATTCTTTTAATGTCCTCTAATTCATACATTTTTCTCATTTACATTCTAAATAGAGACATTTATACTGTTAGCAGCAAGCCATTCACTTTGACGTAGTAATGAATTTCAGCTCAAAAAGGCAGAGCCTGACAAATCATTAGGAAATGTTGTTCCTTAATGAGACAACAGTAATGTACCCCCCTCATCGCACACCCCCCCCCCAAATGTTTTGCCTGCCCTCCTGTTCTACATGGTGATACAGCTAAGGCTTCCATCGTCCTCAGTTCCCTGTTCTAGTGCTTGTTTTCACATCTCCCGTTCTGTGTAGATTGATTCTCTGCTGCCTTCGCCATCATTTGTTTATTTGTAGGACAATTTGTTCAGAAATACCAAAGCACCTTGAGATAAATACCAGAAGTTTAACCCAACTACAAACATAAAATGGGCTGTGAAACACAGGAAGGAAAAAAAAAAAAAAAGGAAACATACCCAAACTCCCATGCTTGGGCTTCCACTCGTTTGTATCCATTGTTCTGGAGTTCCCCCATTTTGGAAAAATTTCACAAAAGCTAATCCACATTACAAAGGTTCAACTGTAACACCCTAACATCTACCCATAGCACCAATGTGCCTAAGCCTTTTACTCTTTTTTTTGGCTCACCCTTTTCCTGTCACTCATACAACTAGAAATAATGTTAAATAAATAACATTAGGAATCTTTGTACTGAAATGCCTGCACAAGTCGTAGCTTTAAGGATGTGATGTTTTTTCATATATTTCAGTCCGTGCAGTTGTGATGCAAGGATCTATTGCATCCTACCCAGCCTTGGACTTGAGAGAGCAGAGGGAAGAAAGTAACAGCCTATTGTTCTAAGCAGTAACGGATTGAATTCTGTTTAAATATTGTAATTTCCACCTATTTACTTTTTCTAGGAAAAAGCAGTCCCTCTTTCAATGCAAACCTACATTCAACCTCGCTTAGAAAAACTCTCTATATAGTATAAAGCTTATATTAAAAGAGGCCAACTACAAACCCAGAACAGGAGCAATGCTTCCCTCAGCTCAAACTCACCTCCTCCTAATCCTTTTTCTCTTGAGATTCTCACTGGAGCACTCAAGTAATCACCTCCACAGGTACATCACTGATGACAATTTTTTTTTCTCCAGAGCTAGAATTCAGATTGTGTTGTAAGTTTTCAATAATGGCTACACATCAGATCCAAGATTTCATTAATGTTTGCATCCGTCACAAGAAGAGCTAGTCTAGCACGGACAACAGAATACATTTAAAAGGAAGAACATAATTGAATCTAAATTCAGGAAATGAAATGAATTGGAATCAAATAAAGCCTCAGATAGACAAAATATTTCCACAAATTCAATTTCAGTGATGTTGATATAAAAGCTCCCTCTGTTTTTATTACTCCAAATAAAGAAAGATCACACTCATTTCCATGAATTTAAGAAAGTCAACACACACAACAAACACAACTGCCCAAATTGACTGCACTTACTAAGCAGAAAGAAGCAGGACATGGAAATCGGATCAGACAGACTTTCTGATAAAATTAGAGTTAGCAAGATTGCCAGTGTATGGAATAACGTAGTTTCAATTCTGTGTGCAATGTATTTCTAACCTCCACTTGCTGTACCTTGGAGTAATCCATTTTGTGGTGCAGTCTGGGTTTGCTGTGCGTCTTCTGCACAGCACTGGGTCCCAGGTTTTCCTAATCCAGTGGAAAAGCAGAGGCTTCTCACTGAAATTTTTACACTTATTATAGTCAGGGGTAAGAAGTACAAGTTTGGCAACAAAAGCCACGAGTGGTTAGAAGTTCTTGAGAAAGCAACATTCATGGACCACCTCCTTTCACACTGCCTCCACCTGAAAAATCATTTGGTCTTTCAAAAAAGGAGAGAGGGAGAGAAGGGAAGAGTGAAATTGCCAGTAGATAGGAGCATAACTCACTAGAAGTAACCTTTAGCAAAGCTAAATCTTTTTCAAGACCAAATCTTTAAAAAAAATAAAAGGAAAAAAAAGAAGCTGAGATGGGAATGTTGCTGTGGTCGCTGCCCTCCAAGGATGTCGTCCTTAGACAGGTGCAGCGCTCCATCCTAATGCTCTCTCTGGAGTGCTTATTCAAACATGTGCTCTCTCATTATGTCTGTGCTTTTCTACAGTTACACTAGCTGCAAGGTGCTAACAGCTATCACTGGGAATGGATCTGGATCCCGAGGCAGCCAGAGCTGTGCTTTGTCAAGCTGTTGCCCTTAGTGGCCGTCTTTAGCTCCAGCAGAGGCAGCCATCAAATCTGTTTACGTAGCTCCAGAGAGGGAGCAATCTATAGTATTGGGCAGAGGCAAATTCAACAAATTAACAAATCCATCTAGTTCCAGTTACAGGAGGACAGAGATTTAAATGCTGAAAAGCAACTTTAACCATTACAGAGAGCGTGCATTAAGCAAGATAGGTTTGATTCCAAAGTTTTAAGGAAGGTCTAATGGCTGAACCAGCAGAAGCACCTGGAGCAGAACTTGAAGAAGCAGTAATGCAGCACCAACATAGCAATAGGTACCAAGAGAACTTTTTAAACATTTGCATTTCTCCAATCGGTACAATTCAACTCAGAGATGAATTGAGAGAAAAAAACCTTTGTGATCTGTGAAAATAATCAGGCTGGACAGGATGAGCCTCTTCAACTCTAAGAGCTGAAGAGGCTCAAACCCAAACAGCTCAGCTTCCTCACTATACATAATACTGCCTTTATTATAATAATTCGACTTTCAATGCAAAAATATTTACATAAATTTACATGAGGAAAAGTATTCAAGTGCATTTCAAGGTATTAACTAATAAACCCTTCTCAAATTATATTTTAATGCACTCAGTTCTTTCATCCAACTAGATCTTGACACGAGACATGAGTATAATAAGTAATCCGGCATAAAAATGCATTACTCACATCTCTAATAAATCCACTTGAAATATGAAGCATGGCCATGTGTTGCTGTCTGGGCATATGGAAGAGACATGGCCAAAGAAACAATGAACGTGGCTGTGGCAAACAGCAAAGGCAACAGAATTTCTAAGTGGGATAACAGCCTTTCTGTTTCCACCATCCTGAAGATAATTTTGGTGTGAAGATACCACAAATAGCACACCCATTATGTATTACTGATGCTCATCCACATGGGAAAAACACTAAATTCTGGCTAATTCAGAAACTAACACAGCAGGACAGAGGTTGTAAGAGAGAAACTGCTGGGAACCGAGGTGGAACAAATAACGAAATGACTCATAAGACATCAAAGCTGACCAAGAATCATTACAAAAGACTCAAAGGAAATGAAATCAGGAATGAGAATGTTCTCAAAAATAAACTCAAACAACATCTGTAAATTTCACAGGAAGAAAAAAGAACAGGCTACCTAGAAAAAAAACATGTCTGCAATGGCAGCTATAAAGTATCCAAACACGTTTGGAAAGCTGATTATAAAGTTTCAAGTGAAACTTTGCAAACCTCACTGCTCTGAAACAAGTACCATAATCTGAAACTTAACTGGAACCAAAATATTTACCAGGACATATGAGAGACCAAGACAATTCTGACCATGGAGGAACTAATGAGCTACAACTGGGAATAAAAGAGCTTTTTGATTAAATACATCACCTTTAAGGAGGAATTAAAAAGACTGCAGATTACTATGGAAGACTGCCTACGTGGAGTAGGAATCAGACTGGTATTTAAGATATGGTTGCAGCACTTCCTTACTCTTTCAGGTTCTATAGAGACACAAAGTCCAATTTCAGAAGAATTACCTGCTAGGTTGTTGCCTCAGGGTCTGACTCTCCTGCTTTACACTGCAGGCTTGAGACATAACTGACAGGGACTATAATGCTTATTGATTAATCAACATATTACTATTAATTAATAAATCAAATAACCTAATTAACTAAGAAACAGACTGCTGTTATGAATCTATGTTATTTGGCTTGCTGTTACACGCAGCTACAAAGCTACTGTTTATCACCGTTAAGTCCCATTAACTACACACAACTACTACTGAAATACAAACCTGTCCCCCTTCTCTCCCCGCACCATTTAACATGAAGGTGCAAGTTATCCCTCTTGGCTCTACCATCCCACACCAGGCCTCTCCACGGCAGACCAGGCGGCTAGACCAGCGAGTTGCCTGGAAGGTTCCCTCTGGCATTGTGGTGGCCATGGGCCGGTGGGACAGCTACACAACCATCTGTAACAGTTCATACTCTTACTGCTGGAAAATCTGCCCTCCTGTGTTGTTTACCTGATCTTTATCTTACTTTCCATTTTTCCATTGCTGAATCCACCTTTTTGCTCCCCTTGAGCCTCCTTTTCTCCAGCCAGTCTGCTCCTTGATGAACAAGCTGCTTCTAATTACTTCTTCTCCACTGGTCCCAATTCTGATACATCTCTACCCAAATTTATTGGTTTTGATATCCGTACCCAAGCAATTTCAGTTTTGTCTGGTATTACCAACACAGTTACCTAACTGAGGGTGGCCTTGCAAGACAAACTCCCCTACAGATGCCTGGTTCACACCGGTTACCTGTGGCTTACATGCCCTCTGAGACAAATCACCCTCCTTGAGCCTTGATACCACCACCCGCTTCCAGGTAAGCACAAGCACGACACACAAACACATAGAAAAACGTGACAGCAGCTTGTTTTTCCAGACTGTTTCCATCCACATGCGCCACCCTGCTGTCTCTTAGCTGATGGATTACAAAGCCTTGCCCTTGACGTGCACTTTGGACAATCTGCAGGTTTCCTGCAGAGACCTTAGAATAGCAGACCTGGTATTCCCGCAGGACATCTTGCTCCCTCCCACAGGTTAATTCAAAGTGATCTGACAGAGGACAAAATCCATAGAGGTCACGGCCAAATGAATCATTTGTGCAACAGACAGAGGCGGCCTAGCTGTAACGTAGCACGGAAAATGAGTTGATTTAAATCCACAACGCTGAAATCCAAAGAGGTAGCAGAAATGTTGCTTTGCTCCCACCGCCTCGCCCTCCAGATGCAGTTGACAGAGCACTGGTAACTACGCCGGGTGTGCAGCAAGGCAGAGCTGCCTGCTTTGAGCAGAGAGCGATGTCCACCCTCTCACACTTCTGGTGCCTGAACTCGCGTGTGTGAGCACGCTCCAAGGGAGAAACTGTCCCCCTTCCACACATCTGGGGCAGGGGTACAACGTAAAATATCACAGTTAATATTAATGGGGGTTTGGCTGTAGATGGTTAACTTTATTAGCCACAAAGATCAAGCAATCAACACAAACGTACCCTTCCGATCCCTAACCATTCTTGACAGCAGATAGAGTTTTGTTTTCCGAATTAGCAGTCCGTCTTCCCTCACGTCAGAGATCATTTCCTTCCCGTACAGTCTCAGCGCCTGGAGAGCAAGGCAGCGTTAATAGGTTTCTTTTCCCCCTACTAATGCCGAACAGCCTATGATTAATCACGCTGTCACCGGATCCTATTCTGATGAGAAAAGTAAGCTAAGCATTATTTCTATTTCTAAATATGTTAGGCATTTACAACACAGTTTTAACAGCTGGCACATTGAATTTCTGTGACATGGGTTTGAATGGCAAAATGACAACAGTTTAGTATGTGGAGATCTGCTAGCCATTTCTAATCCCTGGCTGAAAGTACCCAGGCTTCACAGAAAAACTGCAAGAATTAGTTTCTCCTTTTCTTCTAAAATCTGTTTCCAGTAAAAAAACAACTCCATTACCATTCCACTGGCTGTTCCTTCTTACATGCAATTTGCCTGTTCACAAGGTGCTGGTTACGTTGCTGGCTTTAACACTTTCTAATGAAAAGGTTCAACTGTCAGAATTGTCCAGAATTTTTCCGGCATTGAACTGGGCGGCAGTCTTTGATGGCTTAGACATTTTCTAGGCTCCTATATTCTGCAAAATAAACCCTTGGTACAACAGTGAGCTCAGGGCACCTCAGCTGGGACATCTGTCCTCCTGAGGGGTCACCTCAGGCAAATGACAGCAACCCAGCACATTTTTCCAAACATACAAGATTTACCTCATTCATTAAAAGGCAAAGATTTCTCTCCTCCCTTCTTATTATTTTTCTTACAATTAAATAATTTGATATAGTCTTGTGCCTGATTGTTGACTAAGTCCCAGTGCATACGCCATGATATTTAGCAATTGTCTCAAAGTCCTGTATCATGGTCAGAACCTCACGAGGAAGTCAGACGCTATAATTTCATTACCAGTTTCTTCCTGAAAGCAGAACGTCAGACTGAAGCTAATCTATTCTGTTGACACAACAAGCTTCAAACTCCTGGCTTACTGTTTCCTAATCAGAAGCCTAATCAAATTTTACTTGTTAATATGATCTGATTATTAACCTGTCCAGGAAGGAAGCATTTTTTCTCCCCAGTTATTCAAGTCAGGACCCTCCTGAGCTCACTGCCTAAATCCAGACATTGGCAAGTGCTGGTAGAGACCTGCCATCTTATTTTGCTGGGGTGGCGTTTTGTCACCTCTTAAATAAAGGGTAAAACCAGCCACGAGTGAGCAGAAGCCCAGCAAACACCGTGCTTGTGGAGAGGCAAGGGCGCTTCGGGCTGCCTGGTGTCTCCCACATCAGCCCCGCTGCCTGATGGAGGTCCAGGCCTCCCTCACATGTGCCTGCCAGTGAGAGGCACGGGGCAGATGGCTCCTCGAGCCACCCACCCCTGTACAGGGTGAGGTTATTGCTGCTCCCTGGGCAGCTGGCAGCTGTGGCCCACCAGCCAGCTGTGCTCCTCCTGGCTTTCCTGCCTCCCCCTGCACTGTGGCACTGAGGCAGCTGCGGAGCACTCGAGGGCAAGCAGCCTGCTGCGTCGCCCAACAGCACAGAGAGCATGGTGCCCTTTGGGGCTCAGCTGGCTGCCATGAGGTGGCTGGGGGCCAGGGGCAGGGAGAGCCGCTGAAGGAACGGTGAGTGGGAGTGCTATGGAGAAACAGCAGCTGACACGTCAGGGAGTGAAGGGTGCAGGTGACAAAAAGCAAAGGAGGGGGAAAACGCATTCCAGAGAATACGGGAGAGATCTAAAACCTGCCGAAAACTGAGGAGCAGGAGAGGAGAGGGGAGAGCAGAGACCTGAAAGAGCAGACCAAACACGCAGATTCAGCCTAGAAAGAAAAGGCAGGCTGGTGAAAGAGAAAACAGCACAGGAGAGAGAAAGCAGCTGAGTAAACACTATCAGCCATCAGCAAGGTGGTGAAACACTCCTGAAGAAGGCTATGGTGCTCTGCAAAGGACAGGTGAGGAATGACACAAGGGGGACAGCAAAGGACAGGATTTGGGGGGATGACAGGAGATTAACATCCTCAACACCTCTTGGTTCGTACAACCACTGTTAATAAATATTCTGCACGGAAAACATACACTAGGTTTGTATGTGCAAGGAACCATCACAAAAAGAAAATGGAGAGGGAAACAGAACAGAGAAAAAAAAAATTGCCTAGTGAATTCCATCTTGTGCTTCAAATTTCCACTGGCAGGCACTCAGAACGGATGAGGTGACTTTTGCAGACGTACTGGGGCACTGCTGCTACCTGGAGATTGGGGGCGGGGGGCAAGGGCTCAGAACATTTCTGAAAAATGTGCACTCCTTCAGAGCACGATCCCTCAAAAAAAGGGAGCGGTGACTACAGCGAGATAAATTATAACACGGTCCCTCCACCACGTAGTGACAAAGATAAACTCTCAATACAAATGACTTGATTTTTCATTTTTTTGGAAGGGGAATGAGTAAACAAATCCATCTGATGATAGATGGATGTCACCCTGGCTAGTTCAGGAAACAAAGCATTAAAAAAATCATTCTAATTACTGAAAATCTTAGTGGATTTAAAGCATTTGGGGGTCATCTATCAAAATTAAAGCATGCTGTGATTACAGAACCACATTAGGACAGGATACAACTTGCATTACAAGGGAGCTTTCCAAATTAAAAACAACATACAGGGAAAAATGTCATTCCTTTGAATTTTTACTGAAATCTTGGACAATTTATAATTAATATGCATGTACAATGACTTGTAATTTGGTGGGTAATACCACTGTCATGTGTCTTTTTATAGCTTGGTAATTTTAATGTCATTTTTATTAATATGATTAATGCAAGCCAGTTTGTGTAGATGGGAAGGAACAGAAGCAAATCAGAGTTACCTGTCTGCTTTATTTAAATTCAGATTGGTAGGAATACTCCTCTCTGGCCTGAGATATCAAATGGGAAGGGGGGGTAAAAAAAAAAAAACCCACACAAAAAGCCTCAGAGAAATGGAATCATTACTTATGGAAGAAGACTGGAAGTTGTCATCCATTTAATCGAGCTTGTTCAACCACACTTTGGGACATAACTACCTTCTGCAAAATGCCAGGATAATGCATAAGGAATTTTAATACAAGACAATATTTTGCAGGCTGTAAAAGAGTTTTAGATTGACAAACACCCTCCCCAACAGCGAGATGGAAAATTAAAGGGGCAGTTTAATCCACACTGTCTTGATTTAGGCTCGTTAGACTCACAAAATATCTGCTGAAATATGGGGCTGCCATTTGTGACAAATCGAACTTTCTTCTCTAATTGAGACCCTATTATAAATGAGCATGCAAGACTGCAACTCTGGCTCAAAGAAAGAGGAGACAGAAGTGGCTGGCATCTCTGAAAGCCAAGCCTGTATTGTCTCAGATGAAAATCTTGTAGAGGATCGTTTCCACTTGTCCAGAGTCCTTTTGTTATTGAACAGCACTCAAGTGCAGGTGATCTGAATATGAGCCACAAGCCTTCATGCAGCTTGCTGGGCCAACTAATAATTCATCCTGCAGCAGTCCTCCAAGTAGCGTCTTCTCCTGTGCTCTCTCTCAAGAGCCCCCCCAGCTCCTCTTCCCTCTCCTCTGTTGCCTGCCATAGCACAAGCATGGAGCAGAGGTCTTGTGCATGCAAGCAAGCCTGCAGAAAGCCCATTTGTTTGCTACACATTCAAAGAACGTGTGCAGAGCCAGCCTTGTATTTCAGGGTTTACTACACACACGCAAGTAAATGCTCAACACTCAGGAGTGTCCTCCTGTGCACACACAGAGAACGGTGGACTGAACACGTTGGGTACTGGATTCTTTGGAAAAGCTCTGGCAGGGCTGTGTATACACACAGCCTGGCCTGTGTGGATGTGTTCAACTCTGCTTCCCAGGAAGCTCCATCAGAGGAGGCCACAGTCAGGGCCCTTGTTTTATAAGACACAGGCTTTTAGTAAGACTTTGGTCAAACAGTTCTGAAGTCAAGAGGAGAAATCACTATCCATGTATTCAACCAATTCTGAACTCTGCTGGGAAAGTCTTCACAGAGAGAAAGGTGAAAGAACAGAATGAAACCAGTGCTGAAGTGAGAACCTACACGGGCGCAGGCGAGCATTACAGATAAGGCATCAGTATCAAGTCAGTAACTAAGGCAGACAGTCAAGGTTTGGAAAGAATACCTTTGGATAAGGTTAAGTGCACTAGACTGTCCATACTTTGGACAGAAGATAAATCATCTTCAGAAGAGCTGTGCATCCACCTGTCAGCTCCAGGACTATTTTTTGCTTGTTGTTTCTTCTTTCATTAACAAAGCCAACCACAAGCAGGAAGACTCTTTCTACTTTCACCCTTCCTCTGGCTCCCACCCTGTTTATCTTGTCTGATCTCCATCCTGGAAAGCCTCCCTTCCAGCTAGTTTTTCTCTTGATAGAAAGTGAAGCAAAAAGAATCAGTCTTCCAGGAAAAGTCTTTTTTTGCCTGTCATTAAATTCCCTTTAAAGCATCTCAATGGCTATAAATCTCTCCCTGCCAGCTTTATATGTTTACCATAATTTTAATCCTTTGTCTTCACTGCTGCTGCAATTCTACCTCCTTTCCATCTTCAGCCTTGCTTGATTTGATCATTGTCTCCCATTTGTTTTTGATCTCATGGCCACAGATTTGGGTAGTGATGTGACTTCCAGTCTTCCTTAAGCATGTGACTGGCACAGGTAATTAGACAAAAGGAGAAGGAAAGTATCCAAGTTCTTGCTTGACCCCCACACTCTCAGAAAAAGATCCCAGTTACTAAGGGTGCAGATAATACGAACATTGTGTTGTCAGGAATCACAGCACTCAGGGTGCACACAGCACCTTCTGCAGCAGACAGACGAAAACCACAGCAGCTGCAGAGTTGATCTTCCATCAAAGTACATTTAAAGGAAATTCTTCATTTCCAGGGCAGAGTCAAGATACCAACCCTCCTGCAGTCAAACAATGCACAAGAATATTTTAAAAAGGTAAATTAAAATAGGGCAGGTATCCCACAAAATAGGTGTCATACCATTAAACAATCTTTTCAAACAGCAGTGACCAGCTGGAATCCTCCCATGTTGACTAACAACGAAGTTGTTACAAGATAGAAACTGGACCATTTCAAGGCACACAAACATACCACATTTCATTACAAAACTCAAGAGATGCTAAAAAGTGGATGAAAAAAAATTGCAGAAGAGCCAAACTAGAATAAACTGTTGCTTTCTTTTATAGAACTTCTTATAAAATTAGTCTCTAACATCGTTTCTCTGCACTCTTGCAACCTGCAAGCTCTTACACATTTGAGCTGGTTTTCATGTGTCTAGTTCAGTGGGCTCCTGTTTACATGAAACTACATGTTATTAATGGTCACTGCGGAGAAAATCACCAAGCCAAGTAGACGAGTTTCTGTCATCCGGAGTCAACACAGAGCAGTGGTTGCCTGATGTGGGGCAGTTGTACAGCCCACACTCTCAGCAGCTATACCACTGCTCATATTGTACCACAAACCACAGCGTGCCTTCTTCCCAAGACACCCCTGAGAGTCTGTTTAACTCAATTTGAGACATCCCACATGTTCACAGCCTGAGACTCCTGCAATCAAGACATTTCGCCTATAGATTAGGAGTTACCATTCAGCATTATGAAGAACACTGAAAAGATGACAGCTCCATAGATGCATAAAGACAAGTAAGATTCTTCCCAATGCCAGACGCTAAAAAAATAAAGACAGACAAATCACACATTCAAGAGCTTAAGGTTCTCAACACTGCACTGATATTTGACTGTCCAGACAAGAACAGACTGCACTTCAAGCAACGCTTACAGAGCTGGCCAGGCTGCTAAAGTAGGCCTGGTACTTCAGGATGGCGGAAACAGCTGAGGAACCGATAGAGAATGAACAGCTTCTAATCAGATGACAGTTCCTCAGTGCAGAAGAAAGATGGGGCAAGAAAGAAGCAAAGCATTATTGCCACTGAATGCTCCTAGGAAATGAAAACTGTAAAGGAGGAGGAAGATCACAGAGTGACATGTCTGGATCTTGAATAGAGGGGCACGAGCTCTCATCAGCTGTGGTACTTAGGCTGCAATAGCCAGAAAGGGTGGGAACACACCATTTCCAGATTTCCTGAGGAAAGTCTTAACGACAGAGGAATAGCTTCCTAATGAGCAAAGAAAAGGGATTAGGGAAGCATAGAGAATATATAAGAAAATAAGATGAATCAAGAGAAAAATGTGAAGCGTGAGACTGAAAAAGTTGAGGGGAGACAACTAGCAGAACACCATGAGAAGAGAGCTGTAAGAATGTAATTCAAAGATGTGCATCTGCTTTTACTGAGAACGGGACTAGAAGAGAGAATGAAGGTTCTAAGAAAGATCCTAAAGGTTTATAAAGGTAAGAGGAGTTCCCCCACTGCCATAATTCAGGTGTCTGCAAATTAAATCTAATTGCATTTCAAAAACATCTGCAAAGGAATCTCAACAACGTACAAAATTTTTCTTGAAGTTCCCATGTCACCTTTCACAGTTGTGGATATACAAGAAACAGTGCCCGTCAAGATACTCATTAGCTTGTACTCCCCTACATGTCTATTTTCTTAAGTTTTCCCTTGTCTTATTCCTATTTCATACTACAACAGGGTACTAACCTATGTTTCTGCCTTACATTAGGCACAAAGTTATTGGTAGAGGACATGGCTTTTTATTCTGTATTTTCCATTTCTTCAGCATCTAGTTCAATGGGGTCTTGTCTCATCACTGTAACAACAGTCTTTGTCCTTGATCAGATAAACAGCAAGAATGATAGCAACATATCTTTCACTTCTGTGTTTTCTCTAAACTCTTGAAGATGAGAAAAACAGCAAGCTCAAACCACTGCATTTATGTGTCAACATCCTGACAGTTTCTTCCTCATGGAGCTCCATGTTTTCTCGGGGTGGGGGAATCTCTACAGTTAGACTCCTGATTTTGCAGCAGCAGAAGCTGGGTTGAGAAAAGGTCGGAGTGGAGTAAGAAGCAAAAGTTTGATCCATTATATTGGGAAAAATCTTAACAGAAACAAGATAGATTAATTTGAGTGTAAGTCCCTTCTAATGGCTTTAGCTCAGATCATCAGCTTTTAATTGTCTTTCACTTCAAATCACGAGGTCTTTGGCATATGTACCTTCTTTGTATCTATTTGATTTTTAGATCAATAGAAGTGAGGCACATGGAAGTCAGCCTTCACTGACTTAAGTATTTTGATAGAGAAGCCTACAGAAAGAGCTGGAGTCTTATGTGTTTCAACAAGGTATGAGATCCCTTAAACACAATGCAGACTTGTTTGGATCTGCTTTTACATGAAACTTTCCTCCCTCTTACGGCCTTCTTGTATTGTGCAGTCTCACAACCTTGGTATCTGAAAGTGAATAAACAAACTGGCACCAATATATAAAAAAACATATATACAATAAAATATGCACAATCCATACAGTGATAAAATTCCAATCGCCACATCTGGCCATGGGGATAAATATTACAATTAAAGGAGAACTGATTTTGGTATCTAATAGAAAGTGTATATATATTGGCATGTTACTTTTTCTGAGACTCTATATTCCAGCACAGTGGAAGCGTAGACAACACTGCTACCTGCATTACATACAGAAAATCTGGAGAAAGAGGAAGAGAACTTAGCAAAGAAAAAGACAGAAATAGTTAAGGGAGAAAGGAAACAAACTGTGGACACTCACATCGTGAGAAGCCCTGTCCCCTGGCCTGTATGAAGTTTGTTTTCCCAGCACAGGGAGGCAAATGCCATTACTTTCACCTACCCTATGAACTTTTCATGACATCTCCTGCTGAACCCATGAGGGTTTGACTCTCCCTTTCAACTGAATTAATCAAATTTTTGTCTTTGCAGAAATGACGCAAAATCACCAATGAGAGATCTTGGACAAACAATAAAACCAACCCTGTAATGCTTTGTTCCATCATTTATAGCGTGGCCTATCTCTGCCATTGATCACAGTACAACTGTAGAAAGGGAAAATTTCTTATTCTGTACACAGAACTAGGAATAGGTGTTTTGCAGCTTCCCATTTGCCTTCTCCAGCATTGTGTACAATGCCAATCTCCAAATAAATGAGCTACACTTATGATGGTATTTAAATGCCAATTATCATACAATTAAGATACAACCATGCTTCTCAAGAAATAATATTCTCTCCCAGCATAAACAAAAGATGAGCCAAATGACTGAGATGATTGTTTCTTAGAGACATAAACCACCTTTATATACTTCTTACTGCTTGCCACAGGGACATTGCTTTACATCCAAAGGATGTCTCCCTCTAGATATGCAAGTTCTGCTATCACCACTCCTACAATAGCTTTCAAGGCATTTTGAAAACCACATGCACCAAATCTTATGAAACCAGCCCCCCCCACCCCCCCGCCAAATTAATCCGATGGAGCTTTCATAAATAAACCAGGCCCCTCCATTCCAATGGGGAAGGGAACAGTCAAACACCTCGGAAACCATGGATTTTGCTCAACAGAACTTAAAGATAAGAACCTCGAGGTAAAGGATTGAAAATAATTGTCAAATCCTCGCCCAAACCTGCATAATCAAATATCCTGTCATTATCTTTACCTGGTATTTTTAGTTTCAGTCTCAAAGTCCTATTTCTCTCTAAACTCAAAGGCAAGTCCTAGCAAGATTTCCTCCTGTCAGGATACGGCTTTGTGAAACTGATCCTTTGAATAAGGCCCAATTCATTGATGCAAACGAAGAATGCAAAGAAGTGCCAAAGTCTTAAGGACTTTCCCCTTCTTTCTTATTCTCTAATTCAAGAAAGCCCACTGTCGTGGCAGCTTCAAATCAGCTGTCATGCAGCCCAGAGATCAGGCAAGCATTTCTAAGCTTATTATAGGCTGTTTCTTCCTAGAGTCTCCCTCTCCCTACATGTTATTCAGTGGACATGCAAATGAAGCATTGTCCAATTTGTTCAGAGTTTCTTATACGAATGCAGATGGAGTCCTCTCCTTTGTACATTCGTAAACGAGCCTACTGGCCTGGCTCACAAATTCATGCAGTTTCTAGATGTGTTTCTGTATTTAAACTGACAGAAATACACATAAATTGTATTTCCTGAGAGACAAAGCTCACATAAGCTTTTACCAGTACCACAGAAAAAAACCCCTCTACAGTTCAGAGAGATGTCTCTAAACTTTTAGAGAGATTAAATATTATAGACAGACAGAAAACTAGAAAGAGGTCATCTCCCTCCCCTCTTCTGCCTTCTACACACTGGAATCCCTACCAAGGGAACATTACAGAGTTTCTCTGGGTAAATATGTTCAAATTGTGATACCAAAAGCAGCTACTGATTATAGGTGCACAGATAATTTTAAGTGCACCAAGGTGCCAGCCAAATGTCCTGGATGATCAGGAAGTCACTTTTGAAACTGGACTACCTGAAACTGAGGTATCCCAATTGCCCCCCAAATAATTTCATTATATTTGTGCAATAACAATTTTCAGTGTGCCTGGTGGATCTATGAGTTAATGCCAATGATGAGCATAAAGCATAATCACAGCACGACTGCTCTGTAGTTGGAAAATTATTTCCACCACTGCATTGAAAAGTGAAACCCAGATTTCAGTGCTGAGGAAAAAAAAAAAACCAAAACAACACCTTCCACTTCAAAGAATAACCTGTTGCAAGTTCTGCGTGGAGGAAGAGTGAATGTGTAACTGACTGCAGGCTGATGGCACTCAACACAGGATCAAGTATAACCCTTAATATTGGTGGAATTCTATGGCTGGGTAAGGCTTATGTTGACATTCCTCTAGCACACATTCTAGCCCCAAATTAAATACACCCTGTTACTTACATGTATTATGAGCCTTCCCAAGACTTAAGAGGAGGTCCCCTGCTGTAGTAAGGTCTCAGCATTTTCTAGATTTAACACGTTCTCCAAACTGGGCTCCAATACAAAACTGCTGAATAACAAATGAGGTTTTCATTGCTTAGGCATTCATTTGAAAGATTTGGTGAACTTTCTCAATACCAATTTTAAAACCATTTAATTTTATGAATAATTTTGTATCTTAGAAGATGTTAGCTAAATGTATTTTTCTTATAATATCAAGAACAAATCAAAGGCCCATTCTTTCTGAGACTTACTGTTAATTAAAAGCAGCATTAAATAGGATTATTAAGTCATATTATCTACCATGATTTGTGTTTTAGGTAATGATGTTATTTATATTTCATATTTACTTCTAGTGGAAGAATGTTCATCAAATGAACTGTTTTCCTTCTTCCTTTTTTTCTTAGGAGTATCTTCTTCATCTGTTTTCATTTTCTTCCTGTGCAGGTACCTGTCACGCCCCTCCTTCTCCTATTTTCTCTGATAAACCTTTTCACCCTGTTGTCACTGACTTGCCACCAAGAGATAGATAAATATGTCTTGTTCAAACAGTGTAACAGTTGGCATCATTCCAGAAACTATATGAAGAGCAGAAGTTTGCTTAGCTGTTGATTAACCAAGGAGAAAGAAAAATAGCTGGAGAATTTGTGCGTTCCTCAAAGCCACTGTTCAATACATACCATGAAAAACAAGGAAAAAGAGTACCAGCATCTTCCTTTCTTTAAAGGCATGTGTGACAGCTTCCAAAACCTGAAAACTGGTCGATAAAAACTTTTCCACCACAAAAAACATTCTCTTAAAAACACCCAAACCAAAAAATAATAATAAAAAAATCAACGCTTCTCCTGAAATCCCTTTTATCCCACAGACACATGCTACCAATGAATCAGCCAGCCAGTCCTCCTCCACAGATCTCACACAGCCATCTTGACAGACTTCGCAGCAGTCTTGAAAGGGAGAAGACCAGGCAGCCTCAAGAGGCATGGATATTACCGTAATGGAGACAGTTCAAATACAATGATGATACAGTACAAATAATACAAGGTCCCATAAGGGCAGAGCACTGGAAAATAAATTTCAGCTCAACCAACCAAGAAAATCAATCCACATTGCTAAGATAGTTTGTACTTCAACAGGAGCCTCTGTGTATTAGCTGTTAGTTCACGCTGCTGTACTCATCACTAGCAAGAAATTAACCTTTGTCCTGTGCACCCCATCACAGGAACCTTGTGTGCTTCACAAGGCAAATTATATCAACCACTAAACAAGCATGGCAGTGACATGGCTTTCAGGATAGGCTGAATTTTACAGTATTATGCCCAAGGCACCACACATGAATGCAGCAAGTTACACAACCACAAAAAGTGAAAAGCATACCCACATCTTTGAATGAAGCCACAGACAATTTCAATTTGGTCTCAGCCCCTTAGCAATTGTTACGGGATGTGGTTAAAATGGGAACCAAGAGCCAGTTTGATGGCAGATTCACAGCCTGCAGCGATGCCCTGGTCAGCCAGTATCTAACATCATAAAAACAAAGCACAGATACAATTAAGATTCTGCCTCTCCTAATAATCTCAGAGACTGTTTACTCAGCAACACCAACACATCAAAGGAAAGGATGCCTATGCCTGAAGACATATCTGTTTTAACTCCAAGCCAGCTTTGTTTATTGCTAATAGTTTTCTTGGTAGAACCAAACCTCAAAAGAGATAGAAAAGTCTTGAAAGGCCTGAAAACCACCACATGTTAAGCCACTGGCAAAAAATGTTGCTATAAGAACTGACCGAGCAGTTTGCCACGCAGAATTTCAGAGCTGTGCCAGAGACCATGTCCAGTTGGGTGTGAAGAGTAGTAGTGTGAGGGTAAATGCTAAAATATGGGGATCAGCTACCGTGCAGGTCACCTAGGAATGACACATGCAGTGCCCTTTCCATGTGACTAGGCTGCTGTGCCCCAAACAGGGTCAGTCAGATTTCCCCCACTCCAGTGCACCCTTGCACACTACAACTCAAATTCCCTCCTACACCCACACTCTGAAACACTTAAACATTTTTCTATGATATCAGACTTTGTTTTTCTTCTGCTTTTTGCTGTTTGCTTCAAACTTGTCTTCTCCAACCTGATTCAATCCACACTTTCCACATTTTCCCCTTCACCTCCATTCCCTCCCTCCTCTTTCCATTATAATAATCCTGTTCCCCCAGAATAAATCACAGTTCTAACACACCACCTTCACCACCTCCTTGCTCACTCAGCTTCTACACTTACAACCCTTCCTTCGCCATCCAGCTATCTTGTCTCTGGAGGATCTCTTCCATGTGGGTACTCGACATTTGTATGAGACCTAATGTAAACCGTCCATTTCTGTTAGATTTTGGGAAAACTTCAACACATACCTCCCACCTCCACCCTAGACAGCAGCATGCAAAACCAGGAACCCTCTGTCTACAGTCATGCTCATAAACATTGGTTCACCTAAAAATCTAAAAAATTACCAGCATCACAACTGACCTCTTGACAAATGAAGAATAAAGGTCTTTTAGGGGCCACTTGTAGAATCATTCAGATGTTGCATTTTTACCTTTTACGTGTGAGAATTCTGAAGCTACATGATATTTATTTCTTTGACATCGAAGGTATAGAGTCAATCTCTTATCCCAGCCGCTCATGGTAACCAGTTACCTTTGTCTGCAAGTGACTTCCCAAATTCATTGACACATCTTATAAAATTTATCCCTTAAACCTGAACCTCACTCAGTACTAGAAGTAATCAAATACAATTACGACTTTCCAAGCTACAAACCACATTTGTTGGACAAACTTCTTACTGCTTATATTGAGACACAAGCCATCTCAAACACAAGGACTGTTATTAGGAGAAGATGTCTTTATTGGTTGCTTTTCACACCTCAACAGAACAGGGATCTGCTGAAATAACCAGAGGATTTCATCTCCATCCCTGACAAACAAATCATGAAACACAAGAGCATATTTCCAGGCTGAGAAAGGAGCAGGAAAAAACGCCAGTGAAATTAACCCAGAAAACAGGCTCTCACAGAATTCTGAAACCATTTTGGACAACTGTTCACAGAGGCCATTCGGATATGACATGGAAAATATGTATAATGACTGCGACAGACAAGACTAGCAGAACACTTCTGAGGGATTAAGAGAAGAAAATACAGATGTGGCTGCAAGCTGAGACTGGAAACTGTCATATGTCTGTCATTGCTGTGATGAAGGATGTGCTGGTGGTTGATTTCACTGTGAAGAGACTTGGCGTGGGTGGAAGAGAAGAAAACCAGATTAGAGGGAGCAGATGAGGACGCAAACAAAGTGATGCATCTGTTGTGGGACAAAAGCAGGTCTGAACTTAGCCCAAGCTGGGATGTTTGAGAGCAAGAGAACTTGAATTTCAGCGTATGATCCTAGATAATAACGGTACTACTGATGACAGCCATAGTGAAAAATATAGAGAATAAAAAACTTTGAAATAACGGTCCAAGAATTCTATACGGAGCATACTGAATTGGTAATGAAGATGTAAACTTCAAGAGGAAACATCTGAGAGTCACATGTTCAAGCAAGATAATAGCTTCAGAAAACTACATCAGCCCCTACCTTTGAGTATTTCTGAACGGCTGATGATGTATACTTACTTATCTTTGTACAGCATTTGAAATTCAGTGATATTCAATTAGCAAATTAACAAAAAAAAGTTCTCCTTGGGGCATTTACTGCATTGGGGTCTACTGAAAACTAGGGACCACTTATTATTTTCAGTGTCCTGATCATTACACAGACACATCAAAGAAAGCTATCTATTTTGGAGTAGATACATGCACCTCCCCAGCTATCTAAGGAGAAAAACTTTCCTTTTAAAACACGAATGACTATAGTAGCTTGATTATTTTGCAGATTCAGTTCAGATATCCAAAAGGAGCAGGTATTTTGCAGAGGCGAGTACCACAGCCTAGTTCTGAACTCTGCAGGACGGCATCAGTTGGAATACTCACTCCTCCATGCTTCACCAGACTAGTATGCATGCACGTACAGACACACGCCCTTCAAAACCCAAGATGATACCCAAGATGATGAGCTTTAAAACAGAGGTGTTTCCACTTAAATCCTAATGAAGCTTTTCATTGTTCTGCTAGCATCAAAATACATTCTGAGCAGAGTGCTACTTCATACTTCCCACTGGCTGCTAAGACCCTGGCATCCAGTTCCAAACCAGCACGTCCTTTAAAGAACCTTCTTGGAGAAGGACACGGTAATTGAAGACTGGAGTAATCTTACCAGATACTCCTTCATTTTCACAAGACACCCAGGCAGTTCAAAACAGCTAAATCTTGTACACTGACAGGAGAGGGGCTTGGATTGTTAGGACATAATTGCTACCTTCTGTGTTGTTCTCTGCTCTTCTCCCATCATGCTGGCTACCATGGCAGCTATTGCAATAAAAAAAAAAAAGCTGACTTTTTTCAAATAAGTACTGTTGTAGTTAGACTGGCTGATTGCTTCACAGATCAAGACAGACGCAAGCAGCTTCACAGACAGAAGATCAGTATTCAATGGGTTTGTGCTTTTGTTTCTGGCAGGTCTAGGAAACAAAAATCTTGTCATGGTTCATATTATCTTAAGGCCTTTAAATTCCTTATGATGTTCAGGAAGGTTATGGGATTAAGTTTCACAAATTTAAGATTTACTTTGTGATATAAGATTAAGAAGTTTGGGATTTAGGATTTATTTTGAATAAGAATTTTCCCTGCTAGACATGAAATCATCCAAGGACAAATGGAATGTTTAGGGGCCAAAGTAACACACAGTGGTTTAAAATCTAAATTTATCATTTTCCTGATGGACACGCATTGCAACAGATAAATGGAAGCAGGTGCCTTGTACAGAATTAATGACTGGATCTATCAACCAAAATTCCTGAAACATTCCTAGATCACCCAGCTGCTAAAATTTGATTACAACACAACACAGCTGACACTCACATTGGAAGAGTAAAAATGAAAGAAATAGGCAGCTATAGTACTATAGGAAAGTACACCAGTTAACTTCCCTACTTGGTACTATGACTAGTGACCCATACAACGGACAAGGATTTAACAGAGACTGAAGAAAGTACCACGAAAATCTCATCACTGAAGGTCTAATCCGACCTGAAGGGAACCGTGTTGGGCTTTAAATAGTATTATATTGTCATGCATAGTAGAAGAGTTAGATTTTCTAAACTTTTTTTCACAATGCCAGAATACAGCAACAGAAAAAAAGTGGTTTACACTCCTAAAATATTTTTTACATTAAGAGTACAATGCTTGAGAATGTAAATGCCCAGGATGTTCAAGAAATATCAGTGTGAGCTTATTGTAATTTTCTTCAGGAAAAAAATCCTGTAGATTTATGGACAGTCGGACTATATGTTCACCACTTTGGGTTCTAAATATTTAATGATTATCATCTTTCTGACGTACAACTGACACACACATTCCAAAATTACTGCCAATTTATAAATTTTCACTACTGAAATTTAGAAATGAAGTAACATATAAAGCAAATGTCTCAATGCACTCATTCACCTTACTTTGGAGCAAGGCCTCATTTTTGTGGCTTATGAAACAATGGTTTCTAAGACCCCTACACAGGATAGGTTATGTTTCTAAAGCAGCATACGAAAAGTGACAATATTCAATAACACAGAGACAGAGTCTTGAAAAATCACGGACCAACCCAACATTCTGTTAACATTAATTTTATAAAATACCTTACAAGAACAGATAAAGAACTTGAGCTTACATAATAACCAAAATTTAAAAAGAATGTTGAATAAAATATAAATTAATTGAACACATCACTAAGTTTGCCACATGTTAGACAAGTCTATAAAATGCATTTTCAGATAAAATAGTTATTTGAAAGAAAATCCTTCAAAATGGAAACTACTGAAGTCCTTTTTCAAGAAGTCATTCTTAAAAGCGCTAAATTCCAGGTCAACAGGTAATACCTGAATTTGATTAGAATACGGTGTTCATTTGCTTCAAAATTTGTCAAGCTTTAAGACACAAATTTAAATGCTTTCAGGTCAGTCACCAGTGCAAAGTAAAGCTTCAAGCTGAAAATGAGAGAAATACAACAGAAAAAATAGTCCTGGTACAAAACTTCCTAAATTCACATTATGAAAAAAACTGTGCCAGATGCACTCTTGAGATACTGAATGTTAAAAAAAATTTCACCAGTGGCCATTTTAGGCTTCCAGCCAGGCCATTAACACGGCTAATTATATTAAATTCATTTATTTTATCAAAATTTCTATTTTTTTCTAACTCATAGTCTTTGGAAAAGATCCACATTGCTGATGTCCACTTAATTTGCTCAACTTCTGATTCAGCCAATTTGCTTAAAATGTAGTAATTTTAGCCAAAGGGAGATGAAAGGTGAGGCCAACAGACATCAGAATGATGGTCTAAAGCCTGCAATGACTTTTAATCGAGGAAATATGATAGTATAGGCTTCTGAGTTTAACTAACTTTGTTCATTCAAGCGCTCTCACTGAAATCAGTCTTCCTTAAAGTTATACTTGTGCAATAACACACTGCCAGATTCAAACCCTTAAGTCTTTCAAAAGTTAAAATATGTTTAGAGAACTAGACTGTAGCCAGATTAAGTTCTTTTAAGCCTATTAATTCCCGCACAGTAAACATGAACACTCTAGCAAAGCAATTTCGCTCTGTTTGACTTTAAAACTATTAAGCAAAACAGGTTTGAAATAGTCTTCAACATTCCACAATTTAGAAGTGTTATTAGCACACTCATTTAAAGATTAATGGAACTCTTTTCAAGTTACCACTCAGAATATTGTTCATCAAGTTTTTTTTAACACATACTAAAATAAAAAAAAAAAATCACTGGTGGTCACAATCAGAAAGGAGAAGGAAAAATTTAAAAACCTTAATCTATCAAGCAGCAGTTCCAGCCTCTAATTGAAACATAAGGCTGTCATTTATACTAAGCTGCTGTACAAAAATGAAAAAATTAGTTCTCCATTACAATTCAAAATTTCAAAACTCAATCTGCAGATTGTTTGCTCATCCTTGTAAAGCGTTCTTTTTTCACTGTCATTGCTATGCTGGCAGTTACGCTTGAACCTCATTTAAGTCATTCCAGTACAACCACAGTGTTTCATTTAATAGTATGAATCATTTTGAATTTACAGGTAGCTAAAATCCTAGAGTAATGTTTTAAATAAACCAAATGAACAAGAGGGTTCAAGACTACACAAAACTTTCCCCCAAAACAGAGGAAAGAGATATACTTGAACAGAAAAAACAGAATATAACTTCAATTAAAACTTTTCACAAGCCATACTCAAGGAATGAACATTTAAAGGAAGTTGCAAATGCCTTTTTTTAGGACATAAACTCAGAATAATTTGCTTAAATTAAATGCAACAGAAGCTTTTCCCTATACCCTGAATTCTCCTGATCATCTTTTATCAGTGAAGCAGATTAATGATATACATACTATGCTTTCGGATGCTACAAAATAATTTAATTAGTTTTTAGAATAAGGTCATTGATGAAATGATGGACTTTGAGACATCACAGTAATTTCCCCTGGGTATTCCCAGTTATTTTGAATCCTGTAATTCAGCCATTTGCTTTTTAAAAAAAACAAAAAAAACCAAAACAAAAAAATCTTTAAAACAAATGCATTGCCTGCAGAGATCTGATCCTGTAAGCGATGCAATTTTTACCACTTGCTCTGAGTGAAGGACAACACTGACAGCTGAAAGGGAACAATAAATATACATCTCACGTTCAGCGAAAATACTCATATACTCATCACATCTCAAAATGCGAAAACTATTCGGACTACCACATGGGTTTGTCTTTTCAATATTAACAAAAGAAAAGAAGGTTTGAAAGTTTCCTAAAAAAACCCAAGAAAGCAGCAACCAAGAATTATTCTGGAAATATTTGGACTTCACTTTCAGTGTACTAAGACAGAGTTGCCTCTCTCTCTTCTAAAATTGTGAAGATTTTTAATTTGGCTTGCATCAATTTGGGCTCAAAAATAAGCATCAGTTTGGGCTCAAAGCCTGGAGTATCACTAACCACATAAAGAAAAAAATGTATTTCCAACTAAGCAGCTGGAAAGTGAGTGAATGAATTTGCGTATTAAACACATACTTGAGAATAATAAAGCGTATAGAGGAGGAGGTTACTAAAGAACTTTGCAAAAAATATTGCTACAGTAGCATCAGGAATTAACAGTGCATCAAAGATTTAAAGTTTCCATGTTAATACAAACTGATCGAAGCCACAATGAACCACAGGATAATCACTCAAACAAAAAATTAACCGCATTCTGCTTTACAGAAGCTAGAACTGGAATTTACGTGAATACCACTAATATGATTCAAAAAGATTCCTTCTAGTCTGGTGTGCCCCAATTTACATAGGTCACAGCAAACTGGTGCCATTAGTGTGTAATCTAAACACAGTTTTATCACGTGCATTTGGCTTTTTTTTAACATTTGCAATCAAATACACAAATTGGAAAGAGTTTATACATGTCAGAACTCAGTATCACTGCTGCATGAAGTGTTTTATTTTTTGGTTGGGATTTTTTTTGTGGAAACTGTGTGTAAAAGACCTTGAGGACTACAGGTCATGGAATTCATGTTAAACAGAAAGCTGCCCAACATTACTGTCAAAATACCTTTAAAAAGACAGTTCATAGACAGAATAATACATTTTACATTCAGATATTTCCTCTCTCAAAAGCAAAGGAATCTCAGAAGAAAAGAAAAAAAATCAGTAGTGAAGGCCACATACTTTTTGCATTTGATGAGCTGAAATGCAAAAAAACAATTAAAGCATCTCGTAAGAGAAAAGAAAACCCAGAGAACTTCTGGAAAGTGATGATTTAGTTGATGGGGTGGTCAGCATGGAAACTGTTGGGAATGCTACAGCAGAACTGACCACAAGTACAAAGAAATATGAACAGGAACATAGTACAGGCGTCAACTAGAAAACTGTAACTTGCCAACTTGTAAACAAGAAAAAGCATTTCACAGATTAAAAGTTCTAGGGAAGTAAACTTCTTTAAATTATTTTGTCAGTTCAACCCTGATTTAAAAAAGTATGGCTAGCAAAAATACATAAGCCTCAGCATATTTATAAGTCTTGATCAGAGCAGCCATGAGCCTTTGATAAACGGCTGGAAACAAACACCCTTCTACTAAGGATGAAAGAAAAATATTCCATTCTCTTCTTTCTCTTATTCCCCAATCCACACGTGTATACGTAGAATTCACATGCTCCAAGAATATCTTGACGCTGCTATAGATTGAGACGTGGGGAGACCGGTGGAGGAAAACAGACAAACTCTCTTAAAATACTACGGGCCACGTCAACATTATTCTGGGCAATTTCAAGTGCCCTCTTGACTTCTTCAAAGGAATAGCCCTCTCCCATAAGTTTTGCAATTTTTGCATCCACATTTTCAGCGGAACTGTCGGAGCTGTATGCTTTCCTGTGGTGTACTTCTGGTGCAGTCCTCCGAGGAAGCGGTTTAGGGGGCCTGGCTGGTGCTTGTGAACCATCTGTTTCAAATAAAGGAGATAGAAATCATTATAAATTGGCTTGAAATAGTGTTATAGGTAGAACAAGCCTCGTGAAGGTGTTTAAAAAGTAAAATTCTAAAGAAGCATAAAGAGATATTTCAATTCACTGATATACGTAATTTTAAAAATCAGACAGAAGCTGAATTCCTCAAGAACATCCAAAATGGAAGTAACGTAGTGAAACGCTATTTCAGTAATATGATATGACATACGCAAGTTACAATATGAATTCTCTACAGTTGGAAGAAAAAGAAGGTATGATGGAACAGCAAAGATGGTGAAAATAGCTAGCCAAAATTTTAAAGGCTCTTCACTCTCAACCCACAGTTTGAGAACTTTTTCTTAGTCCGTTTTAAAAAAAAAAAAAAAACGAAACAAAAAACAAATTTGATCACAATTTTCTTCAGGACCATAAGTGGTGAAGCAGAGGAATCCAGCCAAACATGCCTGAGGGCGAAAAATCCTTCACTTACAGATACATCTTGCAGATTCTGTTCAGTCAATTTCAGTTCACTTCATGCATAGCAGCAGTGCGTAAGTACAGAAATAACTGGTTTCTCAAAAAAATCTCTAGTCTGATTATTTTCAGTGGTAAGCCAGAATGTGATCCTTCCTTTCCAGTCCCGCTTTGGAAATATTTCCCCTTTCCTTCTCTTCTATGGAAAGGTTACCTTCACAGTTAATGCTGGTGCTAAGAATCATGACGTGCTGATGAAAAAAGCTAATATTCAAACTTGCTAATCTCCTCAGAGTCAAGAGTTTTGTGCTCAAGTAAACTTGGTACTTTACTGAAACCTCTTTATTCTCACTGATTCCACAATAAGAAGCTTAAATACAAGCAGACATAGAGCAGAAAACACTTTCAAGAGCAAAGTATTTAAAATATAAAAAGTCTTTAATCCTTCAAGAAGAGTCTAAAAAGTTTCATCAACAGTGACTTTGATAGATAAATTAGAGGAATTTCTGGCTGTGAAACTTCCCGTTTACTTACACTGACAGCAATGGCATTTTGCAGTGTTCAGTACTTCAGAGGCAGGTTTTAGTGATGAAAGAATGTTGTATTTCTAGTATTACTGTTACAACATACTGCCTTATCATAAGATTGGATAAAGAGAACTGTAATTCAACTGTGTGTGCATTAAACACTGCAGATGAATGAAAACAATTTACATTAGCGAACGTTTAACCAAGGTGTATTTTTCTCTCAACTTAATTTCTATGCATTCTTAATTCAGAGAAGATATCAAGACATATAACATATGGATGGGAGTAATTTGATTAAAAATTTGCAGCAAGAAGCTAAGATAAATTGTGTTCTAATTTCACTGCTTATTTTCCTTGCAAATAGTTACGACGCAACCTAGAGATAGTAAGGGCTATTTCGTATTTCTAATGATTTTTTTCCTTTCCGAAGATGAAAAGAACTACATAAATACTAAACATTCTAGTAAACACACCTGAAGCAGACCTGCTATGAAGGTGTGGAAGATCCATGAAACACATTGACTTGAGAAATTAACTATAGCTCAGGAAATGTGATTAATAACTAAACACCAAATCAGAAACAAGTTCAAATTTATCATATTACTTATTTTAGGAAAAAATCAAGACTGTAAGAGAAGAATATTCTTTATATTTAAAATAAGGGTATATCATGTTAAAACACATCATTTTTCTTTCACAAACATTTCAAACTGTTTTAATACGCACATTTCATTATGGACTTCATTTCTATAGAGGATGAAACTAAATTAATTTGCAAACTTTACATTTTCCCCTGGGTTTGAAGTACAGAAGAAATTCCTTATGCACAGATCAGATCTTTCTCTGTGTGTTACATGAGATATTTTTTTCCTGTTTCCAGTCTAATACAGGCTTAAAACTGAAGTTACTTCTTGCACAAAACCTTCCCTTTGCTGAAGCTTCCAAACAAACTTTCTTAAGCAATTACATCATTTAGAAAGGTCATTTTTAATTCTGTCAGCAGATTTGCAGCACAGGCATTTTATTCCCACTACAGTGACATCTCTCTATAGCACAGATACTTTAAGATCTTCAGCCCTCCCTCTCTAACTCAATTCCCATTATTATTTCTTTAAGCGCTGACACCTCTTTCAGTATCTTCACATGCACATAAAATTTTAGCTGAAGCTGGGTATCACATTGGATCCTGAGCTTAAAGATACTAAGCCTAAGCTGCATGTCCATCTGGACAGTGAGATAGAGGCATTTAATCAGAACCTTCTTTCCCAACCTCCCATGCTCTCTGATGTTTCAACCGCTGTGGATGCCTAGCTAAAAATTCAAATAGATTTTCTAACTGTGTAATTCAATTAACAGCTTCTACAGCAAGGAGATTCCTCTATCAGTCCCATTTCTATAATTCAGCACTAGATTTAACCCTTAGGTAACATGTTAGTATAAAGGCAGAGACGGGTTCATTTCGTAAGTGTTTAAAAAGCATGGAAAAAGTCGTAAGGCACAAGCTCTGTGGCACAGTGGGCAGAGAATATTTGCAATGATGCCAACCGCCTGTTCCTCTCTGCTGGGAAATGGCCCTCTTCTTTTCTTCCCTTGCTGCTTCTCCTGTATGTTCCATGGTCTTTCACTGACAGACCGAGAAGCATCAGAGAACCAGGTGGCCAAGGCTTACTGTGCAGGGCCCTCTGTGGAGCAGTGGCAAGCAGCTACATCTCATCTAACCAAGTTACAGGAACAAAGCATACCCAGGGGATATCTATACTAAGGAACTGACAGAGCAGGGAGAAAGTTAAGAAGGGAGTAACTGCACGTATTGGCCATCAAGCTCTTAGGTATGGTCTTCATATTTTGTGTTACTGCAGCAAATTAGTCCCCTTAGGGTTTACTGAAATCCACCCTAAAATAATATATGACACTCTCCCCCCCAACACTTCCACGTAAAGGAATTTAAATTTGCATGCAAGAGCTTTAATAAGGCCAGGTGAGTGAACAGACAGCACAAAAATATACTTAACTAGCCATCTGAATCCATTTCTTACACAATAACTAAATTCTGTAAAACACAGCAGACATCTATATTAGAGGCCTCTTTTTCTTCTACCTTTCCCATGCATCATTGACTGTGCCTACGTAAAATATGCTATTAGCAATAACTCCTTCTCTTGCTTTTATTGTAATAATTTTAAAAATTTGTATTTAAGTAGTTTGAAAAACTATGCCTTTGTGATAGTTAGGTGCATATTTAATAACTGTTTCTTAAGTGCTCAATACTAAATATGTTGCTGAATTAGAGTAGGTTTCTCATTACATGTTAATGATTCAGTTAAACATCATGACAGCAATCTTAAGAACAGTCAGACTGAAGCACAGAAGTTAAAGTACTCCCCATGCTATTCTAGGGAGCCAGTGGCTAAATTATAATTAGATTTTAGAGTGAACTACATTTCCAGCTAGATCAAAGAATCGCCATACAAAAGGGCCGAAATGAAGAATTTCCTAAGTGAACTGATTAGTTCAGAATAAATGCAAAAACAAAAGTTCTGAATAGAGTTACGGCTCTACATTGCCTTTTTAAGTCATAGATAAAGGTGAATCAGCTCATCCTGAAGCTCATCAGTTCTGTTCTATGGAATTACTTTCACTGTAAAAACAACATTCCAATTAAGAGTATGACATGATCTATCCCATAGTTTTCATTTAATTGAAATTAAATTGAATATCTTGCTGTATATCATGCTGATTTAGAATGATATTTATAGCAAAGGTCGACACATGTGGGTGTTTTAGAAGACGGCTGTGGGAAACACACAGATCGAAAGGTATTGAAGTGACATCAGAAAGCTCCAAGGTCTTATGTAGCAAACATCTTGCAGTGATTTAGGAAAATTAAAAATCGTTCTACCACAGAATTGCAAGAATTACAGGAAAACTCTGTAGCTTTAAAAGGTAGTTATATCATGGTCATAATTTCTATTATAAAAAAAAATTAAAATGCCCTAAATAAATCAGGTTAACATTGTAAGACAAATAGATCCTTCCCAGTGTCACACATAAAACATACATTATAAAACAACTGTTTTTTTCTAACAATGGGAAAAAGTAGAGAAATACTATTATATTAGTAGAGGTCTCCTCCCAAAAGTGCTGCTGTTTACCAAAGGCATCACACTAATTCTCAAATGTGCTGTTCATCGAAAATTCTGTTAGCACTCTTCAGGCTTACTTAATTTCCCCTGTACTTTAAGTTGGAAAAATGTATTCTTTCATTCCTACACCACAGCAGAGATGAACTACGTATTCCTAAGAAGGAGAGGTATTGTATCTTTTTTCCACTTGTGATTGCTTCAGTTAAACACTGATGCTCATTACAACTGAAAGACTAGAGGAAGAAGTCCTTTCATTTCTTTCACAATAGAAGAGAGTTTTCATGCACAATTCACTCTTATCTGGAGAACGAATAATGGTTTAAAGCATCACTCAGCTCTTTTGTTGCGTGGTCCTCCCACACACCAAAATGATGCAGGTGGGACAATCGTCCCCCTTCCCCTTATACCACGCACATCTGAAGAAAAGGAAATTTGTCTATGAATTGGTGAAAGTACTTTGACATACAGATAATATTTAATTTTGCATTTTATAATTATTTTAATTACTTTGAGTAGCTTTCCTTTAAACACTATTCATGTTGCCTGAAAACCATAAGCAAAATTTTTGTGGCAGAGGAATTGCTTGTACTGGATGTGTGCTGCGCAAACGGAAGACTGGATTTTGATTGGGTTCAGTTGTTGTTTTACTAAAAAACATTTCAAAATTTTCTTACAACTTCAGACAAAAACATTTGTAAAAAAGATCAGAAAATAGTAATACTTTAGAGAGTGAAGTTACTTCTTATTACTTTAGGAGCAATGAAACAAACATGGAAGTAAGATGCATTTGGTCTCAGCAGGACTTCTGATCTCTTGTGAGCTTTAAAGGCAGCAGAAAAATCTCTGCCTTTCTCAAAAAATAAGGAACACTAGAATTCACATACGCGTTCAGTCTGGCAGCTGATGAAATTAATGCCATAATATCTACACCTACAGAGAACAGGTAGCCACTTCTATCTTTACCGCTGAACTTCCATCTCTGTTGTCCTTTGGTGATTTCGTATTTTTGTAAAGCAGTATTACCATTGCCATTTGTTGCCCAGAGTGACAAAAACCTTACTGGACTTTATGGATGAAAGTTATTTGCTTCATAAAGTTGTAATTTTCTGCAAGAACAGTTTTCTACCATACCTGAAGAGGGAGGAAGTTGATCATAGTCTTGAGATGTCCTATTTGTTTTGACGTTTTCTCCAGTTACTCTACGAGCAGGTGGCAAAGGAACATGACCAGTTATTGGATCAAAATGGGGATCTGTAATAACAGAACAAAAAAGGTGTCTGAGAATAATAAGAATTATTATTTGGGGCAGGGGGAGGGCTGATGCATAGAACCTAGGCTTAAAATAGCCTCCCTTCAGACAGCGGAGCCATGAATCCAAACAGAGGTGTTCCCCCATAACCTGTGCATACACACGTATAAATCGAAATTCAACGCCTGCATAGTAGACCTGTAATTATGTCCTGAAATGACAAAACCAAGACCACAGCTCAAAGGTGGTCTATCCTGTACCGACCACGGCCCTTCTGTTTACATCCATAAGGTACCTTTCAATTACCCAGCCCTGACACTGCTAGGATCGTGGCTGGCAAATCATGGACGAGATTGCAAAGCCTGAAGTAGCACAATTAGAAATATCCCAGCTATTCAGTTTGGTTAGAGCTTGGTAACATTTCTTCGCTTTGTGGTTCACAAAGACTGCAGGGCAGATTTCCTATTCATCCAGTCCCAGCTACAGGCAAATATTACAGGGACTGGTAAAGGCTGTGACAAGGCTTTTCAGTTCTCTCTGCTGATTACAGGAACAGAATGTTAAAATGAGAGAAATATACAGTCCTGACATATTGTGTCCTCTTTTTTTTTTTTTTGGCTTTTGAGGATGCAGCTGAGCAAGTGTTAACCTCATCCTGGACCTGGCTTCTGCTCTGGACTCATAACAGTGTTTTGTATTGGAGTGCAACTTTTTGCTGTTGTTCATAATGAGATTATTCTTCTAATCTGACATCTGACAGGCTCTGATGGATAGCTGAGAAATCACCCCCAACACTTGTATGGAAACCACTCATCATAAATCATCTACAGCAATTTATTTGACAAGATGCAAAGTGAGTAATATGGCTTTAGAAATACCATATAAATAAAAAAAGACCAATCCACATAACCATGTATGCCTAAGTAGATGTACACACTTCTCAGATTAATGAAAACTGCTGCTATAAGATTGTATCCACTATGCAGATACGAAGAACAATACATGGGCATAGATACATTTTTCAGATTTTTAATTTAAAGCTATTACATGTTTTTTAACACTATCAGTGATGTTTCTTAGATTATTTGGAAATAACACTTAGTAATTTAAAACTCTGCATGCGTCTGGGAACTGCACACAGACCGGCATGTGTGAGGGCTTCTACTTTTCATCTCCATTCCCATTAGAACTGAATGGTGCAGCATGTGTTTCTGCATCAGAAGATACAATCGAGGCACCCATTCAGACTGAGTAATAAAAACATTCCATAAAAGGTCATGCCAGTTCAACCTAAACCACCTCACTTTCATTCCATCGTGAGTATCATTCACAAAGGTCAACCAAATGCCCAACAACCTGTCAGGCTATTACGGAGCTGCACATGACTGCTTGTTACCTACATTCTGGCATTCCTGTGATACTATCGCCAACACAGTTCATTTATCCCTTTCCATACAGCTTCCAAGAAGAATAGACAGGAGGAAGGAGACATCTAACTGCACCACAAGGTAGATAATCACTGAAAATGTTCCTGGGACAGGTAAACTTAAGACACCAACATGCTTTGGAAGCTTGCGCAGAGGGGAAAAAAGTCACTTCACAGGTATGCACTACAACCCCCAAAAAATCCTGTTGTAATCTGTATCATCAGCATCAAACCTATTCGATTTAATTAACCTGACAATCAAACATTTTTCAACTCAAAGACAAAATTTGTAAATTGTGAACATAGCCTTCATACCTTTTACAAGCAAAATACTGGACTGGAAGAGTGTCACAGTGATTCGTGGGGAGAGATAGGTGAAAAATTGATTTATCAACAGGCGCCTGCAACTGTGTTCACAATTAATATAGTTTTACAGCAAAATTTTACAACAGTTCTAACACAGCAGGATGTTCTTCTCCTTTATTTTCTAGTTTTCCTCCAAGTTCCAACTTGAAAATGAACCCCATGAATTATGTTTTACTATAGAAAACAACAGAGTTGACAAAAGGATACACACTAGCATTAAAGCCAACAGAAAACTTGGCACTTCACAAGTAACAACTCTTAACTAGCAAAGTACAATTTACCAAAATGTCTAGCCTGGTATACAAATATTGACCTCCTTTCATTACTTTGTGATAATGAAAATTTGAGTCTTTTTATATTCTGAGTTGTTTCATGTTCACCATTAAAAACAACTCCTATTTTTTAGTATTTTTGTATAATCAAGTACAGACAAAACAGAATTCTGAAGCCTGATGAGAACTTTATCACAGGACAGATAGGCTTCTGAAGGAAAATTAAATAAAGTAAGTTTTTTCCTTTATATTCCTACCAGAATGAAGGAACAGTTCATGTCCTGAAGGGGGTCGGCTTCCTGAGCCAGCAGGTTTTGTGTGCTCAATCATGCTGTGCCGAGCAGGTGGTGGTGGTGGTGGTAGTGAAGGGGGTGAGCTATCAAACGCATCTTCACCTGCATTTTAGAAAAGAATTGTTAGATGAGTAAAACTTCATTAAGAACTGTAGAATAAAGGGTGAAGCTTAGAATGTATTTTTCTCTGGCTGCTGAGGCCATTACTCCTAGAATTCATCTAGCAGTTCAATGATTCCAGTGACAGAATTGCAAGCTTGACTCTTACTATGCACAATCCTTTTCTAAAACATGCTCTGAATGACCTTTTACAGTGCTCTGTTTCTTTTCTGGGATGGGAGAAGAGATTTCTTTTTTAGTGGCTCAATTGCAAAGAGTGTATTATAATGAAAGCTTTCACTGAATATCATTGTAGAGTAACAGCTATATTTCAGTGGCTAAGCAAAAATATTTCTATTCAAACACTAGCACCGACTACATTGAATCTGGTACATTTATACTGTGTATTATTTTTATCTGCTGTTCTAAAGCTCTGACCCCAGACATAAACTGAATTTTCTAGGGCTTGGCAAAACAATCTACCCCCTACACTAAGGTGGTGCAGACGTGAATAGGGTTACCAAGCAGTGTGATTTTTACGTGTTCTTCTGCCTTCAATTCCATGTACTCTCACAGAATCACAGAATGTTCGGGGTTGGAAGGGACCTCTGTGGGTCATTTAGTCCAACCCCCCTGCCAACTCTCGCAACTCAGAAATATTTCAGGGGCCAAAGACAGTGCAGTGCAGGAACACGGAAAATGTTCAAAAGGTTTTATGGAACCAGAAAATTGGATGATGATATATACACTGCAGTCTAACAATCATGCAACTGAGTTTGCCCATGAAGGTGTGGGTGGTGGCCAAGCACAGCCCCAGTACATATGCAGAGCTCACTGACTTTTGTGTAGCAGAACAGAATAGAAATCAGGGTTGGAAAAGCAACAGCTTCTGGTGATTGTAGGCAGCAGTGAGTTTTGAACTGTCCCTTGATAGTGGAAAAAAAACAGAAATAAACTTAATTAAATTTCGTTTTCTTCAACTTAAATACCTCCTCTTTGGCATTCTTCTTTGTATTTGACAAAAGAAATGGAATTAAGCTGCAAAAGGAAAAACTGTCTACTCTTGCATTAAATTGCAATGCTCAAACTTCGCATTAAGGGACAAAGAGTTATAATGTATTTTAGGGAAAATGATTTTGCTTTTCTTCATAGGTTGAATACAGATTTAGTACGTCTTTTCGTCTGTCTTGCATGAGGGCTTACAGACAGATATGAAGTACAGATCATTGACACAAATATTGACTTACAGCTATAATATTTAGCCCATAGTTTGTTTGGTACTCTTAACATATTCAACATTGGTTGTTTTGCAATAAACATGGCATTTTGGTCATCTAGGCAATATTAACCATTAAATGTAATCAGCAAAAAGCCTGCAACCTAAAGGGGGCACCAGAAGATCATAATCGGAGGGTGTCCTGTTGAGCAAAGAGCTGTGTTTTGGGTTGTCTCTGGTAGGAGGTCGTGCAGGTGGCAAAGGTACTGGAACAGTAGGTGCATCATAGACATCTCCTGAATGACACAATCACAAGAAGTGAGTGTTTTCTTGCTGTACCCCTGAAACAGCATAGGTAAATTTTCTTGCTAAACAGTGAAAAACAGAAACATACCTAACTCAGGATGTTTTGATTTCTTCATCTCAGAAGTAGTACCGTGTCCCCCATTCGTTACTCCAGCACATTGACCATTCTCACACACCCTGAAAACAGACATTAAACAGAAAGCAATCAACTAGTTATCCAAGTATTAATCCCCTGAATGACCAAGTACCTAAGCTGGCAATCCATCATATGGAAACAAATGAAAGACGGTACGCTGCACCAATTTTAAACTTTACGGTTCTTATATTAAGAGCAGATACTGGCTAGCTGTCAATAAAACTCCTTTGAAGGATTACACTGCTTTCTTGGTGGGATACTGACATGGCTTAAATAACTTACAAAAGGCTGCAATACAAAACAGAGGAAGAACTAATATTAAACACAGTTCTCAATTCAGAGCTCAGGTCATTAGATCATTCACATAGTTAAGTCACAGACTCAATCCTATTTTGCCTTCCCAGATGTTGAATTTTCCCTAGCAGAAATATGGTAAAGGGAAATTCGGATTTTGGTAATCACCCACGCAGAAGTACATAAAAAAGTAATTGAACAAAATAAATCAAAACAACAACAAAAAACCCCAAACAGAACACCACAACACACCACTAGCAATAACAAATTTCAACTAAACTCTTGGCCAAACATTTAAAAAAAAAATCAAAACCAAACTAGCCAAAGCAGTTTTGCAGGCGCCTATTCATTCCTGCATCAAAAAGCTGAGTCTCACTGATACTTCTACTACGGTTTACTAATGTTTTAAAATGGAAGCATATTGCACCCTCAGAATTAAACAACAGTATCAAATTAAATATGAACATCATCCAAACAAACAGTACAAAGTTCCCTATAATCTTGTCAGAAAAATATTGATTATTTTTGTAAGATGACTGTTCAAACACTGCAGGAAAAAATGGAACAAAAACCCTTTCACAATATCAAATATTGTTTAAATAAGTGTGAAAGAACTGGGAAATTATTCCTGTCATTGGAACTATGAATCCCTGCATATTCAGAAAGAGCCAGAGTTTCTTTGGAAAAAGGCCACCACACTAAACAATTCTAGCTCAAAAATAAAAATCTCAAGCCACCATGCACCATTTATTACTAAATACCGGCAAATCTGATAGAGCTATATACAACTAAAATTTCAGATCCTGGGGTTTTACCAATAGTACAAACATTAATAAACCGATCAGATTTGGCCTTATGGAAAGTAGGGATGACTAGAGGTCTGGAATCATTTAAAATATATGAACAAGAAAGAGGAAGTGAAATTGTGTTTACGGTCCCAAGAGTTATAACTAGGAGTAATGAAATCAATGTAAGAATAATCACAAGACTTAAAAACCAAACCAAAAAAAAAAAAACAAACCCTAATGGTAAGAGCTATTTTGTTACGAATTAATTTCCCCAGGGAAGTGGTCGAAGAAGTGTTGCTTCTACCTTTGAAATAAGATTGGTTAAATCTCTCAAATGCAGTGGATACAACACTTCCTTTGACTCCTCAGCATATACACTAAATAACTAATAACATTTTCTACTTTAATTTGAATCTACTCTGCATTTTCAATAACCTAACCAGCCACAGGCACTAAAATAACATGGCACCACTTCAGAAATCTTCAGGTCATAATAAGTCCATTTAAATGATCAGTTTATAAATCATGCTGAAATACCTGTTTACATCAACAGTACACACCAGAAAAAAGGGCAGCAAATGAGTACTAACAAGCAAGCCTTCTGTCCTTTTCTCTTCCTTTTGGAAAAGGCTTTATTAAGAAAAGAAGGTGAATGTAATAATGTATCATTCTTCTAATAGTAGCCTAATTAGTAATACTGAAATTCTTTCTCTCCATTTCTTAATGCTACTGAACTTGCCCCATACCTGGGAAGAGATGATCAGCTGTAACAAACCAGACAATTAACTGATCTGTCAGAAAAAAAGATTTCCGAATCATTTTTTGTATTATTCTTGCAATATTTTTACCATTGCCATATCAACTGGTAAAAGAACAAAAAGTCTTAGAGGCAATACAAATTTGGGGGTAGGATGGAAGAATGACTTAGTTCCTAAATTATATATCATCCAGCAGAAATTTTGTAGGCTCTTTAGTTTACTGAAAACTCTTAAGTACTATCCAAGAACTGAGAAAGCAACACTTAGAAAAGAGGTAAGACGACAAGGTGACGCTCATGGACAGAACTGAAAGGTGCTAAAAATTTATGACAATTAAAAAATTGTTGTTAACAGTTTTGTTAAACAATACTGAAAAATTAAGCTTTCACTGACACTCTTCTCCACACGAGACTAAAGGAGGTGCATTAAAAGAATACAGCATCAACCAGAATCAAGATTCTTTTTGGAAGCTTTATCTCAGCTTTCACATCTCAGTAGTGACATCAGCTAAAAGGAGACAATTTGTAAAGTATATGGAATATCATACATATTCATACACAAACATTCAATAGTATTTGCTGCTTTTTTTTAATGATTAGGAGAATGGTTTGTTTTGAGTTAAAACTTTTATCAGAATATGTAATCAGAATAGTTGGTGGTTTTAATCATAGAGCAGCCTGAATGGCAAACTGAGGTATTTTCTTTGTAGCAAGTCCTGGATTAATGCCAAAACACCTACCATAAGTGCAAGACCAAGCATGCTAGCTAAAAAATCAACTAAAAAAATACAAAAAACTTCAAAATCAGCTTTCCATCTACAACCTCTATTAATAATTCTAATGGCCTGGTGAAATCCTGTACCAGCTAATTGAAAGCATTCTTTTTTTTTTTTTTCTGCAGAAGAAGGATACAAGAAAATGAGAAGTTTCTAGTTTTTCCAGCTGGTTATTTTCTCAAGAATCTTGCATTTCTAGATACCAGCATTTTAGTTCACTTGAAACAAATCTCCACAAGTCATCTCCACTTACAGCACTTTGATTTAGATTGCAGAGAGGTCTCAGAGCATGCAGACTCAGCTGCTTCTGGACGATGTTAACTCAAAAGATGTCCCGCAGGAGGTCATCTAATGTACTGCAATTACTAAATGGTACTCCAGCCACAGGACCATGTTAGAGTTACTCTGAATCCAGACCATGCAGTGTGGATGTGGGTCCTTGGAGTCAGTTTGTCCCCTCTACAGACCCACTCCTATTGCACCATACTACTCACTAAGCTAGACATAACCCTCAGAAGTTGCTAAACCAAGGCCATCTGTCCACATACTGCTCTCTTCTGGTACAGACTTCTTGTCTAAGAAAGGTTACATCCTGTGTAACTCCAGTCATGCAAGCAACTCAACCACTAGTAGATGACTTCACATTGTACAGAAAGCCATTCCCATGCAGAAGCACAACACAGACAAAAAATGGCATTGGTAAAGAAGATTACGACCTTGGAATTTTATTTTTTGTCTTCCCATATTTTTGCTTGGCCAACATTGAGAGTTTTATTCATCATTGTTTGGGGATTGTGGGGTTTTTTATTATTTGTTGTTTTTTGGTGGTTTTTTTGTTTTTGGGTTTTTTTAAGTCTCAGAGTAGACAGGAATTTTAAGTACTCAAGATCACAAAGCTCAGAGAACTGTGCAATATTCACATGTATGCAGTGAAGGTTGGATCAGCATTCCTAATAAAGACAGAATTTTTAACCCGCATGCCTGGAGTGATCAGGCTATGACCTTTTTTCCACCTGTTCCAAATGTCTGATTAAAGAGGTCTAAAAATTGTAATTGGACAATTTTGGGATGAGAGATATGTCGAGCTTTACTGATGGTGGGTCCTTGACATAACATTCTGACAGAAAGAGGAAAAAATGGCAATATGTCTCTGCATTTTTTTAATAGCAGAAGACTCTGAACTTTTAGATGAATACCTGATTTTAATACCATACTTTTGACCGAACTAGTAGAGAATTGGCCCTTCTTTTTCCCAAGACGCTAATTCCACACGTTCAGAATTTTTTTATTTTTTTTTTTGAGTCAAAGACCAAAAAATTCACCAGGAATGAAATAGCCTTCAGTTGCCACGTCCCTTGGCTCCAAATCTCCTTGCCATAAACCATTATAAGTCAGAACTGTGACAGTGTGGAGATACTATCTTAGAACACGTTTAAAGCAAAAGAGAGATATTCCACCTGAATTTGAAAAAAGGTTCTTTTCCTGAGAAGCACAAACAAAATACACTGTGAAACAGGCTCAAAAAGCCAAAAAGACAGTACATACGGGACAAAAAGAGAATAAAAGTATGCACATATAGCTGCCAATTCACATTTTTCAGTACTGTGTTGCTTCTTAAAATGAATTATATAAAATGTGAAAATTTAAGATTTTCAAAGCTGATTTGGGGAATTTCAGCCACACAATCCTCCTAAAAATTAAATTTGCAAGAATTGTGGGGGTTGAATCTCCTGGTCAGTTCTGAAAACCTCAACCTAAGGGAAAAAAGGCTTAACTGCAGAAACGGTACTAAAAAGCAAAAAATACCGGTTCTGACACAAGAGAGATACAATAAAGTGAACTTCACAGGTTAATGACTGTGGTGGTGGTCAAATGAAACAGAAGCATCCGTAATCCAAGCTTGGAAACACGAGACATTTCAGCAGGCAGGCAAGCTTAACCATCGTTCTGAATTCTGAATCCAGGTAAATTTTGGAAGAAGCAGAGTTTTTGTAAATAAGTTGCCTTTGAGGCTGTTAAATGACCTTACCGAGCAACAGATTTTATATTATGACTATGAGGTGGTTGTGAGCTCAGCATTACAGGATGTGAAGAAGGAACTTTATATTCGTCATCGTCATCTGTGTGATCCCTTGATTTATCAGACAGAGAATTAGCTGCAGGAACAGGGCACCTAAGGAGATGAGAAAAAGACCAGTTTTGCTTTAACTGTTACACAGCAATGCAGTGCGAAATTGCTTTTTCCATCTTTGATTTCTTAGATGGACAAGAAGTTTGTGTCATTACTGTACAGCCATTTAAAGAACAGAAGATAAAAATGTACTAGAAAAATGAGAACTCTGTAGCATCCTCAAGTAGGCAGCTGAAAGGCCCACAAAAAAAAAATATTCTCATTTCTGTTGACATGCAATCATTCTTACATAGCAATCCAGCATGTTCTGGAGATGTTATATGTTCAAAATAATCACAAATTGAATTGCTGGCTTCTGCAGATGGCAACGTTTGAAATACCAATATCTAGACCAGAAACGTCCAATACTGACCAATAGCGAATGTCGAATACTGACCAAACCAGGTTGGTACTACTGTTTGAAGCCCTCTTCAAAGGCTACTTACCGGGAAAAAAAACAACGCAAAACCCCCTTCTCTGAAGGCCCTATCTGAACCTGGTTATAGAATAGATTTTAATTCATGGAATACTGTGAATTAAGTTAATTTTTTAAATTATGTGATTAATATTTGAAAGGTGCTCTTCATTTGTATAGCAGTAGAAGAGTTAGAGTACTAACATATAGGTAAAATACTCTCCCTTAGGATCCTAAAATTGTCCTATACTTACATTTCATTAATATTTCAGAATTCATATTTTAAAAAACCATATTGCTCTTCCAATTTACCTCAGATGTAATGGTATTTGACTGCAAACTTCTTTTGCATTGTTCTGCTAGATGTCTACCCCATTTTCTTGATAATTATTGAAATTTCTTCAAGACAAATTGTTTTATGAAATCTCTATTGTCCTAAGACTAACTATTGTTCTACACAAAACGACCTAGTTAAGATAAATAAACAAATCTTTTACAGTTTTTTGTAATTAAACAGATGAACATTGTCATTACAAGCACAGACATGAAACACTTAGACATCTGTTTATCAAGCTGGTGAAATTGTCTATAATTACACTTTAAAAAACTTCCTTACTCTTACATCTTTAGAAGATTTTTGTACACAGGAATACAAAACTGACCAGTACACTGTATTCACATATTGTTTGAGTTCCCCTTCCTACTCTTTAAGTGGAAATATTTTAAAATTCAAAGTGAGAATTACATTCTGTTAAGTGATGACTTTGTATTTTCTGGTTTGTTGAACAGAAGGCCAGCTTTCAATCTCTCTTATCCTACTGAGCACCAAGGGCCAACGGCAAAACAGGAAAAGATGCAAGAACTCATTTTTGTCAAGCCACTTAATGTCCAGCTTAGTTGTAAACAGAGCTCCAGGGAAACCAACATCTCACACTTATTTTGAAGTATTTCAGGCAAATGTTCTCTTTCCATCTATTTACTGGTAAACTGATTCACAGAACTTAGACACAATGAACTTGCAGTCCGTGTATTTCAGTTCGGATCAGGACTGTGCTTTCAAAATGAATCCTTTTAATCTCCCCACTCACCATGCTTTGATTTGCACTGCAGAGCGCACAGCTTGAATATTTTTCAGATTAAACTCAAATACACAATACACTCCAAGTGTATTGCCCCCACTATGTTCCAGTTGCTAAAGGCTGTTCACATTCATGGGACGAGACCACAGCTAGCTGAATTGCTCTCCAATAACATGTACAGTACAGACATCAAGTCCTTACTATCAACTCTTCTGTCCTATGCAGCATACTACTTGCTAGTGCAACAAAAGCTTTAATCTTGTAAGGCCTCAAGCAAACTCCATTTCAGCAAAGTAAGTGTTATGTGGCCCACATGATCAAGTCGACACTTGTCAGCTGCCCTTAAGCGTGCCCTACCCTTAAAACCAAAGTGTATACAAAGCAGCTCACTTTCATTGATAGAGGAGGACAAAATTTTCTATTTGTCATAGGGCAACATTTGCCTGCAACGCAACGAGAATTGCCACAGAATAGGCAATGCATCCCAACTCACTGGCCTGTCAAGCTATGAGCTAAGGGCACATTGTGTCCTCCAGAGCATCATCTCTCAGATATCTACAACCTGCACATCAGCAGTGCTCCTTCTAACACCGCTGGAGAAGCCCCACGCCAAATGCTGATTTGAAGGGCACCAGGATTTCCAAGTCACAGTTGCCTTTAATGGAACTATGATTCCACCTTCAAAGTTTCTTAGCAAGATAGAACGGATAGCAAGACGAGAAATACCTCTTCCTGCTACTTTTCCCTCAACTACCTACTCACAGGACAAATAAAATTAACACTATTTAACTTGAAAATTTCTAAGTTTGGGGGAAGAACAGTTCTGTATCTTAAACATAAAGGTTTTATTTATTTCTTCAAGAATAAAACAGTAATTTGATCAAAGCTGCTAAAAATAATCTGACATAATTACCGCAGTCCAATAAAAGAATAACTGTTTTAAGATGTAGGGTCAGCAACACAGTGGTTGAGTGGAAAATAAAAATCAGATGCTTGGTTAATATGAGTGTAAAAATTCATTGTTAAAGTATGGCTAACAATACTCAAGACAGCAAAAAATGAATCATCACTGTTTCTAGAAAAAAGACACTAGTGCTTTTCTGTTAAGGTAATTTAGCAAAGAAAAAAGTGATATTTGTAATGTCTTAGTAAAAACTGATCAAACAAGTAGCAATATTTAAAATTGTGAAGTTTCAGCTAAGGGTCATTTTGCCTCCTCATTATTTAGACTAAGACATTTCATTCATGGTCAATGCATCCTTCAGTCAAACCTCTGAAATTACAGACTTATGATAATAACTAGGAAAAAAAAAATTTGCAGCTGTATGAAACAAACTAGCTCTCAAGCCACAACTCTGCAGAGATCGGAAAGTAGCAATGAGAAACTTGCAGATTGATTGCAGTAGCACAGTTGTGGAAAGCAAGAGTATTTTGGACCAAGTACAGTTCAACATATTTATGAGTGCTTAGTGCAGTCAATCTAACAGGAGGAAAAATACGCTGTAAAAATATTCTGACATTTCAAATTAAATCATGCTAAATATTACTTAGGTTATCTTTTTAAAAACAGTTGTTGATGTTGGTGGAAATACTAAACTTTTCAAGCTTGCTATTATAAAAGATTTTTTAAAAATCTCCCCCCCCCAAGTTTTTCCACCTACGTATTGCCACACACAGATACAGATTATCGGAGTATTTTCTAGTTGTTACAAAAACTTCATCTGAAATCAGTTTAAAACAGACATATTGGTGTTTCAAGAAACAACATACAAGATCAACTTTAGCAGTCATTCCATTTGACTTTAGTAGTTGTTAATTAGATAATTTGAACTTCTTACCCCTAAATTATAGTTTCATATTTTTACATTTTAAAATTAAAATGTGAAACTTGCTATGTATTTTTGAAAGGTTTAAGTACAAAACCAAACCAGAAATGAAAGTTAATTTCTCCCTGAAAAGTTTATGGAGTTTGGCTTTAGCAAATGAAGATTTTCTTTTGAATGGAATACGTCAGTTTTCTATTTGGAAGACTTCAGTTAATGAAGATACTTCTTTTGAACAAGCTAAATTCACACATTGTAGTTTTGGATTGTCTTGACATGGGCTTTATGCCTGTCCACACTGCTATAATATCTTGTTGAATTTCCAATGAACACTGCACAGTGTACGCATAGATTGTATTTTTATTCTAGGCTACATTTGCAAAAATCTGAGTAAAAAAAGGGATTTTTCATGAAGCAGAATCTTTGGTATTTCAACACTATGAAAAATAAAAACAAGAATTTTCCCCTCTTCAGAATTCACTTTGCTTTGGAATACAAAAGCATTTAGTTTGTCTATCAGTTATTGCCTTCTCTTTCTGACTGACAGAGTGTGGAACATCCCAGGGGTTGCACTGTATCACGGAAGGAGTAGTCAACCCAAGGCATCAATATAGAGAGGGGGATTGATTATATGAGGTTTCCAAACAGTCCTCCAGTGATACCCAACATCAATTAGGTTACATCACAACACTCAACTACAAAAATTCCTGTATAATATTCTAAAATTGGGTTCTGAACGGAAAGTAAACATGGAGAGCTTCAACTCTGCAATTACTCCACCTGAACAAGCGCTTCTGAATGAAAAAGTCAGTGCTCCACTGCACCTTTATTCTAGTGCTTAGGAAGAGAAAAACCAGCATATGAATGAAATCCTGAAATATATTTGTCTTTTGTACTACCATTAACTGAACAACAATGGAACAAGTGCTGAAGATACGGCAAAATTACACACACTAATGAGAAAATTCTCAGTATTAGTATGTACTGACTGCCCAATTATTTTATTTAATGGCAAGAATCACAAGGAGTACATTGGAAAGAAACTGCAGGATAAAATTGAGATATGCTCTCATTTCCTTACAAAAGCACAAAAAAAATGACAAACTGCTTTATAGCATTTCCAGGCTTTCTATTTTAAGTATCTCTTGTTCTGTAGAATATCGCATGTGATTCCAGAGGCCAGAGATACTTGCTATGCACAGCAGCCTCTTGGTACCATATTAACAGCCATGTTACCGGAAGACTAAAAGTAGTCTGCAACTCGACATGACAAAATTTCCCAAACCATGTTCTGGAACTCAGGGAGGTTGACTCCATCTAAAATGGATATAACATGTTTTTTGTTTGGTTGGGTTTTAGCCACAACAAAGAAAAGATACTGGTGTGAACCCTGGATAAAGCTCCATGTGTGGAATGTCCAGAAAGCATGACCATATTAGGGGCAGAATGCACACAAATCATGCTCTTTACCCTTCATACTTTCCCTAAAATCTCTCATCTCCTGCGATAAATAGCTCTTACCACCCCCCCACCCCCGTAGTAGTAGTGGTAAAAGCAAAACCAGACAGTGTCTGCTCCCACTGCCAAATGCCTGTGAGCAAGATCTGCCACAATTTATTCTCTCTTCCTATAAAAATGTATTATGTTCAATTAACGTTAGAACTGCTCCCACTTAATCAATACAATTTACATTCCCTTTGTAAAGCCACATTAAAGTTCATGGAAAATGTATCACCAAGTTATATTAATTAATTTTATTTCTTTCTTTTTCCCGTTTTTCTTTTTGCACCAGAAAATCAGTGGTAATATATAAAATTAATTAACACATTTCTTTTACACTTAAAGTTAACTTACTTTATACTAGGGATGACGGAGGCAGCCGGAAGAGGTGGTGAAAGCCGTGGAGGGACATCATATTCTTCATTTATCATATGACCATTTGAAAAGGCCTAAAATTACACATATGTTACAACGGGTCTCTCCTCCCATTTATCATCATGGATGTTCATCAACTAGGTATCACAAAATAGACCTTGAGAAGATTAAGGGTAAAAGCTTTCCTAGGAGTTCACACTACAGAGCTGTTATCTGAAGTGACTCTTTCATTTAGGAGCTGTAGAACATGTTAGCTTAAGTTCCACATCACGGTTACTAGATGGACTACTGAGTTACAGCTGAACTGCTTGGGGGAAAATTAAGATTTCGAGATTGCAGACTGATCAAAGTGAGAAAGGTAAGTACAGCGGGGAAACAACAGGGACAGCATGTTAAACATATTAATGTTTTTTAGAACTCTCTGATAATCACAGTGCCTGCCAGAATCCATTCCCTCCCCACAGGATTGTCTTCCTGATTCCTGGCTTTTCCCAATAGCAAAAAGATTATATTAAAGTTGATATATGAATCGGGGATGAAAATTCATTAAATGTTTCCCTTGTGAACGTGCATACAGCCTGAAACAATAATTCAGGGTTGTCAGTTGCTCCATTTAACGAAACGGCTTAGATCTATAACCTGAAGATGACAGTTCAAACAGCACTTGGTTAAAGAAATACATATGTAACTTCTCCAGACTACAACAGCACTTCTACATTGAGTGGTTATTCTGATTTGAGAAGTATTCATTCCATCAGCTTCAATACTGCATCAGACCACAACTGAGATGTTCTTATGAAGATACAAACCCAGTACCCTTTTAAAATCAGATGAAAAGCTACAGCATTTTAAACAACAGCCTAGTTGTATGTAAAATTTTAGCATTTGGCTCAATGCTGATAACAGGAAATTCTAATTATATATAACGTCATGGAATTCTTAAGCACCTTTCATCATGTATATCAATGTTCTTTACCAATACTAACTCAATTTCAGTAATGTACTTTCAAAATAAACAAAACATCCATATAAAAAAAAAATTAGAATGGAGATAGACAGGTCAAATAGCTTGTGACCTTGGGAAAGCAAATAGAGAGAAAAACTGATGATTTCTAACTACCGTGACTTAACCATAAATCCATCCTTCTTAGCACAAGCTATGTAGTCTTCAAGAAAAAAAAGTGCAGCAGCTTTGAGTTAATAATCTGCTCTATAAATTACTGAGCTGCTTTGATAAAACTGATTAGAGTGGAACTAGGTATTTTTTCTTAGGCCACCACCATTTGATCTCGTTTCAAACCTAAGCCTCCCCAACCGTACATAGCCTTATAAGCTTTCTGAAGCTGCCTAATGCCAGAACTACTCCCCCTACGCTCTCCTCCCCAGATGTTTCTATATGTTAATTGAAAATAATTCTTCTTCTTTTTTAATAGAAGAAACACCATAGGCATAGACATCCATGCTATTCACTGCAACCAAGGACAGGAAAACATACTTCTCGTGTGGGTGACGAGCAGATGCCCCTAGCCAAACTAAGCTAGACAATCCATGGAAAGGTTGCAAGTGACAACTCCAAACACCCTCAACACTGAAAATGGATTATTGGACATGTCCTGGGTTTGGCTGGGATAAGGATTAGCTTTCACACGATGCCGGGTGGGCTGACCCCAACTCGCCAACCAAAGGGGATATTTGATGCCATGTGACATCACGATCAGTATTTAAGCAGGGAGAGATTAGGTAGGGTAATTGTAGGGTAATTTGCTACTCGGGATTGAGCTGAACATCGGGCAGTGAGAAAATTGCACTCTGTATATGCTTTTTATCAGTATTTGTCCAAGAGAAGTCAAAAGCTGTTACAGACAAATTACAACAACGTAAAACTCCAGCAACTGGAGTTCCACTCTAAGTACACAGGAAGAAAAAATCAGCTAGATATGTGTATTACTGTAAACAATTGACAAAGAAAAAGGGAGTTGCAATGCTAAGTATCCTGAATAAGGTTTAGAGTATTGAATGTAATACCAAATCAACCAATGCAATACTGAGGTTGTGCCACTGAGCACTTTAAAGGATGCTGCCCATACAGCCAGTGGCAAAGATACAATAAATGATCCTACATTCAGCTTAGCTTTAGATGTATTTGTTTTCTCTTTCTTAGGGTCAAGGCAGGTTAGAACTGTTCCATTAGACTACACTGAACATCGTGACTAGTCTAACGCTTTTTTGAAAACAATGTTTTACTGATGAACAACACAACTGAACTTTGGAACGTTCAGCTTTTTATGTTAATGCACACAATATATCTGACAATTTAAGTATATTTGTGTACATCATCTGTACATACTGCATACATTACAGACTGAAGAGGTTACATAGTCCTCACCTCATCTGTGACAGAGGTAACTGGAACATCTACTATTCCATCAGCAAATGCATACACAGTTTTGGCATAAGACACTTCCAAAGTGGACCTAAGATGCTATATAACTACACTACAGCATACAGTGCTATATTATTATTATGCACAAACTGTATGGATCATTTACTACAAGAATACAGCAAATCCAGAATTTTCTCTCCAAGCTATTTTTTGAAGGTTTCATATGAAAATCGTAACTTAGACCCTCATGTACTGTTGCTTTACAAATTACAGTATTTAACAAACCATTCATTTATGACCAGCTTACTATTAACAGGAAAGATTTGGAAACAGGAGATCGACACTGACCAATACAAACACCACTTTAGCCAATGCAAGGCAACACGGCAGCAGGGTATCAAATTCGGATTCAACACACTCAGCTCACTTCATACCTTGGCACCTTCTGCAGGCAGCTCATGACGTCTGTGTTTCCTCATAAATACTGGATCAGAACTTAGGCGGTTGTGCCTTCCATTTATGTTTGAAATTGCAGTCAGTCCTGGTTTGGGAGAAGCATCACTCCCTATTCGACATCCTACTAACTGACTTGTCCCAAACACATCTCTGGGACAGAAGCCTTCAAGGGGCATGGGCTGGTCTCTGGAAGGCACGCTTTCCACATGATGCAGGTGTCTGCTTATCCTGTTGTCTGGCGGAATTGGAGGGGGTCTCTCCGGTGGAGGCGGTGGAGGATCACGCAAGGGAGGTGGCGGTGCTGGCAAAGGTTTGTCTTGTTTCCTCACCATACAAGGAGAAGACTAAACAACACAGAAAGTTTAAAAAAGAAGTTACATATAGGCATGCATATTTCTCTCATGATCAAGTACGGCTTTATCATTTCTAACAGATATTTTCAAGCCATCACAAGAGTACTTGCCAGTAGGTTAAATGTTAGTCTTGTCTTGCATTCTGCAGACAACCTGGTCTCTCGTAGGACGCACGCCCCTATTTCTAGTGTTGCAAGAGTAACCCAAGGAAGGAGGTAGACAGGAGAAAAGAAAACTGACTGAGGCAGATTTATCTGACCCGTAACTTTTTTCCAGAAGTCTTTGCTTTGATCCTTTCAATCGCTTATTTAGCTGATGAACGAATTCTGAGGAATGTTTGGAAAAAACTGAAAACGAAGCTACCAGAAAAAAACCCCAACTCATACAGGTAGCTGTATAGCTTCTAAGAGCACAAAATCTGATAAAACCAGAACATTATCATTAGAAGTTATTTACTAACAGCATTTTACAAAATAACACTCAGGCCAGGTCTTAACGAAATGTTTTTCTCTTACCACCAGCTACCATAAGAAATACAGAAAAGATGATCTCCCTTGTAAGGTGTAATTTCCATGGACTCTGGTAAGCCTGTATATTACCACCACTGGAAGAGATGGAGGCCACAAAAGTTTTAGAGTAAGATTAGTATTTGCTCTGACTTGACAGGTTAGCCCACCATTATTCTTTGAGCAGCACCTCAACATGTTACTTGTCTTGAAAATAACATTCTACCTGCAGGTCTATTCATATAAATGGGACAGCATGTTAAACAAAGAAGTATTTAAATTCAGCTGCTACTGAAGAAAAAAAAAGTTATCCTCACTGTCAAGGCAGGAACATAATGGCTAGGTCCAAATTATTTGTTATAGCTTATCATTATAGTTACAGTTTTTCATTGCAGAAAAAGAAAACAGTTTTTTGACTGAAGAAGTTTTGGAAGGATTAAATTGTCTGGTTTTGTTTTAAATATGAAATTTTTGAACTATGGAATTATTCCTTGTTGACCCCATATTATTCCCCTTTCATCTCCCCCAGTGTTTTTTTTTTCCCCCAGGAAAAGTTTGAAGGAAAAAACCAGCGTTTTCAAAATAATGTCAAGGAAAAATTTAAAGCAATGTTAATGGTATTTCTGATTTTCTGTTTTTATAAGACATGAACTTTGTAAAAATACACTATTGTAAAATAAATTTTTAATGGACGTGCAAAATCTTCACCACATATCCTCAATGTGTTACACATTCCCTTGTATAATATAAAAAGTGATGAAAAGCTTAAAGAAACTATTCAAACTTCTATTTTTTCCTCTAAATTATAAACAGCTAGAAACTTAAATAGAGGTTGATTTTCAAGCTTGAAGTAAAAACCTGACAAAATAAATAGGGTACTTCATACTGGATTATTATGAGCATGCAGATTTCAAGTTATGTTTTGAATTTTAATTTGAATTCATCATCTAAAAACTTAAATTTAAATCTAATTCCCCCTCTGTTTACAGCAATCACAACAAAATGATCAACTCATAACAGAGAGTGACAAACATAGTATTTGTTCTCATTCATGCTTATCCACTCAAAAAATCATTAACTCTAATATCTTAAGTTTCACAAAACATCGCATATAATTTATTAGCTACAGAGTCATTATTTCCCTTGAAACTTCAGTCCTAATACATGCCAGTTAAGGTTCTGAAAGTAGGGTATCTGCATGTATTTTTCTTGTAAGAATACTGTGGAAATTGAGTATAAATCATCACCACAGCACAACATATAATTTAAATGAGATAATGACCTTAAAATGTATTAAGGAAACTTTCATTTCTATTTATTTTAATGAATCAGGGTTTATTACAGAATTTATCCATTACAGCCATGTCTTTATAATTCTGACCATAACCAAGTGCAATACAATCATCAAACAGAGGTCACATTTGACCAACAGATTTAGCTGTAAACATCTGACTATGTAAGGTATTATGCAAAGGTACAAGCACTTGCCCAAGTCAACGGAAGGAGAAAAGAGATGTAATCAATGTGGATCTAATCTAAAGCTTTCCTAAGCTATAAAGAACTAAAGTTCTTTTGGACAGAGCAAACTCTTGGAAAAGAAAACACAGAGAAAACAGTCTACCTTCCAAAACAAAAAAGCAAGCTCACCTTGAAAACAATCAAATACAATTCATCAATATTCATATATAAAGAAATAATGGTTGAATAAAACTCACCTTTGGTGATCCAGTTGGGCTGGCACATGGTGACCGTGCTACTCCCTTCTGAATAAGATCCAGACGAGGAGGTACAGGTGGAAGACTAAGATGTGGGATTTGCAGGGGGTCTGGAAGCGGTTTTCTTCTTTGTGCAAGAGGGGAAGACCCTGGGGAAGTCACTGGTGAATTCTGCCTCTCATTGCACTTCAAGACAGAAAAAAAATATTCCTAGTATTCATCTGATGACCAAGTACACAACTTCTATTCCATGACTAAAACATTTGATTTGTCAGGTACTTACTAATAGTCATCTATCATAATGGACACCCTGTTACTCTTAATTAATAGACAGTATAGGCGCTCAGCTTACGGTTACTGAAAAAGAAGTCAAAAAGTCATTCTACCTCAAAACTAACCAAGATTCATGTTAACTTGTGACGAAAATAAAAGAATATATATTCCAGTAATTTGTTTAAAAAACAAGGAATTATTGCCATACAAAAGGAGACCATCACAAACGTAGACAGAGATTCCCCTGTAGTACTGCTGCTCCTGATGACCTTTTTATTCATGGAGTACTCCATCTAAAATTCTATACATGATTTTTAAAAGCCAGATGCCTATGATATTGTCTGTGAACTACAGCTCATTTTCAAATCACAGAAAATGGAATGTACGTGTCTTCTGCAAACTTACTAATCAAAATCATCAACAAGCCAGTAAGTAAAGCAGTTATTTCTTACCTCATTTATTTGCTGATTTGCAAAAATCATTTTAGGACAATTCCATTTATCATTTTAGCAAATATTAAACTAATGACACAAACACACTTAATGTCCCCCAAGTGACATATTCCCCCCACCTTGACGTGTCCTTTCAAAATCAGAACAAAAGATTTCAATCCTCAGTACAGGCTCCACGCATTTTTGCAACTGGTTCCTGAACCTCACCTGGCTGAGTTTTAACAAACACAATTTAGTTGTTTGCATAAATCAGTTAAAGTTACTTCTGGGGACCACTGTATTTGTGTCAGTGTACAGTAAGAAAACCTGGATGTTTACGCTGTTCTGTGCTCTCCTGGACAGTAGGCATGAGTAGCTGGAAGACATTCACACCAAGCATCAGCCTCAGGCCACTTGCACAACGAGTCATTGTAGCGTTCTTGCTATATAACTTGCCTGTAGAGGCTAACAATCTGCCATCTTCTTAAGGCAAGCATATAAAATTGCTCACAAAAACGCACCCATCTCTAAGCTAAATCACTTTGACGAAAACCTTTCCACTCTTTTCATAAGCTTTTTCTCACCAATGCTATACATCTCAGTGTGACAAGGATGGGACTAGGAAGTTCTTTAGCAAGGTAAACAAGTAAAAAATACTACCTTTCTTTACATATAGCGACTATATTAAAGAATCTGAAAACTTCACAAATTCAAAAGGAGATTCAGGAAAAGAATCTAGTATACTGACTCCTTACCCTATGCACTACACTGGTTAATATTGCAAGAAAAAAAAAGACAGAATAGTGAGGAGGTTTTGAAGAGCTAGAAGGCTGAGGTTCAGTTCCATTGCCAAAATGATTTTTTTGGTGATGCATAGGGTCTTATCACTTGGTCTACATGTGTAAGCGCAGTGTCACAACTACATACTTAATCTCAAGAGATTAAGCAACTCAAGATTTGTGCTCTTCATGGCTACCAGAAGCTTCCCAGTTTGTCCTTTCTATAAAGAAGTGTCCATAATAGTCATATTAAATAGCTTGAATATAGTCCCTAAATTTTTTTTGTTTCCTTTAAACATTGAATGTCCTTGACCTGGACTGGAAGTCCATGAGGAGAAACACACGAATGATTATGAGGTGCTTAGCCTTTCTGAACGTTATGGGAAGTTGAATAACTAGCTAGATATGTATCTCTCAGGCATGCCTGAGCAACCGTAATTATAAAATTACTGTAAACTGAATATCAATTCATTCTCCTTAACAGAAAGCATCTATCAGTTAAATAGCATAATAAACACTATCATTTAATAGCATTAGTTTTCAAAGTTTAGTTATAATGCCATCAAGCATTCCTAAAAGTCAAGAGCCATGTAATATATTCAATGCTTCGGCCTCAGCATCAAACAGAAAATGTATTTATTACCCAAATTATTTGAAATAGAACCAAATAAGGAGGTGTCTCACCTCCAAAAAGATACAATTATTTAAAATAAATGAAAGCGTTGTAGTAAGTCTCTGTATTTTAGGTGTTGCACAACATACTGTGTCTCAGTCAGCAGGGAATTGCTCCAGAAGATATAAGAAACAATCCTATATACAACAGGAGTTGGAAAAAAAGAATAAGAAAAATAGGAAATGCTGAAAAAGCAATACTGGAATACTGGAATTTAGGATGTTCTATTGGTCACACCATCACATTAATTAACTCAACTTCCTGAGAGAGTAACCTGACAGAGTTTCAAATGTCACCCTGTGTGCAGTCATGTGAATCCACAATTAAATGAACAACACTGTAGTGACAGCATTATAAGAATATCCATCACTGTTTATCTATGACAACCTTTCCTTACACAGCTCTGCTCTACAGAATCACTAGACAAAGTGATATGCTCCTCTTTCCGTAAGCCCACTGGTCTCATCCACATGAGAGTTCTTTTCTCCTGTCATAACAACAGCCCAGCTCCAGGAGAGACAGAAATCATGGAAATAGTCACATTTAAAACCCACTGGAGACTTCTGTTATTTTCCGATTTATGGAAACAAGTGGCTGAAAGACACATCTAATATGTAGTAGGCAAAAATGAGAACAACATGAAAAGTTATTTAAAAATTCAAGATTCTTACAACCTGACATAGTTTTAATCCTGTTGAAACAGGAGATAAATTTATGTGATAAACTTCTAGTTCAATATATAATTGGTATTTAGCTGTCTCTACCCACCGTATTCCATGAATGGTAAATCACAACTGCCAAAATGAAATGGAAATTTTTCTAAGTGTGCGAAAGGACTTCAATTTAAGCTTATATCAATGCCTTGTTTCAGAATAGCAAAATAATCTTTCAGACCCCTGAACTACTATTGCCTACAGCCACAATGCTATCAGAGCATGCTTTGGCTCCGGAGATTTCAAAAAGAGAATCAGTGATGGCCAACAAGGTTAAAGAATAACTTATGGGGCATAAGGATGAAAAATTAAAAGAAAACAGCTCATAGTAAAAGCAGCTTCTCTCCCATACAAGGAAGCTTAATCCATGTCACCACTTTGTACTGGAGTAAAAGAGAATGCTTTGCTAGGAGAAACTATAAATTATGATTCCTTCTTTAGATCTACTGAAACTCCACATAAAACATACAAAAAAAATATTCCACAGTAACAACAGGTTTTCTTCAGCATTCAGTATCAGATTTCCACCATATTCTCATTATTAAAAAAAAACAAACATATTTGTCTGTCCACCCCCATCCAATAAGTCTAGCAGAATCATTTGATATTTGTTGACAGCAAGGCCAACAAGATGGCTGCAATTCATGCGGACACCAGGGCATTAACAGATGTATGCAATACCCGTTCTTTTTAGCAGACTCCCTAAGGATGCAGAGATTTAAAATTTTTCTGTTTATCATCTACTGGAGATTTCTGTGTATTTTCTGTTCACTGGAAATAAAGCAGCAATGAGAGCAGCACAGTGACAAAAAGAAAAAACGAGCAAGCAATTAAGACACAAACCAATACAAATGAACCGGCAGTGACAGAAGACAGACCTTCAGTGTATAAAGGGGCTCTGCCGCAATACACACAGACCTGTGCAACAAAGATGTAATTAAGGAAAAGAACACAGGCTCCTTTGTAACAACATGGACTTCATCTGGGTGGCATGACTGCTGCCAAGGGAAAAGCAGCTGTGACTGACTTTGCAATTGTACTGCAGAATGGACCACACTTGTGTTATTTAATAAGATGTATTTAATACTGGGATATACCGGTATCAGTTTGCCCCTAGTGGCTGTGAATTCAAGAATGAGCCTGCTTCTGACATTGATTACAATTTCTAGCAAAGGTTTTTCTGATGGAAATATTAGCAGTTGGGCTATTGAATCGAGACTTTTAGCTTCAAACCCCTTTCTGCCAGATAGGCACATATGAAAAGGATACTCCACACAAATCCTAACAAGTGGCTGCCTGAGGAATATTATCCTGATTGCTAAATATCCTGCTGCAGCAAACTCAGTAATTTTATAAATTGCTTCATGAGACATCGAAGAAGGACCAAGCAGATCTACACCAGAAGTGGACTTCTCATTTCCAAGTAGTTCCCTGAAGTTTCTTTATTTACAATCAGGTAAGAGTAACTCGTGTATTTGTTGTTTCTTGTTAAGATAAGTTGTGACCTAGACAGATCAGTACAATCTGGACTTAAAAATTTGTATGAGGATATAAAGTTACATCACTTAACACTGATGGCTGTAAACATTTTTTACATAGATGTTTGCTCTTTATTTGATCATTCCTTTGCTGACCCAAGAAAATGCATGTGAAGGAAGGGAGAGGGAGTTAAGGCTGAGAGCACCACACTGCCCAAGGGCATCAGTAATAGATTTCTTAACTAAGGGAGGCACACTGCCTCCCAGCATTTATGCCTCTTTCAAATACCACTAACTAAGCAGTTAGGGACTCTCTTGTTGTGTGGCATGATTCTCATAAATTCCCACAAACTAGGTGTACCATTAAGAAGGAAGTGATACGTATGTATAAGATCATACAGCTGAAGGGAATACCTAGACATGTATTTGAAGAGCTTTTTTTACATATTCTTGATTTTATATGATGAAATTAGAAAACATTACTATGAAATACATGCCTTTTTTCATTACCAAAAAAAAGACAATTTAATAATATGGAAATGAGGAGAAGGAGTCAAAAACACAGTCTCCTCCCATATTTTGAGAACCAAAATCTTTCGTCATGATTTGTTAAGTTTGACCTAACTCATCTGCTGGAAGAAGCCTAATCATGACAAACAGTGACCTTCAGCTTTGACAATTACCTATAACTATTTTGAAGTAACAGTGTGAATCAAAGCCAGGTTTTGGTGGATTCAGACAGCTAGGAAATTAATTCCAGAGAAGATGATAACTGCCCAGACAAGCTAACTTCATCTAGTTTTAGAAGAAAGTGTTTTTTAGAGACCGTTAATTAGAGACTGTTAATTCACTTTAAACTATTGAAAATGTCAGTCTCCTGTACTGCTAGGACCTTCCTGTATGTCTTCATGTAACATTATTTGGGTCAAACAATTATCTTCACACTTATGAATTCAAAATTATTCGCTCTTAACAAGAACTCTTGTGATAAGCATTTTCCTTATTTTCTTTCTTTTTAAATGAAGTGAATTGAGTTACGTCTTGTACAACATAAAGTGTCAGATAATTCATTGGGATAGTGGAATACTAAACATTACGGAATAATAAACACAGTCTACTAGACACTCAAATGCCCTCTTTAAAAATGAAAAAAACCACACCATTTTTTATATTTACCTAAGCCTCTAATCTGCACATTTTTTAATGTGCATTTCATAACATTGTGTTTGGCTAGCACAAACGGTATAAAGCTGAGAAAATGAACACTTCAGGCAATAACTGCATTAGCTGATCTTATACCATGGGGCTGGAAATTTCTCAGCGATGAGACAATTAACAGAGGTTTTGGCACCACTCTTCATTTTTCTTTCATAAAGAAGTATCTGAAGACGATTTGGAAATTAAAAAAAAGCAAGCTGCTTGATGAAGCAGACAAACAGATTAATTGCAGCTCATTTCTCTAAAGCCTGTTACAGCTGACTTGCTGCTGCAGAATTGGTAATTTTCTGATATCCAACTTATATTCATAATTCTTACAATTTTTTTGTCACCTGCTTCACCTGTATCTTCTTTAATGACAAGTCCAAAGTGTGTTTTTCAGCTTTTCATTTTGTCAAGAAGAGATCACTTAAAAATCCACCCAGGTCCCTCAGCCAGTGACGAACCTGACTGCGTGTGCTTCTAAAACAAGCTTACTGCAAATATTCTTTGCATTATGAATGTATTTCCAAGTACAAGTCTCAAAGATACTGAAAACTGGTAGTAACAGCTTAGAAACATTTTAACTGTGCCCCTCCCACAAGGCTTTCAGGACAGTAAGGATTAATTCAAATATTTCTGCAACACATCATCAAGCCCTACAGTCACTTTCATCAGGACTTCATGACTCTGGAACTCTCCTCTTCTAGCAAGTTTAACATCCCAGATCACCATTAGCCAGATATGCCAAAGATTTTCTCAGTAACACCACACAGTCTAGCCAGGTGATTTGAGACAAAATCAGCCTATTTCATTTTCAAGCAGTAACAGTTTTATGTTGAGAAAGCAAGTGACAACCCTTGCAATAAAATAAGAATTGAAAAATTTGTTCATTGACATTACAAAGTAACAACAGTATCAGCAGGCTGGCTGCAAGAACTGAATAACTGTCTTTGTCATCTAACTTCCACTGCTTCAATAAATCAAATGACTGCAACACAGCCATTACGCAGTACCATGTTCATATTAACAGCATTAACAAGAAATAAAAGAAAAATTAAAAAAAGAGTAAAATCCTACATAATGTCACAGAGGACAAAAAGAATTTATTCTAGCAGGCTCTGAAGAAACACTGCTTAGCAGGAAAAATAAATAATGATTAAAAGAAATAGACAAGGCTGGTGAAAGCATTATAGCAAAAAGTGTATATAAATTATGCCATATTCCACACAGGCATGGGGTTAAAAGCTTCACTATACAACCACTGGTGACAGTTTTCAGAAGAAAACAGCAGCTGAAAAATCACCAAATGACCTGATGACTCAACATTTTCCAGTAAGGACTTCAAGAGGCTAACAAAGAGTGGAAAACGCTGTTCCTAAACTTCAGGGATAATCAGCAGGTTTCTTTCCCTGAAAAATGAAATTAATGACCTAAAAATAGCAAGCACCAAAGCACTCAAGCACTCGGTGGATAATGAAAACAAGACTTCTTATAGTAAAGCCTACTGTTCCTTCTTTTGATAAAAGCATAATGCATTTTTGCCTTATCATGGAAGTGATAGTGTTATAAAAGCCCATCAATTCAAGGCTATCTCACAGAGGTCAGGCTGCAGACTGCAATTTAAGTCCAGGCAGGAAGGATAAACTGTTCCCAAGAGAAGGCCATGTTGTATTACATACACAACTCAAGAATGATTCACATGATTTAAGAGGTTAGGAAAGGTATCGGAAGTATGTATATTACCTGACAGATACTCTCAGATATGAGGGTGAAACACTTGTTTCTTGTTTTGTTTTTGTTTTTTTCTTTAATACAACAATAAGGAAATGGAAGAATGAGATGTTACAGAATTAATTCCAAGGCAACTACTCAATCTACATGACCTTAGTAAAATGTAAAACACAGAAAATTCACTGTAAAATTCAATGTCACGTGGCCTATGACAATATCTATTCCAGGCTAAAATACAGTAGTGAGAACTACCAAAATAAAATACACTTTTGTTCATGAGAGTGCTAATTTATCACTGATAAAATCTCGTGTGATGAAAGAAAGAATCCAGAACTTAACATAGAGCACTTTTTAGCGCAAAAAACATCCCAAAACACAAAGTCACTATAAATAATCTCAGATACACTTTTCCCACTAAAAGCAACTAATACTAAAAATACAGGAAAAAAATCATAGACAACTCCCAGGAAACATGATTAAAAGCTACTTGTGTGCAATATGAATTGGGTTCCAAGTCACCTTTAGAAAGTAGTAATGTATATTATTTATTTAGAAATTCAATTTTAATTCTAAAACCTTCCATGCACGTGTATACACATGTGCACAAAACTAATAATTTATTCTGTATATATGAAAATTTTTGTTCCTTGCAAATAAAAGTTCAGGAATTGTCCATACAGTGTATTTTGGATAACAGTCTCAGCTGGTGCAAACCCATGCTTCCTCCATTATGAACAGACTACACATAGCTCATCAGTGAGAATCTGGAGTATTTTTTTTTTATCCTATTAAACTTCAGCATCATTTCTGCTATATTGATGCATTTTGTTTTTTCAACACAAGAACTGTTTAGTGAGTTGCTGAAACCTAGAGCATGAAGTGCAACCTTTCATGGTTTAAAGTTACAGTCAGCTTCATTTACAAACTTCTAGTTTTATCTGTCACACAGTATTTGAAAATTTACCTTTCGGACTGAAGCCAAACGATTCATCATTAAAGACTCTTCTCTGTCATCATCGTCATCTAAGTCCAACATGGGCATACTAAAGCTATCAATAATACTGCAGCACCTGGAGTTTTCATCCCTTGGATCAAAGGGATCCACAATGATTGGTTCAGTTCCTTTGATTTCACAGCGGCAGAAAGGACAGCCTTGACCATCAGATTCCTACAGCAAGACAAAACAGTACGTAATTTTTTTAAAAATAAAAAATAGAAGTAAATTCAAAAATAGGTCTTATATCTTTCTACAAAAAAAGCCCGTAACAGGTCCCCAGGAGCCTCTAAAGAAGCACTGGAATAAACAGGAAACAGATTCATGGATATTTAACTATAGTAAATAGCAAAATGACTACACTTTTAAAGCTGTCTCTCTTGAAAAGTTAAGCTTCACTTAAAAAAAACAAACAACAAACAGTCAAAATGCAACCATTGTCTCTACAAAGCACCAAAATTGTAATTGTCTTAGTATTACAGGTCAGGAAGTAACACCTTGCCTTTTAGGATTACAATTTTCCTGTTTCTTCAGAGGAAAGAAGGTGAGGTGTGTAGACAGAGATAATGCATTTTATTATGTATCTTTTACATTAAATATAAAGTATTTCTTTTTCATTTTAAGTTAGAAAATGCAGATGAGCCTTAGAAATGCAGCTTTTGTTCTCTGAAGAATACATCTACAGTCCATCACAGCTGCAACATACCATCATTCACCGATATGCATACAGAACATCTAAAGCTACATACTTTTTTGCCATGTTTAACTAACAAACCAGGACTTTACTACATTTTCTAGAAATTATGTAAAACAAGGAACTATTTTTACATGTTATCAGAAACAAGAATTAGCTGAATTTTAATTTCTAAGTAGTATAATATGTTAAATGATTTTCAAGCAGACATATTTCCATCCTTTTTACTGATTTCAGGCATATTTTTTGTAGATTTCAGACTACTAATGAACAAAAATATCAGAGAAGTCTTTCAAGCACTTACAAAGAATTTTTTTTCCATCAAAAGGCACAATGTAGATTTAAATTAAAAACAAAAAAAAACCAAACAAAAAAAAAAACCAAACAAAACCAAAACAAAACAAAAACCCCACACACCCAAAAGAGCTCTGAAGGTTTGAGAGATCAACATAATTCAACCTGAAATTCAGAAACCACATTGTGTCCTATTTGCAGTCAGGTAGACAGACAGTTAAAAAGATACAAACACCAAAATTAATTCTAAACAACCTACCTATCCTGAAATACCATCAAGCAAGCACATCTTTTTGATTTCTCAGATGTAAGGACAGCTTTAATTTTATTCTAGCATTATTTTTATCTTGACACTTGCCAGTCTTACTAAACTGACAGATCATTTTACAGTTTGTGGAAGAACTGTATCCCAAGGCCAGATAACTATAAATGATGTCTCCTGACAACAGATGTGTATTTGCATGGTTAGCACTGAATTTTCATTTTGTACAGAAAGACCTACGTAATCTACTTTTAGCAGTCTTGCATCCTAATTACAAAGGACTAGTCAACATCACTTCCTACCTCAAAGAGCATCTCCAAATTATATGGACCTACTGAAGTAATCACTGTCAAGTGAAAAGCTCTCCCTTACTCATACAATTCTTTACAGTTTCATTTTCCAAAAACAGCCTTACAGATGAGGCACAGAACTTTTCATTTGCAAAGCTTTCTTGTTTCTCTGTTGCCAAATACATCTGTACTAGCAGTTTCCTTCCTTTCTTTTCAACAGCACTACGTTCACCAAAATATACTGGGTAACCAACACAGCAGCATAGACTTGTACTCAACAGTATGAATGCAACTGAGAAATTGAAACTAAGATCTGTCTATGGGAATACGCACATTTGTCCATGCCCACAGAAAGGTTATTTAGAACACTGAGAGAGTAGCTATTGTGAACCTTACAATGCAGCATATATGCCCATATGCTTTTAGAATCAAGTCCAGACACGTAGTTTTTGGACAAGAGACACAGACTTCTGTGGAGGAAAATGACAAGTCCTGGGGTGCATCAAGAAGAGTGTGGCCAGCAGGTCAAGGGAGGTTCTCCTTCCCCTCTACACTGCCCTAGTGAGGCCTCATCTGGAGTACTGTGTCCAGTTCTGGGCTCCCCAGTTCAAGAAAGATGA
>Ga0065711_1026364_pt1 | contig 76001 bp, 52 predicted proteins | sample Hoacrofraction12_FD_59098 | JGI IMG/M metagenome (GOLD analysis project Ga0065711, IMG submission 59098) | Hoatzin crop microbial communities from Cojedes, Venezuela - Epithelial fraction 12 v2 (version 2) | ecosystem: Host-associated > Birds > Digestive system > Esophagus > Crop | place... | reverse complement strand
CCGCCAGCCGCCGGGCCGCGCCGCGCCGGGGTTGGCGTCAGCGGCGTGAGGGGAATCGCTGGATCCCGTCGCAGCGCCGGTTCGGGCGTCCCGGGGGCACGGCTGCCGCACGGAGGGCGCCGGTGAAGTGTTACGTTATCCGCGGCGAGCAGCTCGCGCGCAGACTCTGGGGTTTTTACCTCAGTGTGCGGGAAAACCCGCTGCGTCCCTCGAGGCCGCGGCCCGCATCAGAGAACCCAGGGTTCCCCCAGCAGCGCCGTCGTGGGGCCCCGGGCGCGGGGTCCCGCGCGATTCGAGCAGCTGAAAACCCTTTTTACCTCAAAGAATATATCTCTAAAAATAAAGCAAGGACACAGGTGGCGCGGCCTGGTGATGCGGGAGGCCGCCGGGCCTGGGGTTGCACCCCAGCTCCAGAGACCCCTTCACCCGCGTAGCCGCTGACGGGGCTTGGGTCACCCTGAGGCGAGGTGAGCCCGGCCCTGGCCCCGGTACCCCAGTCCCGCTCCCCGTCACTGCCCCGAGACAGAGCGGCAGCTGAATTCCAGCCTCCGGGCTGCTGTAAAGCCGCTTGGAGATACACTAATGCCCATCCAGAGAGTGTATTTTCTGCTATACCATGTGCATTAGTTTCTTTTTTATTGTTATTATTACTTCTTTGTGGAACACAAGTTGTCGTGAGATACAACGGCGCTTACACGCTGTGCATTACATGGCATAAAGCGGTCTGTATTCCTGCTGGATTAATTAATCACCGAGACTGTATAAATTGGTTTCTCAATTGTTTATGAAGGGGTCTTTTAACAACAGCAATTTTTCTGTTAATGGCAAGTGAGGATTTCATCATCTGTAACTGTGCTACCTTTTTGTTTCACGCCATAGTAAATTTCAAATTTTACTCTTTTTAGTGGCTATAACGTATGAAGGAATTCCATCTCTGTAAAGTAATTATTCTTTTTGCTTGCCTGGGAATATAAGTGCAGTTCGTTGTATTTTTGGTCTCGTAATCACCAGAAAAGCAGTAAAAGGGCCGTTCCTAGTCTTCAGCCACGGGTGCTATTTTCCGCAGTGGCTGTCCGTGTGTCTGACCCTGGCACGCTACACTGCCGTGCAAACAGGGCTCAGAATGGGGGGGTGCTGCCACACTGGCACAGCCCTGCCACAGCCCCACCAGCACATGTTGGCTCAGGGCTCTTAAGGTTGGGAAAGGCCCTGTACCGCCCACCTGGCCCTGTTGAAACCGAGCCATACTACCGCGTGCTGCTGCCTCCGTACTGAGCCCGGTGATGCCATTAACATGTAATAAGGCCATCACCACCTGCGACCCTCGGCACCACCCCAGGCAGATGCAGCCTCCCCCCAGCTGGATTTCCCACCCCTGAGCTTTGTTAGGGTGGGATTTCTCACAAAACAAAAAAGCGTGGGCATCAAGAGATGCTGCTATAGATGCACAAGTCTCCACAGACCTGCTAGATTATGTCCGTAAGGTCTCACAGGAGCTTTTTGGTGCTGTCCTAAAACACCCCCGCAGCTGTCTCTGAGTCTGCAGGACAGACGAGCCCCACTGCCTATGACGGGTCATTGCAATTCAGCAGAACTGCTTTTAAATAGGTCTGCTGGTATTTGGGAGGCCGGACCGTGAGGAAGCGTTATTTCGTGTACACGCTCCGCAGCACTGGCGGCAGCAGGCAAGCCAGTTTGCTCTGTTGTCTCTGTCCGCACGCACACGTGCTCCTCAAAGCGAACTCATTTCTAAACAAACAGGTTTGTAACTTAATGTTCTTTCTTCATCCGGCTGCCCGGCTTTGATCCGCCGGTTATTTCCATTGCCTTCAGTGGGACTGCTCACAGTTGAGTGTCTTGTTGAATCAAGGCCTAAATATTCTGAAAACCTGCATCAGCAAAACACGCATCTGCTCCGGGCTAATCTTACCCAGCAAGCCCCACAGCGTGCTTAACCTTAAGCCACTCTTCAGACCTATCAATGCTAATCTTAAGTGCTTTGCTGATTTGGAGCGCTATAATTCTCCAGAGGATGTGGCTGCTGCTCCTTCGGACACCAAAATTAGCCTGAAAACGGGCTGGGAGGTGCAGGCAATGTCCTCGATCCAGGACGGGCTGGCTGAGCCAGGGGCTGCGTCCCCAGGATGCTTCCGCAGAGCATTTCTGGAGCAGGCCGACAGTGCTGCAGACGGCGGGTACAGGTACGGAGAGCAGGGGTCCTGAGGGGAGAGGGGAACTTTCCCCCGGCCGCCTCGCCATCCCTCGCTGCTGGGATTGCGTCAGAGGTCTCGCTCCCAGCCAGCATGCCAGCTTTCATAACAATGAATTATAACTTGGCACCTTTGTAGCACTCTCCAGTTCAAAGCTGTGCTGAAACATTATCTAATTAATTCGCACAACAGCCCTGGAAGGCAAGAAAGGGAGGTAGCGAGCTGAGGTACTTGCCCAACGACAAACACTGAGTCAGTGGGGGAGTGGGAGGAAAGCTTAAGGGCCCTTGATGTTTGGATCTGGGGTGCCATCCTTCTTGTCATAACAGCTTTTCAGTCGTTTAAAAAATAGCACCCATATACTTAATTACAATTGCATTGAACTACTCCAAATTAATAAACAGGTCCTAATTAGCACCCCCCCCAAAAAAAAAAATCACATGATTTGTGCATCTGTAAGATGTTAACCAAACCAATTAAAAAGTACAAATACGTGGTATAAGCACAATTAGCAAAAACCCCTTTTAAATGCTTATGGAGGCTGCCCCGCACTGCGGCTTCCCCTGGCTGCAAGGCTGCTCGGGGCCCTGTCCTCACCGCAGGCGCGGGTTACTAAGCCACCACGGCCAGCCTGTCCCCACCACAGCACGTACAGCGCAAGGGCCCCATCCTGCTTGCCCCAATGCTTTTTTATTATACAAAAAAATAAATGCAAAATTATAAGGGGGCAAGGGGAGGTGTGGGTCCAAATAAAGAATCTCAAAATGTCACTGGCACTGTAATAATAGCAGAACAGATACACATGTCAAGAAGAAGCAATAACAAAAAAAAAAAGCAGAAGTTTATTCACAGAAACTATCATTACAGGGGATAGTGGGCAATTAGAAACAGTATTTCGTAAACTCACATCAACAGTAGAAATATTTGTATAAAATACATTTCTATGCATAAGGATTTAGAAGTATGTTGAGAGATTCAATATAATTAATATCATTCCAGAAGTCCATTAATCAGTTAGAAGGCCTTCTATAGCAATGCAATTTTATTAAAATGTTCAGTAGTTATAGACCGAAGGCAAAAAGACCAACCGAAGCTAATTAACTGCGGGAAAAATTCTGTACAGTACTCAGAGTACCCAACTGAAACAGAGGGGGGAAAGAAAGACAAAGTCACATTAAAATGCAAGTAATGGAAAATCTTGCTAGGAAAATAAACTGAAGCAGCATTTAAAAAAATTTTGACCTGTGTACAAGGAAATATTCAAAGAGGAAAACTGCGTGCATGTGTAGAGTTTTTACCATTGTGGAAGGGTTGTTGAAGGGGAGAAGCCTCAATGTGAAAGACATTTGTAGGAGTAGAAAAACCCCCAATTTGCTGCTATTGTGGATTAAGGTGTCTGTTGATGCAGGATTGAAACATGTTTTCTAGCAAGTCAGATGAAAATAAGGCCATATCACTTTGCTTTTCTGACCAACAATTATTTAATCAGGAACCTGTACCAGAAAATAAGTCTCTCTGCAGGACTCTGAAAATGGGCTGCGTGGTAGCAGTCGGGCTGCGTGGTAGCAGTCCAGCTGCTAACGCATCTTCAGCTCTGGGGCTTTGCGTTTGTATCCTTGTTTTCCCAGGGAATTTTTTTTGGAATTCATAATAGATTGGTTCTGTTGGTCTGGCCGTGCCATAACGATACCCAGCCTCTGGAAGCCTTTCAAGGAAGTTGGTGAACAGGGGATCGCTGTGCATTGCTGTTTTATAGCCCAAATGGCTCTCAGTAATTGAACATTAGTGTGATGGGAAAAGTACCAATAAAACTTTTATTATAAATCTTCGCCTTCCTCCAGGACTTAGAGTCAAATAAAGAAAGCCATGCACAATTAGCATACTGTTTTTAGCATCAGCAGTTATGAAAAATGTGGCGTGTACATAGATTTTTCTTGAACAGATCATTTTTCTGTCCTTCACTAACCTTTTCCTCTCCCAGTAATGGACTATTTTTTACATCAAGCACTTGGAGCTGGGCGCTGTTCCTTCTCCAGCCCCGATTTGGTGGGATCTGCCCTGAAAAATGAGGTCCTGTTTGCAACCACCCCCTGCTGCTGCCCCTTGGCGATTCCTACGCATGTCCCCAGGGCCAAGGATGCAACAGGTCAGCATTGGTAGTGTTTTCACCTGTCGTGCATGTAGCTAGGACAAAAAACGAGCCCCATTCCGATACCCTTCCCGGCGTCCCTGCAGTGGCCCCAGCCAGGCAACCGCCAGCCCTCTGGCTTGCATCCTTTCCTGGGGAGCAGGCTGGAGGGGGCCGGCGAGCTGCCCCGGGGCTGTCACTGCTGCCCCAAAGCCATTGGCGCTGCCCCGAGGCTGTCGTCGCTGCCCCTGCAGAGCTTGCGCTGGAGCAGCCGCACTTGGTTTCCTCCAGGCCAAGCTGCCGGCACCAAGTCCCTCATAATTGTGTAGGTTACGTGATAAAAATTGCTGCTGATGGACTTCAGTGAGTTTCATCAAATCTGACTTGATTGACCCCAGAGAAGGCCCAGTTATAAACTCCTTCCATAGGGTGCATGGAGAGGTTTCTGGGGGTGCATGCCCCACGTGCCAGGCTGCAGCAGCCCCCGGCAGAGCACATCTCGATTTCCTGCACAGTGTGCACTACAGACAAAGCCCCTGTTAAACAACCCCCCCGGAAATTAGCATTAATTAGCAGGGTGCTGCAATCCTGCAAGTGACTGCCATTTATCCCACTAATGTCAGCTCTGCACTATGGGAGCTCTTAGGATTTCTGACATTAAAACTATTACTGGACACAAATAAGATGTAATTGATATTCTTTCAGAAATGGAAGAAGTACAGTAGGATACTCTGCAGCATTATTATTAGGTAGTGCTAAATCAAATATCAAAGGATGAAAAGAACGCCGTATTTAGCAATGGAGTTTATTTTAATAGATGCAGTAAAAGTCCCATGACTTACAATTTTGCCTCAAAGGGGAATATTCTCACTGGAGAAAACAGAAGAAAAAGACAAAAGCGCACATTAGAGATAAAACCGTCACTCACTACAGGGCTGTCTGTGCTGTTTGCTAGTACTGGCAAGATTTCTGTTTTGCTGCTCAGATGACCGTTTAAGCTTCAACCTTTTTTCTCCCAAATATCCTGAGCTACTGTTGGAATCAACACGCTCAGCGCAAAACAAACCAACACCCAGAAAATCCTGTTTGTGCAACATTTAGTGTGAAATTTTAACCTCTGCAAATTCAGCTACGGAGCTTTTGTTCCAACCTTCGCCATCTCCATTGCACCAAAGCTTCCTGAGAGCCAGCAAGTGGCGACGTGGCCAGAGCTGGAGAGAGGGCTGGGACCCGCTGGCGGCCGGGCACCACCCTGCCCAGGCACGCACGGTGCTGGCGCGGGCGGCTGAGAGGCACGTTGGCTGTGGCCGCAGCCTGCTCAGGCGCTGAGCACTGCCTGTGGCTGGGCCTCGCTGCCAGAGCGTCCTCGCGAGCCTCCAGGCGAGCCGGCAGCTGCTCGTGGCTGCTGTCATGGTCAAGACCAACTCCCCGAGCTTGAAGGTGCCACATAAATCCGCACCAGCGGCGGGAGACCTGCCGAGATTCCCCTGCACAGGCAACCCCACTCTTCTGCCTGCCAGAACTCCCGTTCAGGCACAGTCACAGCTTTCTTCCCCACCAGCGTCCATCACTAACGGGGGGCCGGGCAGAGGAGAGCCGAGTCAGCTGAAACGCTGCCTTCTGGATGCTGTTACGGAGAGGCTCTTCTGCAGCACTGCTCCTGCCTTCTGGCTGGGGGTCACCACAGCCTATGCTTCCAACTGTGAAATCATCATATAATGTTAAATATATACATCCACACACCATTTGCTGAAAACATTCTTTTTTATTCAGCTGATCTGGGTACTCGCGAGCAGGAGGGAGGCATCTGGATGGCGAAGTCTCTGGGAGTACGATTGCTGCTGTTGGACCATGACCTGCAACCAGATGTGTTTGCTCTCCAGTGGCAGAGTGGCGTTTGCCCTCCAGACTCTGGCGTAAGGACCCAAACCATCAGCATTGCACCAGCGGCATCCTGACCTAGGTAAAATCTGCATTGCATCACAGACTGGCTGCTAAAATGATGAAAACCACTTCATTTACTGCTGCTGCTTCAAAAGCTGGCAGCCCTGGTAACTCGGAAACACCGACAAACCAACATGTTACACTCTCCTGAAGTCGAGTGCTTTTCACCATGGTCAGGAGAGCTTTGGTGACTGACCCCAGGTGGGGACCATTGCTGTGTGGGTCAGCAGCAGACTAATAACTAATCCAGCAGACTGGATAACAAGCAGCAGACTGAGTTGGTTCTGTAGTAGCGGTGCTTCCTCAGGTGCCACGCTGGGGTAAAAATACATCATGTTGCCTTGAAAGCCAGGGAAAACTGAACCCTGACTAATAAAATTTATTTATTGCACCCAAGCAGGCAGAAGCCTGCGGTCCAGAGCAGGGAGCGTGTATTGCTGCTGCCTGCAAAACTTTGTTTTGGCAACAGTTCATAGATATATAGTGGTCCATCACCTGTAATATACTGGAAGTGCATGCAATGTACAGGAGGCATACACTGTGTTTACATCGTCTGCAGGGAGATGGAGATTGGTTGGACTGATACACGTTGAGAAAAAAAAATTGCTTTCGGTAGTGCTTTTCCTGGTTCTCAATGGGGTGAAAGAAATGAAGAAAAGAAAGGTCAAGAGTGAACATGTGTTGGAGAAGAGGCTGCGTGTACTCCTGCTGCCCCGGTCCTTTCCCCAGGCCCGAGGAGTCTCCCACATGCCAGGGAGGTGGCTTTGCCTTAGCTTTGCTGAGGATGGGCTGGCTGCTGCGTCATTCCCTCCCGTTCCCCCTGCCTGGGGATGGCCTGCCAAGTGACGGCCTGTCACTCTGGGATCAGACAAGAGAAAGTGAGAGGAAAAGCAGCAAAAAGCCAGGAGTGTGTAACGGCTGGCCTTGCGAAGCCGCACGTCTATAGGGTACAAGAACACTGCCAAATACACGTTATCCAAGAGTTTTAACACAATTTATTTTATGCTTAAATAATCAACTAGATCATCCAGTGTTTGTTGTTTTCATACATATGTAATTAGAGCTATTATCAATGAATGCTGTTTCCATATGAATATAATCAACAAATTAAAGTATTTCACCAAAACCCAAATAAAAATGCCCTTTAAAACACAGCAGCCTTAACAACCTAATATTACACTGCTAGGATGATTACAGATGATTGGCTTACTGAAAGATTCTACATCTTATAGCCAGTACACAATACAGTAATAATTTTACAGCGTGCTGCCAGTCTATTAGCTAATAATTTCTCTTCAGTTCATTTAAAAATATCCCAAACCTTGTGCTCCTTAGAGCACCAACCCACCTCTAAAGCTGCAAGCATTACCCCCGTTATAAAGCGAGAACAGATAGCACCCCCCTCCCCATAATGCAACTACTGTATATGTTATGGGTTTTAGGTCATTTCATTGAAAAATTGGCAACAGCAACAAATATTAGATGAAGGGCTTTGTGTTTACAGATAAAATCTTATTTTTCATGTTGCAGTATAGTGTTTGCAAAACTGGAAAAGATTTAATCAAAATAAGGTGAAACACATGCATCAAAATATTAGTACTCTGAAGAAAAATTTTCACAGAACTACAGAATTCCTCATTTTGGGAATCATTTAAATTTGCAGCAGATTTTAAAGATTTTTTTAAAATCAAGCTAGCGTTTTTGCATATACAAACATTATAATTGCTAATATACAAGAATCTGTGAAGATACACCCAGAATATCCCTGTAGGTGCAGCCATTTGAGACACCTAGCCTGCTCAATGCATTTGCAATATTCTGTTTGTGATCGAAAAGGCAGTGCCTTATCAACATTTATTCTATTTTGTTAGAATTTATACAGTGTTATTTATTTACAGCAAAACTATTGATGTTTAAAAAAGAAACAAATAGTGTTTTATACCCTGACAGTTTGGGTCCAAGAAAAATAAGGCGAGCTGTTGTGGATTTTAGTAATTTTAGTGTCTTTCCATGGTTTAACCATTTTGTCTTCATACATCCTCTCTGGCCACAGGAATTTATTTCTTTTGAGATGACGTCAAACTGCTTGAAAGAAGCTGTTAACAGCATGGCATCTTGTGTATACACTGCATTGGTAACTGCGCACCCTCCAATCCTGTGAATGAACGTGAATTTCCATGCTCTGTAAATTGGCTCATGCTAAATTAATTTTTTTTGTTTGTGATTTTTTTTGTTTGTTTTTGTTTTTGCATAAAAACCATGCGGTTAATGTGTGGAAGCAGCAAACACACGCACACTTTTATAGGTGAATGTTTAATTCCTGTTGATTTTCCTTCCGTGAGCGTCCCTTGAGAATACTGGCAGTAAAAGCACACAGTCCTATGGAAAGAAAATATAGCACACATCATTTCAGAATACCTCGTTAGAATTCATTTTTTGTGCCTTTCCCTGACTAAACAGGAAAGTTCTAACTGGCATTATGGAATTCTGCAATAAGATAAATCGAACGCTTTGTAGGTAGGGAATGACATCAGTTGAGCTCCCAGCATGAAGGGAAAATGCAGCTGCAGAGGTCCATGTTGCTTGTGAACTGATCTGCAAATAAGTTTGCAGCATGCTGCATTTCGTCACCCCAGACAAAGTACCAGCTCATCACATCTGATGACGACAAGGAATAGCTCGCTCTGTAGCAGAAGAAACAGCATCATCTCCAGAATGAGAGAGCTGCTGCTTTCACAGCACATTTTTGTATGTTTGCAAGCACCCCCACCCTGTTGGAAAACCTGCACTCCTTGCACACCCACCTCTGCCAGTAGCTCAGGGAACGTGACCAGGAGAGCCAGGAATGCGGTGTCCAGCCTTTAGGAGGCTTCATGAAGGACAAAGTGAGGAAGAGGAGCAGCCCCATCCATCTTCTGCCTGGCTCCCGTGAGCGGCACCGAGGAGACAGGGGGTCCAGCTCCTGCTCTCTTGCCCACCCAAAACCAGTCACGCAGCCATGCCCATAAGGACGGCAAGTTTGTCATGTCTGTTGTACAACAGCGATGCCTTGCAGCAAGGGGGCAGGAAGCCGAAATACAAACGCACTGGCGAACGGGAGCTGCAGGACCTGCGGGCTTGCACGGCGCCTGCAGATTCAGGCTGGCATGGACGTGTCTGTCGCTAACCCAGCCACAGGTCCACGCGCGTTCCCCATGTGTGCTCATGCTCTCCTCCTATGCTAAAACAATCCGTCCTTGCCCACATCTATGGTTGTCATAAATCTATCCCACTGCTAAAAGCCGCCTATTCACATTGCAGCAGTCGCGCCGGCTCGCACAGTGCCGTCCTGCAGAATGGCATGCGAAAGTTCTTGGCTTTTCCTTTCAACCTATATTTTACAAGCGTTTATTTGCAATGGTGACAAAGACATTTTAAACAGCAAAATCTAGCTATCGTTGTGATTTTTTTCAAACGTTCAAAGGAAAAGCAACACCTCTGCCTCCCAAACAGGACATTTTTTGCCTTTTGTGAGTAAGAAACAAACTGGTTTTCTATCAGAATTCCCTGTCTGTGCAAATACCTCCACTTCTGCACTCAAAATGTTTACAGTAGACTCTTGACTAGACTCACAATTACTTAATGCACATTTGGTCATGCTTATCATATCAACATTTGGACAACAGAGATTCATCTTACTGGACAAAGTTCCCCCCTGAGCAAAGGCTTATTATCTAAGGAAGACTCTCTGAATTCCTTGGGGGCTCTAGAATGGAAGAGTTGCCTACTGGAAATCACAGGAGAAATGCATCAGCAGTCATGGGAGCAAATCTTGTTCTGAGGAACTCAAGACTCCGGCTTTCTGAAGGTCAGAATATGCGTCATTCGTTAGGCAAGGACTGCCTTATTAATGCCATTTTGTTTTAAAATGAAATGCTTCTTCCTTATGCCCAATGTGTGTTGCATGCTGGCAGGCTCTTTATCTGCACTGCTTATGGGGTTCAGTGCCCTTCCCTTCAGTGTCTTTGAATTCACAAATTCCCACTGGTTTCCCCCTGCAGACTGACAGTGGAGAAGCACAGGAGCCGACTTGGAACACAACTCCATACAAGCAGCGCCATCCCTTTGGCTTGCTTTTCTCCCGTGTCCTTGAAGTCCACGAAGGAGAAAGGCATTTCAAAAGAATCACCTCCCTTTTCAAAGCATTGTTTGATGAGCGTGTTGAGTAGCAAGCCACAAGAAATGGTATTATCCTATTAGCACATGTGGGAGGGCTCTCAGTAAAAGCAGGAATTCAGCAGTCATGCTAGGTGGACACAGTAGGTGCTTCCCAGATGCTGAAAGCACACCAGTCGCATTGCAGAGCTCGCTCCTTAGGGCTCGACCCTGTAAAGCCCTCAGCTAGACCCCACACACCGAGTGCCACTGGTCTCACGTGGCACCACTCACCCACAAGGAAAGCCCGCACGGCCAGGCAGCTTTAGGGGCTACCTTACGTGAGCAGTCGGAAGGGACGAGTGACTCAGGAGAGACTCTGCTTCTCTCCCTTACCGCCACATCGCTACCTGGTATTTTTTCCAGATCCTGTTAATCCTGTTTTTAAATCCTACAGTCAATCCTATACCAGATGTATAGGAAAAGGATGAGACATAGACTTTCACTTCACAAATTCTTCCTCTGCCCAATCCCTAAAACGCACCAAAGCTAAGAAAAGTTCTGAGCAGAACAAAGACACGAACATGGTAAACATACGCACTTGAAGCCATGACTGACTGACCAGCCCTGACAGACACAGACTGGTTCCTCCCGTATTTACAGGCACATTTGCTTTGTGCCTACAGCTACGTGATCGAGTCAAAGCAGCCTCTGGCTTCATGGTGCTCCAGCACGCCTTTACGGAGCCCCTGCAAGGGTGTCTTAGTCTGTGCGTTTGGTTTTAGTTTGGGAAGCCCTTACATTGTCAACTGCTGTTTTGTTACAATCGTTAAGGCTGGATCAATAAAATTTACAAGAAACAGTTGGTAAGAATTATTTGTTTGCAAATATTGAGACACTTCACTGGCTCTTGCAAGGACTTTGATTTACATAACTGCCCTCAGACCACGTGCCTGACGGTGGAAGAAGCCTTTCACTCCCAGTACATTTACTTGCGTGCAGCTCCTTCGCTATTTGTGACTTAAAAGTTGACTTTCAGGAAAAGAAAGTGCTGTGGATTACAGATACTACACTTGGTAAACCTCCCAAAAATCTTCCGCATGCCTCAGTATTGCTTTGCTTTATGTTCCAAGAAGCAAAGCTCAGTTTCTGTACGTGAACGCAAGGTCATTTTCTGCTTACAAGATGAAGGGCCACCTACTCAGCTTTGCAGCTCGAAAGCAATGTCAAGGCAGCAGAGGCAAGCCGCTGAGCAGCCAAGTGCTAGCCCCCGTGCTGCGCAGCGCTGTGCTGGCAAAAGGCTTTAGCGATGGAAGAAAATTGATCACACTGACCGTTCAGTGCTCGGCTTTCATGAGTAACTTTTCTTCTCCACGTGTCTGACTTCCTTCTTTGTCTTAACCTTATAAGCTTCTCCCTGCTTTAAATGAAAAGTATAAACATTAACACAGTCTGCAGAGAATGCTCATAATTATAAACCTGCTTCCAAAACAGGCTCCACATTTTACTGTAACAGGATAAGTAAAAAGCAGTTAAATCACATTAACACTTCATTTCAAAGATACACACAATCTAGTTATCCACTCTGCTGAGCTGCAAAAGCACAGGCCTGAAATACCGTCTTCAAATAGAACACACAGGTCTACAATTTCAGCACAATCCCTGGGCTGCAGTGCCCAACTGGCAGCCCTCGGCAGAGCCCCTGCCATCAGCTGCAGCGGGATGCAGTGCCTCCGTCAAGGAAAATCACCTTTCCCAAATGGCCTCCTGGGCCAGCTGGGACTGGCGGACATTTCTGACAGCATCGGCCATGCTGCTGTTAGGACGTTTCACAACGTCTGTGCTTTAAGGTGAGCAGGTTAGTAACGGAATAAAAGAGGAAGAAAGCCAGCAAAAACCACCACCGAAGCAGCGCAGAAGTAAAACCGATCACAGTGACAAGCCGTGCAGGTTTCAGTGTCTTTAAAATAGCAAACCCCAAAATAAAGTCCATCTTTGCTCATTAAAAGTAGCTCAATAATCATCTAAAAATAAATACTCCAGTAATCACAAGCCTCATTCACATCAGAGAAAGGCATCTGTTTATGTGTGGTTATCGGCAGAATTTACCCCTCGGGTGATCTGCATTGATGTATTTGTAACTATTTGTAGTTTCTGACTAATCTAATGAGGTAAAGCAAATTGAAAATGTCTCCCCTTTGCTGGGCAGGATTTATTTTTTCACCAATAAAGGACTACAAAAGAGGGGATGGAAATATGTTTGTTTCAGCTTTCCTGTTTCTGTCGCGTGTGTGTCCCCCTGCCTTTTTTCCTTTTTTTTTTTTTGATAACCAGCAGATAAAGAGTATTTGTTATCTTGTTTGTTTCTGAATCTGTTTTCACTCAGACAAAAATTCCATTAACCCCAACAACAGCTTTGCTGGAGCGAAGGCCTCCCAGGGCCGTGGGGTGGGGAGCAAGGCACGAGCTCCCCTGAGGCCGTTTCTCTCCAGAGGTGCTGCCCACTCCCCAAGGCCTCCTTGGGGCAGAGGGCAGCCCGAGGCACAGCCCGCTCGCGCCTGCCCAGACCCCCCAGAGTCCCCTCCAAGAGGGGCTGGGGCACAACAGGCCTGCCCTTTCCGCTGCCCTCCTTTCTTCTTGGCGGTGCTGAAGGTCTGCAGAAGGGCTGCTGATTTTAATTGCCAGAGGCAAAACCCTGCCTTGGTGCTGGGTTGTAGAGGGTACCGTTGCATGGGTATGTTCCCGATCCCCGGAACCCTGCAAACCCTCGGTCGCTAGCATAGGGGTGTTACGCAAGCGAGCGAGAGGCCGGTGGGGACCAGACTGCAGCCTGTTCCTTCAGTCTGGTGAAGCAGCAACACACTACACCCGCGGGTGTAAGGCACAAATTCTGCAAGGGCTTAAGCAAACTCCCCCACATGGCTCATCTTGATGTGACGAAACGGGCCCCAGCCTGCTGCCCGTTATAAACAGACCTCGATGCCTCTGTGCCGGCGGAATTTAGCTGGGCCCCCTTGACGCAGCCCCTGCCCGCACGCAGCACACAGAGACCCCGGCCCCGGGACCCACACGCACGACATGTCAATAACCGCAAGCACGGCACTTTGCCAAGGCCTCTTGTTAAATGCAAACCTCCAGCCCTTTAGCAGCACTTTCTAGCAGTCAACACAACCCTCTGTGTCTACTGTTATTTCCTGGTAGTCCATTACCATTTCACCAACTTTCCTCTCGTGGGGGATAACAACGCGTCTTACTACCTTCCGGGTGATCTGTGGGAAGCAATACATGAAAAGCGTTGATTTTTTTTTTCCTAGATGCTAAAGGGAGAAAATATGTTAAAAGAAGTTACTTGAATGCAAAGACTCAGAGCAGTGATGTAATTCATGATTACTTTTCTTGTGATGACGTTGCCTTCTTCGTCGGTAAACTGTTCCTCTGTTACAGATTCACCAGGAATGTTTTTTGCTTCCTCACCCTAAAGAACGTGTTACAAGATTAGCAACAGAGCCTATATTCTGCCAAACCCACACATATTTCCACACCAATCCAAGCAACAAGCACATGCTAGCCTCAACTTTATGTAACAGTTTGCCTTATGTCACACAAATAGTATGAAAGCCTTGCTCACTTAGCATGCCAATACCTGCGCATTTGTCCTACAGAATGTGTCCTTAAAGCCTGCATCGAGCTTCTAGCACACTGCTCTTATTAACTAATTCATGACATGAAGCTCTCTGGGCAACAAATCACCTTGCGCTCAGTCTGACTCCTACGAGATGGAGACACAAATTCACGATGATATAATCTCTAACCAGACACCCATTAGCTTTCACACCTTCCCAGTGCCCAGCACGCACAGAAACACGGACTAACACCAAAACAAGGTGGGGGAAATTTGGGATTTAAACAGACAGCTCTGCCTACAGCTTACTGAACGCAAGATCCTAAACACACTCACAAAAGACAAGAATTATCAGCATTTACAAAATGGAGAAAGGTATCTTATGTGACACTCCTGGCAGAGTAACGCCTGCTGAGGAGCCGCGGCAGCCTGGTGCACAACTTACCGAGATCAGCAGCACTCCAGCCGTCGCTTCTTGTAGTACCAGCAACTTATAGGACCAGGGTAAATAAATGTAAAAGGAGTTTCCTAACTGCTATGCTAGGGACTTAATATCACTACAAGAATTATTGCTCAAAATATTAATAAATTACATTACTTTAGAGAGAGAGTCTAAGTGTAGCTAGCAGTCACGAACTTCTGTTCCAGAAGAATTTTGACTATTTTACCTCATGAAGTCATGTTTCCAAACCTGGGTGCTGAAGCAAGCACTGCATTTGATGCTTCAAAAATACCCATCAACTGTGCTTATTTATTTCATATAAATAAAACAAATATAATCATAATGTAGCTGGCCTACATATGAAAAATTTCCACATGTAAATGAATAACCCTTTAAACAAGCACACAAACAAACAAATCCTCAAAACTTCTCCCCTCATCCTCGACCCACTATGGAAAAAATCGCAACTAGAGGGAGGAAGTGGAAAGAAACATTGTGTAAAACATGTTATATCAATAATAACAACAAAATAATAATTGAAATGAACTCAACATCAAGCTTTCACAATGCTTCCATGTACTAAGCCGCACAGGGCAAATATAATTCCTATTTCCTGTGGTCTATATGCTACAGAGTTGTCTACATCAGTTGCTGGCACTGCTCTACAGCGAACAAATACAGTGATGCCATGTTTGGTTTTTTTTAACTGTTTTCCCTACAAACACAGCTTTTTCAATATGGACATTATAACATTAGGTTTGCATACTATTTCTAAGCTCCAAACCAAACAAACCTCTCCTTTTGTTTATAAGCCTTCTGCAGTCTTTTCTCTGGTCCTGCTTGTCTACTTCCCTGGCTTCCGAGGGACTGCAGCGGGCAGAAGCCGGAGGGGAGTACCGACGAGCAGAGCACAGCTCTGCCGCGAGCTGAGCCCCCGGCCAGCATTTGCCACTATGCAGAGGTGCAGAATTTTTGATTATTTCATGCTGAAAGCTGTATAGAAACCACTGCTTGATAATTAAGTAATTAAACAGTTTCGGATATTTTACATGTCTTTTCCCCCATGCTTTCACAGGCTGTATATAAACTGTAAAATTTGTTGAACTTTGATGCTTCAGGAAACATCACTGAGAGAAGGTCGGGCTCCACAGCTGAGCGGATGTCACTGAGGGGGGACACAAGGATGAGGTCCTGCATCCGAGAGACAGCCAGGGCTGCAGGGACCTAACCGAGGTCCCCAGGCCTGGGAACGGTGGCACCCGTACAGGCAGCATGGCAGAACGAACGGCTGCTGAAGCCTTCAGACGGAGCCCGGGCCGGGCCTGTAGAATTCATTCCCCAGAAGGACTATGCTAAGGGGTCACAGGAAGGAGAAATTAAATACCTGCCTAAGCACCATGTCAGGCTCTGCGCAGGGGAGGGAAGCAAGGGGCTGACCCCCGCCGTGAGCGGGGCCCCAGTGATGGCAACCTGTTCATTCCTTTCTCACCAGTGAGACAGCAGAAGCGAGAAGGGCACGGGGACTGCTGCTGCGGCAGGAGGGTGATGACTGGGTGGAGGTTTTGGGAACTGAAACCTGTGGGATTTCCTAGCCACAGTGAAACGGCGAGGGGGAAATACTGATTCTGGAGATTTACTGCTTTAATCAGAAGCATAGCAGATGGGGAACTAGCTGCACAGTTTCTTTCCTGGCCTCCCACCCGTGGGCTCAGAGGCTCCCCAGCGGGCTCCTGCACGGTGCCCTGAGGGACAGGAGGGAACCCTGGCCTAGACGTCCCTCCCACCTCACGGAGCACAGAGGTATGGAGAGATTCCCTCTCAGCAGTAGGATCTCCAAAGCCACTGCAATAAAAAAAAATGAAAAACAGAAATAAAACAACATAGCCAGTAGCAAGGTCACAAGGCTACCTGGCACGCCAGTGCTGCTTGTGTGTACTGGTCCTTTGACTCCTTACTGCCGCTGTGAGCAAGGCTATTCCTTAAAACAAGTTAGTGAGCACTACTGTGTTCAGCTTTAAAATGAAAACTGTGTTGATGCACCGAAATATGTCTCTTGGAAGAAAATGCATTTTTAAAGGTGCAGTGACTCTTGGTTTTTAATTAGCTATATGCTCCTTTAAGCACAGTTTAAGGATAAATGCTATAAACGCTCAGCAGTCAGCACACATGAAATCCAGCTTTCACAATTCTCTTGCTGGTGGGTAGTTAAACAAATTGCAGGAGAGCTCACAACTGGCAGGAGGTAGATCTGATTTACTGACGTTTCTAATCCTATGCAGTTATAAAGATGAATGTTTGCTAGGAAAAAAAACCCTTACCCACTGGCAGTTCTACTTGTCAGATCTCAAACCAGCTTTAGGTTAGAATGGCACACTAGATGACCTTGTCAACAAAAGCTGTTTTTAAACACAAAGCTGGTGCATCTGCGTCACAGCTGAAGGATAAAATTCTTTCTGCTGCATCATACTTATGTGGGCTTCACTTCACCCTCGACCAGTTGAAATCACTGTCACAATACCAAGAGCTTTAGAGAGGCAGGGAGAATACTTAATACTGTGATTACTGGAAGCTCGGTTATATCCCTGGGACTAAACCATACAAAGGCTGCAGTCTGCAAGCCTCAGCCCCAGAACATGCCAGGAAGCTTTGCAAAGCAGAGTGCTTTAATGTCACCCTGCTCGCTGGAGTGTAGTCCTGCCAAAACCAGCTGCTGCTCTCCAGGGCAGGAGAAGCAAAGAGTAGCTTCCTCAAAGTCTTCCGCCAGCTCCACTGATTTTCTTAACAGTTATTTGCAGACTACGGGTGTTCCCAGGGACCTCCAGATAAATGGAGTTCCACAGTCGGTGCTGCAGTATTGTGCCACAGTTCACTGCAGATTTGTCAGAGCTCTGGTTTTCTTTCATGTTTGTTTTGTTATTAGAGGGATAATAGTCCCTTTTATTCCTCCTATACATCTAGTGTTGTTGTAACAGCGGAGAAAAAAGGTGCAGCTGGATGTCTCTTATGCAGACAGACAAAAAGGAATTTAAATGCAGACGGAAATAAGCAAGATGGAAAGATCCTAATATTTAATTTCACCAAAGACCAGGAGCAATGCTGCAAAGGGAAGAGGAGTTGTGCAGAGTGCTCAGACCTCTTCCCTTACCGGTCTAAGCCACCGTCAAGACATAATCCTTTCAGCCTCGAGATCACATTCTTGTAATGCATCAACAGAGGCTGCGCCTCGCTCTCCTCGGGGTCTCCAGCCTCCGTGGCAGCGGCAGTAGAAACAAACATCTTTCATTAAGGTCATTTTCATTAGTGAGTTCTGCCTACTCAGGGATACCTTGTTAATCAGATGCCACGACTCTCCGCCTGCGCCTCTGCTGAGTCTGTGCTTGCTCGTGTGCAGATGTATTGCTGAAGCCACGGAGGGGGGAAAACCCAACAGACCCACAGGCCAGCCAAGGAGACCTGAAAGGAAACAGTGCCGCAAACGGGACAGCTTCTAGACCAACACTGGGAGGAGGGTCACAGGTCTGCTGCTCGTTGCGTGGAGGACAACATGATGAACAGGCCTTACAACAGCACTTGCAGTCTGTGTTTCAATTTACCTCTGTGTCACCTGCCTGAGCCCAGCAGCTCCGACCCTGGCGATCCCTCCTGCGGCGAGACTCGGGGAGCAGAGCAATCCTGCAGCTCTCCCAGCCTGGAAGGGACTGCAGTGGGAGGCTGTGCCCAGCTGAATACACCAATGGGAACCCTGCCCATGTGCCTCACGTCCGGCACAGGGCCTTAATTCTTCTCACCTACAGGATGGCCACGTTTTCACTTTCCATAAACAACTTTCCTCTGAACAATAAGATCATGAAAGCTGCTGGTTCTAGTTTTGACTGACTGCTGCTCAGGCTCCCATGCTACTCCTCCAGTGCAGGCTGAACCAAACATCCCGCAATCAGTGCTGGGGAGTTTCATGGGCAAAATGCATCGAAAGAGACAAATAAATCTTTAATAAAAATTGGCAAGAAATAACAAAACTACAAGATACAAAATGACATCAGATTTGAATAACCCCTGCTTAGAAATCTATTTTATTTTCTATTACAAAATTCTACCATAAACCTTTTGGCAGGAATCTTACTGAACAGTTTTTGCCAAAAGTTTGTACCCATGAAAGATTTAACAACCTCTGAAAAAGCATGAAAAATTAGACACTGACTTCTGTCATGACTGAATAAAAGCAGCTTTGGATCAGTTTCTGAATGTGCACATTGTGGCAGCACTCTTATTTTTCCCTTGTGTGCTAATTGCTCGCATTCCTTCGCTACCATAAAAACCCGTTTCTTTTGCAATGCCCTGTCCCATCAATCCGCCATGTGAACAGAAGAGGGGAAAGGAAGCAAAACCAAAAACATCTGCACTACCTTGAGGTTAGAATACGATCCTATTACATGTGGAAATGGGCATCAGTCCTTGCTTGTCTGGTTTTATGGGCTCAGCCCTCTGAAGTGCTAAATCCCATGGGAACGCGCTCGAGAGTGCTGAGTGCTTGACAGGACCCAGGCTCATGGCCTTCTGGGAGAGTACCTCCGGGGGAGAGAAAAGCCTTTCCCCGTGTTTGGGCCAGGATAGAGAACTAAGGTAGCAGTTAAACGGAAATAAGAGTGGTAGCAATAACGCAGAATGACACTGAAAGGAAAAACAAGTTGGGGAAGCAGATCAAAGGTAACGAAGCAATTCAGCCCTGACAGTAGCTGCGGAGGCGCACAGCAAAGCCTTTTCTCCACAGCACTCCATTTATCGTCAAGGTTCTGGCGTTAACAAACTTCATCCCTGCAGGCTACGTGAGTACCTCCGCTTCTTTTAATGCAACCCGCAGGCAGTAATGGGTATACGCTGCGGTAAAGCGACGCAGCTCCCGTGTGCAGCCCTGCCCAGCGGAGCCCCGGATCGCACCCTCGTCCCCTCCCCGCTGCTGCTGTTGGCACGAGCCGGCCGAGCGGGCTGACAGCGCGGGCACTGCACTGCCATCCGCTTGTGAAGCCTGCGCCCAGGTTTTCCAGAAATTTGAAACTGTGTTTATTCCAGAGAATGCAAACTCAACAAAAATTTCTGGCTCCTAAGTAACCATGACAGAAGACAGTACGGGATAAGTAGTCCCATGGTCCAGGCGTGACTGCGGAAAAGCACTGGGGCATTTCATCATCAGCTTGGGGCAGGCTTGCTGCCTGGGGGACAGGAGAGCTGGAGAGAAAATGTCCCTGCCTCCCACTTGGCATCACCCCTTGTCTGGGTTTCGGCCAAGATAGAGTTAATTTTCTTCCTAGCAGCTGGTATAGCCCTGTGTTTTGAATTTAGTATGAGAAGAATGTTGATAACACAGGGATGGTTTAGTTACTGCTGAGCAGTGCTTGCACAGAGTCGAGGCCTGTTCTGCTCCTCACCCCACCACACCCCAGCAGGCTGGGGGTGCACAAGAGGCCGGCAGGGGACACGGCCGGGACAGCAGACCCCAGCTGACCAAAGGGACATCCCATGCCATGTGGCATCGTGCTGAGCGTATAAAGTGAGGGCAAGAAGAAGGAAGGGGGAGATGTTCAGAGTGATGGCATTTGTCTTCCCACGTCACTGTTCTGCGTGATGGAGCTCAGCTTTCCTGGAGATGGCTGAACACCTGCCTGCCGATGGGAAGCAGTGAGTGAATTCCTTATTTCGCTCTGCTTGCACATGTGGCTTTTTGCTTTATCTGTTAAACTGTCTTTATCTCTACCCATGAGTTTTCTCACTTTTACCCTTCTGATTCTCTCCTCCATCCCATCGGCGGGGAGTGAGCAAGCGGCTGTGTGGTGCTTGGCTGCCGGCTGGGGTTAAACCACGGCACCCCTTAACGATTATTTGGCTAGCCAGGAGTGTCAGAAAACACAGGATTGGGAGAGCCTGATCCCCCTCTCACTGCTGCTCCGTGCAAGCGATGCCCGCCCCACTCAGTGCAAGCCCCAGAGAGGGGCAGGGGGGCTGTGGGGTCGGGCACAGCACCCGCTTGCTGGGCACTGAGGCACTGGCAGGCAAGAGCCTGCTGCTCCCGCCCGCTGCACGGGGCTCTGCGGCAGAAATGCGGGAGTTGTTTTTACTCTGCAGACCGAGAGCGTTGCTCCGTGCCTCTGAGCACCACGTCCTGAGACCTCTTCCCCGAATGAGGAGCCGTTCCCCAGCTTGTGCGTGCTCTCGCAGTGATTTTAGTTCACCCAAACTGAACCTCTGCTCCCAGGAATGTGCCGAAATGGAAGTCCAGATCCCTACCAATGTGAAAGCTCGATTCTTCCTTTTTGTACCACCGCTTTTTGAACTTTACATGATCAAAATACACTTATTGAAATGGCTGTTTCCACTATCAAACTCTTTTTCTAAAAGGCCTGGTGCTTGCTCGCTGCTTTGAAAATTTTTTTTCTTCTGTTTTAAGCTTGTCTTGAGATGCGGAGTAAGGGATAAAAACGTAGCTATAAATCATCAGAAAACAACAGAAATATCACACATATTTCCTAACCAAGAGACAGGTACAGCTGTAACCCAGTTCAGGTCAGACACATTCCCAACAGAGCAGGTTCAGCCGCCTCCACTCACCACGCACAGCCTCCTGCCTGCACTGGCACTAGCTGCAGAGCACTGTACTATACACGCTGCTTTACCATTGCTCTGTTAAAGGCTCAACCCCAAATTATACCACCACATTTAAAATCCATTTCTACGCCTTTCTCTGAACACAGAGGATGTAGCTGGAAAGCAAGCGAAGGACGCCTTTTACATACTTTCCCTTTTCTACTCTGACATTTCCTGACTTCAAACCAGCGGACGCTAAAATAGTTCAGACATAAATTGGGTGGGGGACCTCAGCCACAGGCCTGCTGTGCAACCTTTAAAACTTTCAGCACACGGATACTTTATGCCTTACCAGAAACGCTCTTACAGCATTCGAGAGTCTGTAATTGCCCACTGAGAACAGAAACCACATTCCTCTTTCTGACCAGCCATGTCTTATCTGCAGCAGCAATTACCGATGAAGGCTTATACCCTGACCTGCCCAGGGCCTTCCACGGAAGGCAGCACGTTCTGCCTGTCGAGATGAGGCATCGGACAAAATATTCATTGCTGTTGAGCTCAGTTTTGCAATTCCTGCCTTGTCCCCAATGGGAGCACAACCGGTATACTGAAGAAATTCAGGGTGAAGACAGACAGAAACGTCATCCTGCCTTTTCCGAAAGTGTCTGGATCTTGGCGAGGTCAGCACCTGGCAGAGCAGCCTGTCTGCCATCCATGTCACATAAAAGATGCGGTGCCTGTGTGCGTACTCTTCTCCACAAAGCATGCAAATAACAGCAATATAGATATGCGGAATCAAAGTGCCACAAATCGTACCTAAAGTTACAACCATATCTTAGGCAAACTCAGCTAGTGCTGTAATAGCACTATCGGGGCTGGCTGTCTTTTTCATGGCTTGACTACATGATTTTTCTAATAAGAAACCAATACAACCTGTAAGTTACTGAGGGATTAACATCATGGTTTCCAATGCAGAAATATTTTCTTATGCTATATACTGCAGGCAAATAATGCCAAACTATATGATCATACAAGAAAAAATATGAGGGCAAAGGCAATTATTTATGTGACTATGCCATTGTTATCAGTATGTAAAGCATATTGTGCTATAAATAAAGGCCATCTGTAAATAAATACACTAAATAAAGCCTACTGAAAGCAATCCAAAGACTTTTATTAACTTTGGTAGGTTTCAAATCAGGAGCACCTGCTGTTTCGAGAAGGTTTTCCAGAACACATTAAGCACTTAGGACCAGAGGTTTCAACCAGAGTACACAGCTCATACTCTCCTATATCCCACTCACATACATTCCTGTATTTTTTAAACTTATAATTCAGAATTTTTTCAAGAAAATAGAAAAGAAGAAAAAAGTTGTCACCCATATCTCTCTGCAGTTTGTTTTGCTTTATATCAGACCAACACACTGCATCTAGCTGTAGTCTTTAAGATGCCATGCAAAACAGTGGCAGTGAAGGACACAACATGCCATGCAGCACAGTTGTTTTCCAGTGGAAAACAACCATAAACCCCTGGGGTTAAGCAAGGAAAGGCCACCTAGCACTTGGTTATAAATGCATACTGGCAATGGAAAGCACACTACCAGAGGGACTCCAGAGTGCCCAGACTGACATTCTGACACAGCAGTCCAAACCCAAGCCCATGCCAACGTCACCTTGGGAATGCAAATCACAGAATACCTTCAGAATCAACCGCCGTCGATAAACTCTTGTAGTAATTCTTTGCTCTTCATCTGAGCTTGAATCACTCTCAATCTCACTGTCACTACATTCCTAATAAATGCAGTTTTAGTACATTTGAACAGCACATTTGCAAGGCAGAACATGCTGATCAGGACTAGGAGAAGAAAACAGAGGTTATCATGGACAGTGTTTTTCCTGTCTCCATTACGTACGTCATGACTCACAGATTTGCTCTTGAAATATATAGCGGCAGGAGGCCTTTTGGCTCCTTGGCATGCTGTAGCTTGATAAGTAGACCAGGTATGGAATAGCTCAGCAGCTCTTAAGTCTTAGAAAACGGTATTTGGAATGCATCTGACCTGTAGAATTTCTAAACCTTACATAGTTGTTACAAATTCTGTGTACAAGAACCCCTTGACTTGCTTGCTTTTTTCTCCTCAAAAATTAATGTTTCAGACAAATTGTATGGATTCACAAGGTATGGGAAGCCAATTCCCTCACAAAGAAAGACTACAGTCACACAGAAAGATTCAGTGGAGCCCCTCCACAAAGAAGATTACAAATAAGCATTTTGAAGAACTTCTCCACGTAAATGGCTTTCCCGCTCAGTGTTTATCTGCTTTTAAGTAGCAAAACTGTAGTATGAAGTACAATCATTCTGCACTTTTGAAGAAGGGAGCTGGCAGTTCTTAGCTCAGGGTGAGGGGGAACAGCCTGCTGCTGGTCTCAGCTTGGTGCCGGGAGGTACCGCAGCCACACGCAGGCGTCTGCTCCATCCTGGCACCCCCTGACAGCCCTAACGCTTTCCCCTCTGAAACCTGAGGAGCTCCTCGGCTTCAGGGCTGAGCAGCTCTGTGTGCACATGCCTGGCAGAGGGCTTCACAGCTCTGTGTGTGACGGACACAGGGCAGAGGCCCTTCTCACATCACGTTTGGCTAAACTAACCTTATTCTGAACAGAGAAATTTTTAAATTTTCTATGTAGTTACTCATTGACAGCCCAAAACTGATTGTGAAGTCATGAATACTGGATATTGTTAGCTGCATTTCTGTTTCTCTTTTTGAATCTGGCCCAAGATAACGCAAACAAGAAGTATTTCTCAGAAATGATGTGTAAAATAAAAGTAGGCATAGGCGAGTGGAGGAGAAAAAGGCCTACGTTTCAAAAAGCATTTAGAGCAGGATGACAGTCTTCATGCGTGTGTAAAGTCTCCTGCTGCCCTCTGACACTAGCCAAATACATACACAAAAAAATGATAATCCAGACTTATCCTGAAGAAGTAACAAGAAGCAGAAAAAGATTCCCGGAGAGCAAGAAGGTTTGGGGACGAGTTATTTTTAATAAACACCTTGAAGCAGTTTATTTGTGATGAAATTCTGACACTGGGAGCCACCTTGACCACGTGGTGGACATCACTCTCTTTGGGATAAAGGAACAAATGTGCTGTGCTCCTCTCATTTAAAAAGATCACTGGAATCTGATGCTTGTGCATTCGTAGAGAATTACACGGCCTACACTGTCACTGCACTGCCTGTGTAAACTTTTGGGCGTTTACGCGGACTTGGGATGAGGCCAACAGTTCGTTTCATCCACGTCACCAGGCAGCAGCCCAGTGTCAATCCTCTGAGTTTATCTCTTGTTGCCAACCGCATGCCAAAGCACTGCCACAGCCCTCACCCTGCAGGTGGATGACTGTTCCTTCTTAACTCTTTCCCAATGGGTTACAGAATAATCTCTTACATTAGGAAGTAATTTTCTCTTGTTCCCCGTTTCTTTCCACAGAAATAAACCTGTTTCTTCCATACTTCTGTCTTTATGGAGCATTTCCGAAGAATGCCTTGCAGAAAGACTGCAGCTGAAATTCTCTTATTGTTTTCATGACAGAGCATGAAGTGTCTCACCATGAATTGGACTGTTTTAGTAATTAAACTATTGACTTCAAATTAGATTAGAAGATATTCTTGAAGAAATATCCACAATATATTAGAAGCAGTTCTCTGATACCAGTTTATTCAAAGATGATGTCTATAGGAAGACTTGTTATTTACAAGATAAGATTATCACCCTTGACCAAAAAAGCAAAAGTGATGCAAAAAGCACGCCTAAGAAAACTACCGTGCTTATTCTTCCCAATCCAGATGGGATATCCAAAAGTAAAGAGCACACAAGAGTGGATGACAAATTCTCACTGATGGGAATCCAGAGGCGAAAGCGTAGCACTGTTGCACACCCTCAGCACGTTACAGTGTGCATCTACGCTTATCCCTGTGTTTAAACTGAGCATAACCATGTCAGGCTGAGGTCTGCCCCAAAGCCTACCGACACTAAACGAACTCTGCCATCTGCCTTTAACTGCCTTTGCAGAAGGCTCTTACTTAGATTTTTTAAGTATTCCAGTAATTAGTGAAAATCAGGAAAGATCTTCACTGCTTCGACTGTGTCACGAACTAATAACAAGATAATAACAATCATATGCTGCATAACTGCTGAGACTGATTATGTTACCATCTAATAAAAGAACTCTTGGTTGTACAATCGAAAGAATAGTTTAAAATGAACTAATTTAAACCTGAATGATTTATTGCAGCCCACCGCAGCCAACATTTTTATTGTGCTACAATTAAAGAAAAAAAAGCTGTATCATGTAGAAGCAATTCTATTGAAATACCTCTCTTCCAGAATTTATAATCTCCTCCTGTATTACGCCCAGCAAAAGACAATCTCAGCAGAGACAGTAGTGTAGAACCTCTGCAATTCCCTTTTTCAGCTTGGTTCCCTGCCAGCCCTGCGGTCTAATCCATGGCAAGCCTCCTGCTGCTGGGGTGAGAGGTGCACGCAGCTATGGGGCTACAAGTCATTTTTCGAATCAGCTCTACTTTTAAGCTTCTGGTAAATAAATATAAGCAACTGAGAAAGCTATTAAACTCTTCATCATCAGAAAACAACTTATAACTGAGGTTCTGCAGTTAAGGATGTGCAAGCGGGGCAAGGCAGAAATGAAGGGGAGCACCTCCGCAGTATTTTAAGAAGAAAGAACCACCACCTGGAAAAGTGCTTTACACATTTGGAAATCTTTTGATTCCTCTTGGCTGGATGTACTTTGGAGTTTGGAGGAATGAGGATGCGGAAAAAAAAACATAAAAAGGAGATTAAATATTACCCAAAATGTACTGTTCTTCAAATTCACAGAGTAAAAAAATGCAGAGGATGCTGGGGACAAGGAGCAGGACAGGAGCCGAAGCGTCCCTATATCTCTTTGCTCACTTCAGTGTCACAAAAAGAGGGGAAACCAGTGGCGTCATCTTACTGGAAGCAGACGGAAGACAGCTGAGCTCTTTGGTGCTGTTTGCACAGGTGGTGAGAGCCGGAAAGGGGCCTGTTCCCCAGTGATGGGGGACGGCGGTCCCCGAAGCCGCTCTAACCTCTTCCAGGGCTCGGGGCCAGTCAGGCAGAGGATTATGCAGCCCTGCTTGGCTCCTCTGCCTGCCCCAACTCCACCGCATTCTATTCACACCGCAGAACATGAATTTCCACTAACTTCCATTTTTCTTAATTTAGCAATAAATAGAAAAGGCATAAAGAAAGATAAAAAACCCCACAACTCTGTCACAAACAACATTACAAGTCTGACAAAAAATTATGTCAAGCAATATGTCAAGCAATAGGGACTCTTCACACGGTTAAGTACTACAGGACATGCTGTACCTTCTGTTCAGACATTACTGCTCCCTCCTCCTCTTGGATGCTTGTTCTTGGCTTGCCGTCCTCAGAAGTACTCCAGCTCATCTTCTTCACGCTGACAGGCACAGATGTTTTGTGGCCTTCTGTTGTTGGCTTGCTAGTCTCTTCCAAAGATTTCTGATATGCTGTTGATGATAACGTTTGCTCATGAGTACCAGCTGAAATTTGGGGCTTTGTTTTCAGGGCTTCTTTTTCACTCTGTTTTCCCACATCATTTAAAGTTTCCTGGATGTAGGATTTAGTTTTTGTCTCTGCTGTGGATTCAGATAGGCTTCCATTTGTTTCTGGCTTCCCTGCTTCTCCTTTGACATATGAGGTAACAGAATCCCTACATTGGTCCGAACTACAAGAAAAAGAAAAAAGAATAGACAGCTGTTCAGTGCTTAAATCACACGCAGAAGGGCAAAGCACTGAGCCTCTTACTACGCCTTCATTCTTAGCACGTATGTTTCAGACAAAGTAAAATTTTTAATTCAGCTTGCAAAGATCAATCTATTTAATAGCCTTGTCTTCTGCCTCATTGTACCTTTTCAGAAGCAACAAAAATATGGTGAACACTGGAAACAACACCAAATGTTTTATGTTAATCTCCTTCCACTTGGGGGGGAAGGAAAAAGACGAAGAAAAATACACAAAACCTACTATTTCCCTTGTATAATCATGAGACAAATCCCCGAGGCACAAATTCTTTAACCTACTCTCTAACCAACAAGGTGATGAAAGTATCTGTCACTGTGCAGTTACCAGCAACAACCAAATAGTTCATGTTATTTCTCCCCCAAATTACAATATCTGTACTCCAGGTAAGTCACGGCTTTTAAAAAATACCGGTATCTGAAACTAAATCTGTAGACAGTGCAGAGTTTCAATAGCAACAAGGCCAAAGGCAAGGAAGGTTACTACAAGATGAACAAAATTTTGCCTCAGATTGCCTACAGACAGGTGTAACCTGCACTTCTGATGCACGGGTTTCTTCTCTTTTGCATTTTTGCTTGCCTTCAGGTAAGGACTGTGACTGTACACATGAAAATACTATAGCTATTTGCTGGCAAAACTCTTATAAAAGATAGCAAATTGAATTCATGTAGTTAGAAATGGAGATGTTCTCTTTTAAGGAAGACCTTTTACTTCTAGAAGTGATCCATTTTACTAATTTGACACAACATAAAATGCAGAATAACAATGCTTGCTTAAGAATAGAAATCGCGTCAGTTGTAGATCAAGTGCTTTGCAGTCCTGAAAGACAATCAGTTTGCTGAAATCCACGGCCAAATTCCCACTGGATTCAGCAAGAGAGTATCTAATGCTACCTGGAACCTAACAACATTCTGAGTCAAAGCTGCAAAGGATGCAAACTGCTGACAAATGATCACTCTGCAGATAATCATTCTCTGCTGATTTACAGCTCACGCAGACCCGGCTCCTTCAATTAGCAATCATGGGAGCCACACTCAAAACAAAGGCAGGCAGGAGCTCTTCACCCAGTGGGTACCAGAAGGCTGAACACAGCAACACATATTGTGAATGCTGAAGGCTTCAGCAGGTCCAAGGGGAGGCTGCAAAAGCTCGTACAAGAGAAATGCATTGAGGATAAATAAATATGTAGAAAGCATTCATCTCAGCAGGTCGTTATGCTGAAAAGCAAGTGGATCCTGGGAGAGTACTGGAGGAAAACAGCGTACACATCCGCTCTCCTCCTTCCTTGAGTATCCTCTCCAGTCACTGCTGGGAGACAACATATGGGACTAGATAGATTTGGTATCACCATTCTTACCTTCTTATGCCTTGTAACTCATCTCTTTAAAAGTCTAGTAAATCAGCATGACATAATACGCTTTAAGTAAGTGTTACAAAACCAGACACAATTTAAAAATTGGCTTATGGGAAAAGCAACAATTATCCGAGGGAAGGCAAAGAGATGCAGTGAAAAGGATGACTGCTAAAAAGCTACTCAAGAAATAAGAGTAATGTAGCATCCTGGTTTCAGACAATGTATGTTGTATAGTCCTCGATTCCAGTTACATCTATGCATCACTTAGACTAAATAAACATAGAAATACACAAGATAAAGAATACAAACAGTAATAGTATCCACTAATAATAATACAAATTACTTCTGAAATACCTGTATTAAGAATGAAACCTGATTAAATATACATTATTAAACACAAATATGTCTGAGGCCAAATCCCAAATCGAGTCAAGTATTAATTTTTCTTTTAAATACATATAGATATACACAAATGCATATATCCATATTCTCATAGAACAGCAGAACAGCAGCCTCAGCACTGCTTCTGGAGGTAAAAGCAGCACGGGAAGGTCTGCTTACACACACACACACACTTACACAAAGATGCTCACCTATCATCCAAACGATCTAGCAGGCTACCACCTATTCTGCGTCCCGACGTTGGTGGCTCGGTGACACTTGATGAGTCAGTCTGCCAACCTGCAATTGAAGACATTTCGTGTTCTGCTTGTTGAACATCTTTAAGAATTGACCATACTCTTTCTTCCATCATCTCCTCAGACTCAGCTCCTTCTTCCAGATGAATGTCCTCGAACAGAGATTTAAGCTTTTCTTCTGTCATCTCCTCATCAGTACCAGACTTTGCTCTCTCAGGCTGTTCAGTCCTTACTCCTGTTTTACTAGTCTCTTCACTCTGCCTTTGTTTACCATCTTTTGGTATCCCGACATAACTACCAAGATACCGCGGAAAATCCTTAAGGTCCACTTCCTCCAACTGGCTCCCGCCTACGGAAATATCTTTAGGTGTTCCTTCTCTAGGCACTGAGAAATCGAGTTTGCTGTCGTCCAGTGAAGTGTCTTCTTCAGTCACCACTGGTGGTGCTGCTGCTGTACCATCTACGTGTCCCTGGGAGGTCACTACCACGTCACTCAGTCTACTGGGAGTTCTAAGGGGTGACTCTAGGCTAGAGGTGTCACTAAAGAAATCGTCCTGTTGGAAAGGGGTGGGCAGCACGAAGCGCAACCCAGTGGGAGTTTCCAGTTCCACTTGAATGGTGGGATAACCTAAGGAAGACAGCACATTTGGACTGACTGGGATGAAGCATGGAGCAACAAATAAGCAAATATCGAACGATTCATGAGTTACATAAAGTATGAAATGTATGAGGAGGTACAGGTGTATAAGAACAAATGCAGTTCTGATAGATTTCTTTACTTTGTCCTAAACAGATGGAACAAAAAATAAGTACTGCCAGTGAACAGTACAGTGAAGCCAGTACTTTTGACTATTTTGTAAATAGTCTGTAAAGCTTTCAACAATTGTTTTTGCAGCCATTTTAACATTTTCAAGCTGTAGCAGATTCTTATGAGCGTGCAATATATCAAATTTGGAGAAGTGTGGTTGTCCCGTTATATCCAATGCAATCTCTTGCAGCCATATTGTGTAAATCTTTCTTCCTAGTTTTTATTTTTTTTTTATTTCGAAGTTTAATAAACAGAGTTTAAAGACAGAAGTAGATCAAAACATAGGACAGCCACTTTTTTGTCAGTAGGTATTATTTCTAAAATAGGTCCACATTTTTAATACGCTTTTATATAAAAATAAACAACACCAGCAATACGATGTTACTAAGGTATATTGCCAATTGAACCACAGAGCCACAAGAATGGAATAGTTAAAGAATGAGGGACTGAAATGGAGCCTAATGAGGATACTAAAGAAATACACAGGAGGATAAAAAACCTAAAAAAGGCAGTTAACAATGGGATAAGAGAACACAAACACCACAAGGGAAAGCTATATGAATATTTCAGGTACAGTAAAGTTATGCAGGCGAGAGGACTGTGGTAAGGAAGGAGATCTTGGTGATCTTGGAGAGCGAGACGATCTTGGTGGCATGGGTACAACCAGATACACTGATCAAATAAAGAGAAAAAAGAAAAGAAAAATGGATGAAAACATGGGAAAACCATACAAAAGGATTGAACTGAATATACGCATAAAAATGACAACAAAATCTGAAGTTCGCATTCCAGCAAATAATAGGTTGTGTAACCTACAAAAGGAAAAAAAAATACAAGCCGTGGGGTTAACTTGACATTGCGCTGCTTGCAAAGGGAGGTGCAGTAACAGGGTTGGGTTTTTTGTTTCCTGAATCAGCTGAGAGAAAGGCAAAGGTGGTCTGGTCTTGGTGAGGAAAGGAACCTCGAGGAAGGTTCAGAGAAGAGGAGAGACAGAAAGCAACTGCAGAGAAGCGCGTTTTTTCATAAAAACATTGACGCTACTATTAAAAGGCGCAAGCAACATTTCAAGAGCATCTTTCTTAAAATGTCAACAGAAAATTATTTCTGTAATGCAATGATTCAATGACCAGCAATGCTGCTCAGTAATGGAGGTACACTAAGCTTATATGCTCTAAAGAAAAAAAAATCCTACTAAAACACAGAGAAAGCCCAATACATACTTGAACAAATTACAAAAACCAAAGAAAATGTTACTAACAAAAGAGAAATCTTATTTAAGGAGCTACTTAAAATACATGTGACAAAAATCAAAGTAAATTGATTAGCAGTGTCTGTTAACCAACATTTAAAAGAAGAAAAAATAATATTTAGCATCTTCAACATACTGATAAATAATAAGCATACCTACATATTACAAGCAGAACTTCATTTATCCTTTTAATCTGGCTCAAAATTAACTTGCACAATTCTATTCCCAGCTGGTACAGCTTCCGTGTGAAAATTATTACACATTTTTACCTGTTAGTAGACTGAAAAAGATATTCTCTCATGCAGTAAGAAAGCATTTTCTTATTTTTCTACTGCCATTGTAGAAACGTCCAAATGAAAATCATAAAGTAATTGATATTCACTTGTCTCAAAGAGGCTTGGTAGTAAATTTCACATTATTTTACCCTATGCAATTACTAAGCACTTTTTTTTTCCTTGTTTTTATTTTATTCGTGTATGAATTCTTACTGTTACTTATCTAGACAGGAAGCTGAGGGACATTTATATTTCCAGGGAACTTGGGAAACGTGCAATACCAAGTACATTAAAAATATACATGGGTAAGCCCCAAAGCACAGCTATGGCAGGAGAAAAACATTCAGCTCTTATCAACTAATACTGAACAAGCTTGCTCAGGCACACGTTTGTGGGATCCTGGGCTTATTCTTAGAGATACGGATGTGCAACCTACGTATCGTACCATGAGCAGTGCTTTAGGAGAGGAAAAGCCTTTCATGTTAAAAACAATTGTTCCTGTAGAACTTACTATCTAATTTTAAAGTCTAGTTTATACAACATTATTGTGTTATTGGACATGTCACTGAACTAAATATGACCACGGAATTCAATTACCATCAATGGGATCATGAAAAACATTATTTTCATCTGCAAAACTTCTGGTGCCTGAAATATTTCCATAATCAAATATTGGTCCTTCCAACAGGGTCACGATATCTATTCGATTAATTTTTGTCAATACAGAAGTTAAGGCATCAGCTGAAAAACAAATAAGACATCAGAAAAAAAAGTTCAGCATTGCAGAACTGTGTAATTGTCTTTCAAAGTTACATTCACATTGCATTAATTATAAATTGCTGGTATATGTTTCTGTCCCAATGCCTTTGGTTCTAGAAAACCCCATTATTTGTCCAAGTAGTCATTCTGCTGCCTAATTATTCAACATATACATCTATTAAGAGTCTTCCTTCCCCCCCAAGTATAATTATATTACAACACAAAAAGCACAAAGAATAAGGTCAGAGAGTTCTTAAAGAACTTATTTACTTACTACTGAAACAAAATACCCTTTTACTAGAGCATAAAAGGAGTGTAAAAATCCTTTTACCATTCTGTTTCGAGAAACAACAGAATAGGTATACATGTAGGTAATAATACATGTAAGGCTATTCATGCAGAACATAATGAAATCTAATTTGCAATAATCTTGTTGTGAGAACATAATAATACTGGAAATTACTTTTATGGTGAAAAAGATCAAAGTAGACTCAAATACTGTGTAGGAGCATGTGGATTAGAGAATGGTAACAAACACCATGGACCTAACATAAAAATCAAAACCTCTCAATTTAAGTGACTGAAGTGAAACGCAGAGATGAAACCAGCAGAATCAGTACAGAATCCTGTCTCCACACAGAAGGAGGTTTAGTCTTTTCTTATGACCTGCAATACTGCGAGACTACCTAATTTTTCCAGGCATCCTATTTCCATATTTCTCATTCCTTGCTATTGGAAAGCTTTCCCTAACTTGTCCCATCAATTATGGATGTGGAGAACAGATTCTTTCCTTCTGCATATATACTGAATAAATACGACATGTTTCTGACTTCTGGTAAAAATATCATTGAAACATTTTTTTTTCCCACCAGTGGTTTGTGAAAGATGTTCACAATGTTTTCTTCAATTTAACCCATTTAGAGCAGGCAACAGATGAAATGTGGTATAACTTATAAACAACAAAAGTAACTACTTGAACTTACTTGTAGCATTTTTCCCATCTCTGGTAACCCATTTTTTTAATAACATGAAGCTTTGAGCAATAAGAGAATTTGGGTTTTCTACTCGGATTTGATTTATTTCATCCACAGAAAAATTCAGTTCTCTTGCCAGTTCTAAAAAGACAAAAAAAAGGCAACCGAGAACAGACAACAACAAAAACACCAAACAAAGCACAAATCCCCCAATCATCCTGTCAGACTTAAAAATACAATCTTTCTTAGATCACAGAGGTGTCAACAAAACCACCTGACACAAACTTTACAGATAACAATAAACATGGCATTATATACTCCTATTTCAATTTCCTAAGACAGACATAATTTTGTAGTTCAATCATCTCTGTGAGCTATTATCATTTATACTCAGTAATCCACTTAAAGATGGTGGAAAAAAGCTCCGCGGAGACTACCTCATCACTGCTTATTTATAAAACCTGTTTTTTCTGGTGACTGTCACTCCTTTGTGAGCTCGCTGTGCCGCTCGGCGCCGGCGTCACCGATGCCCAGGGAGAGCTGGCTGCTGCAGCTGCGAGCCCAAGCAGGGCCAGCTCTCTGCCCATCAACAGCGGGGGGTGCGGCGGGTGTACGGCTATGAACCCCCCAGACGGCAGGGACTTGCTAGGGCACTGCCAGGCTCCCTGCACCCTCCCATGGCGTTGTGGAGAGCGTTGTGTCCAGATACGGGGCCAGCCCTGACCCCGAGCACATAGAGCCTCTCAAGTACTTGGGTGAACGTCTTGAGAGGGGAGCCATTTTAGCTATTTTCCCTATGAGTTTGTGTTTGTTTTATTGCAAGACCATGGGATAATTTCCTATTAGGTATCTTTGCCCAGCAACACGTTGCATGTTTTGGGAGGCTGGGCTCAGTGTGAATTCGGGAGAGCCTGATGTGGCCTTGCTGCGGCTTTTGGTAAAAGACTACATGAAAATCACAGAATCATAGAATCACTAAGGTTGGAAAAGACCTCTAAGATCATCAGGTCCAACTGTCAACCCAACACCACCATGCCTGCTAAACCATGTCCCGAAGTGCCATATCTACATGTTTTTTGAACAGCTCCAGGGATGGTAACTCCACCACCTCCCTGGGCAGCCCGTTCCAATGCCTGACCACTTTTTCAGTGAAGAAATTTTTCCTAATATCCAATCTAAACCTCCCCTGACGCAACTGGAGGCCATTTCCTCTCGTCCTATTGCTGGTTACTTGGGAGAAGAGACCAACACCTGCCTCCCTACAACCTCCTTTCAGGCAGTTGTAGAGACCAATAAGGTCCCCCCTCAGCCTCCTCTTCTCCAGACTAAACAACCCCAGCTCCCTCAGCTGCTCCTCCTAAGACTTGTTCTCTGGACCCCTCACCAGTCTCGTTGCTCTTCTCTGGACATGCTCCAACACCTCAAGGTCCTTCTTGTAGTGAGGGGCGCAAAACTGAACACAAGTACTTGAGGTGCAGCCTCACCAGTGCTGAGTACAGGGGCACGATCGCTTCCCTACTCCTGCTGGCCACGCTACTCCTGATACAAGCAGAATGTAATAGCAAAGACTAATTTCAATATTAAAGCAGAAAAGCTTACCTGTCCAGCTAAGTCCTAGGTGATCGGCTACAATTGCCATCCTTATATCTGTCCGTTCACATGGACTCTGTGGACCTGTGATTTACAATTTTTCAATTAAAAAGGTTTTGCACAGAAAACCACAATACCGGACAATAGTTTATTATAAAGAATAGCTTTAATTGACTAAGTTGCCAGTGCTCATATTGTTTACTAGAATGGTTGTGTGTCCTAATAAACTACAAAGCAAATATTTTTCACAGCTTTTAGATTTTCACCTGTGTAAAGCCAAATGTCAAACTACATGATGTCGTGTAATGAAACCAAACATGCTGACGATCTAGCTGTTAGACTGCACACAAGTCGTTCAATCACTGGTGGAAACCACCAAGACCAGATTATGATCTATTTTCTCTACTTTGACAGAATAAATTTTCTGTCACAAAAGAAATCTTTCAATTTCTGAGTTACATCAATTTTTGAGTTACATGAATGTCTTTGGCATGCTTCACTAGCTTTCTACAGTACAGGATTTGTTTGAAGGAAGAAAGAAGAGTATAAGACAGCACATACAGATGACAATGACAGAATGAAAACTACAGTTAAGTCACTTCACAGGCAATCACAACAGTTCATGCACTAGGATCAACAAGTTGAAAGTTTTACAAACTAGGCTTGATCTCCACGAGGTGAGCCATGTGAGCTCCAGAAACCTGACTGCCTTCATTCTCACCAGTCCTCTTACTCCTCCTCCTCTCACTGTCGGCCTTTTCAATCTTTGATTTTATAGATGCTGCCTCTGTTCTCATGTCTCTAGCAGACTTCGATGTAATGGAAGGCTGGTAAACTTGAGTAGCTTCTGATAAGGATGTGTTCCTTGACGTACTGTCTTCTTCATCATCAGAGACCTCTGACTGCATCTTTTTCTCTTCATCAGATAGACGATCCACAAGCTTTAATGTCTCACCACTAATTCCCTTAAAATATTCAATAGAGTGTTTACACACCTCCCTAAGCTGATTTTTCCTCACTTTAACTGTTGTCATGGTGACGGAGGTAGATCTTACCTTTACTGGTAATTTAGAAGGAAGCTGTTTTGGTTTTTCTTTCTCTACCTGCTCTTGTTTTGGCAGGGCTGGAGTTCTTCTAGCTAGATTACTCCTATGTGTATTTTTTACAGGAATCCTAGACCTTGCTTCTAGACAGGGAGAAGAATTATTTTGTTTTGCTTTGTCCGGCTTACTAGCCCCTCTCACTTTACTCCCTGTATTGCTTTGGAGGTTATTTTGTGAAAAGACTTCTTTTACTGAGCTGGCCTTTACAGGAAGCTTTGATTTTCCTCTAGCCCCTACCAATTCTTTTGACTTTTGCTGCTCCCCGTGTGGTTTTTGTTTATCTCTTACTCTGTGTCCTTGTGTTGTCCCTGTACCTTTTCCTGAAGTGCTTTTCGCTTGATTAGCTTTCTGGAGGGAACATTTCGGTTCCAAATGTTCTTTTAGTACTACATTACAGGTAATATCATCTGTAGGGACAGCAGATGAATCCAAATTGTTGTTGTTATTAAAGTTATCTTTTGGAAAATCAGAGTTTTCTGTTTGCCTACAGCTTGTCTGGCTAGAAGCTGAACTCGCAATCACTGCTACAGGTTCATTTTCTAATCCCTGACCACTTGGCATCACAGCTTCTATCTTATCTGTCACTTCGCCAGGGCCATCTTTCTTCAGAGTCATGGTGGAAGCAGAAATTCCCATTTTAATTGGTGTGCGCAATTTGGGATCAACTTTAGAAGCGTTTACCGCTGCCGATGATTTTTCCACTGAGTTACTACCAAGTGTTTGTTCCATGCAATCTCCACTGGCCTGGATGATGGGCTTATGTTCAACTGCTGTTGTTTCTACTGGTCTCTCTAGGTTTGTTTCTACAGTGTTGTCCCCTGCCTGTGGCTGTGTGATGGCAGTGACTGTACTTTTATCCCCTTCCCCCTTGTCCCCTGACTTCCCTTCAGAAGTATGCTCACCAATCTGAAAAAATTGGAGTCTTTCTTCAACAAAATCCCTCTTGCTCATGTCAATTGCACCACTGCGAGTCATCTCAAACATCTTCCCTTCATGAAATGGGAAGGGGTTGGGCTCGCTAGTTGGCGTACTTTCATCTGTTGGAGTTCTGGCTGGTGTTGTATCAGGTGTTGTCGCTTGAGATCTGTCTTCCACTGCCAGACCAAATGGCTTAGCCTCATCATCCCTTGATTTAGTCTCAAACACTTCATCGTCACCTCGGTTATTGGACCATGGATCAAAATCTAGACTCTTGGTGGCCACTGTTTTGAACGGTGTTGCAAATTCTTCGTCTACTTTGTAACTGAAATATGAATCAGGAAATACAGTCCTGTCAGGGTGTCTGCCTTCCAAAGTGAAAAACTGTGCCCCTGACTTCTGTTCGCTCTTATCTCCATCTTTTTCAGAAGCTGGACCCTTCGAAGATGCCTTGTCCTCTTCAGGGCCTACCTTGCCTTCCTCCTCAATGACTTCAAGCTTACTCTGGCTAAAGCAGCGATCAGTCTGCTTTAGAATGCCTTCTGTAGTCCATATGTCCTTTTTGGTTTCAACTGCAGGACCTGCAAGTTTAGAATCACTCTCAGTTAAACCATCATCTTCATCTTGCAAATCATAACCGTCAAGAGAGTCAATCTCTGTCGCATCGGTATCATGGGAGAATTCTGCAGTGGTTGCTATGGAACACTCTGTGACAGACTGGTCATTGTTATTCCCATTTTGCACTACATCATTCTGGGGTGAATCAAGCCCAATGTCAAACTCATTAGGTTTCCCAGAAGTGGGATGTCCTAACTCTTTCTGTTTCTCAGTCTTTTCAGGGGCTCTGGGTTTTGAGGTTTCTTTCTGGTCATCTTCCAGTTCTTTCAGTTTGAATGTATACTTTTTAAGTGGAACAGGTTGATAGAGAGATTCATCATCACTGGAGTCACTGACATCTGCTCCCGGTGGCACAGGAGATGGCGGCTGTACTCTTATGACAGGTTCAGCCAGTTGGCATTTGTCATGTTCATCTTGCAAGTTCACTTCCGTCATCTCCATTTCACTCTCAGTGGAATAATGAGGCTTCTTTTCCGACTCGCCTTGATCTGCATCCAGTGGTGGAGGAGGAGGGAATTCAATGTAGGCAACTCTGTTACCTTTGGGTCTTTTGTTAGAGTCCTTATTTATATGATTAGGCAACGCTTTGTCAATCTGTGGTTCCTCAACCTCTGCCTGTTTTACAGATGTTGACTTAGCCTCTGCTTCCTCCTCTGATTCCTCAGATACCTCAGGAATAGGACTGGGCTTGCCTGGGATATAAGCTATTAGTGAGTCGGGTGTTTTAGATGTAAACTCGTAACTCACTTCCTCTGAACTCGGTGTTTCTGGTGTTAACGGGCTTTTTCCAGAGCTATCTATAAAGGACACTTGTTCTAGTGTGTCATCTTCTGGACTACCTTGTGGAGAAGGAGGTTGTTTTTGCTGTCTAGCTGTGTAAAATGTCCCCCTTGTCTCTTGTACTGTCTTACTCTCCTGACTGACAATTTTTTTAATATTTCCTTGTTGCACCTCTTTCTCATATTGCTTTCCTACTTGAACAAAACTGACATAAACAGGTAAGGTCTTAATTTCTTTTACTCCCTCAGTGCTTACTAGCGGTGCAACTTTATCCAAGTAATCACTGTCACTGGGGTCAACTAACTCACTCGAGGGAAATTCCTTTCCTGGACTACATTCTAAAGAATCTGGTGATTTGCTAGGGGATATCTCCATTTCCTCATCAGGAGAACTTAGACCTATCGAGCTCTGCTGCTTGGTAACTTTTCTGATTTCTGAATGCTTTATTTTTTCATCTTCCACATAATCAATCTGCCTCTCAACTTTCTCCTTAATCACAGCTGATTTGGCTACTTTAGCTGAAAGTTCATAGACACCATCAAGAGTGGTTCTCTTCTCCTCAACAATTCTGACTGGAATATGGGACACAGCAATTTCTTCTTTCCTTTTGGATATTTTATCAGCCACTTCACCATTACGTTCCCCCTCCCTGACAACAAATTCTCTGTACAAAACCCTTTTTGAGGGAGATTTTACAGTCAGTTCCTTCACTTCTTCTGAATGAATTCCGTTTGCTGCCAGTTTGTGCTCTGTCACAGTGATAAATTCACTTTTTTTGTCAGTTTTCACTTCAGCATGATCAACGTGGTTTTCTTTTACTGTATCCGGAACCAGCACATGTGAAAGTTTTTCTTTCTGTGTTTTGTGATTAGAAGTTCCAGGACTTTCCCACGTCCGATAGATTTTTTTGTCCCAGTGTCCCTTTGCTGTTGAGTCTGAGCCATATACCAGGTCTTTTGCCTGCGGTTCTGAAAAGTACTCTGGCACGCCTTTACTCATCTCAGTTCTTTGTTTTTGTGTGTCTGGAGCATGAAAGTCTTCAATAGCTTTCCCTTTACCTGGAACACATTCTTCCTGTATTTTCACCTCTTTCTGAAAAGCTGCGCTCCCATCAATGACCTCTACTTGCTTTGCGTGTTTCTCTCTGGAATAAAACTGATACACTGGTAACTTACTTTCTTGCAATTTCTTTACTGGAATTTTGGACTGACCATCCAGCTTTTTTTCTTCTTGAGTTATGTCCTTACTCCTTGGACTTATACTTTGTTCAAATTTAAGCCTAATGGAACTGAGCTTTGATTGCTTCAGCTGAAATCCAGTCTGTGAAACCTCCGGTACTTCAGTCTGCTGAGTGCTTCCTTTGTGTTCCATAGTTTGTTTAGAGTCCTCTGCAGGTTGCACAAATATCCTTTTTTCAGGGCTGCTGGGCAAACTGGACGCTTTTCTCTCATCCACTTTGGGAAAGCATTTCCCATCATGTGCATACTGCTTCACCTTACTCCATTCGTCACCGGACGGTGGCAATTCAGAGAGCAGAACTTTCTCAGGGCTGCTGCTGGCAGAGCTCTGGCTAGAATGTTTTTCTTTGCCATTTTTTTTATGCTGCTTTTTCTCTGGAGACTGTAGCTCATCATTCAACTTCTCTGTTTTATCCCGAAAAAACTGTGATACTTCTGTCAGTTTTTCTTCTGCCTCTTTAACAGTCCTGTCCACCCTGTCTTCATATATCAACTTTTCTCTACCTCTGTCTAATCTGTCCTCAGTAAAGCGCATCCACATCGCATGTTTTGGACTACTAACATCTCCAGTGTAGTGTAACACTGTCACTTTATCATAATGATCATCTTTAGACATTTTACCTACACCATTTTCAGATACATCTTTATAGATTTTGGAGAGAATCTCTTTTTGGGGGGCAGTAGCTACTTTTTCTCTGCATCGTTTATCAGACCCCTGTAACTCTGTGCTAAGGGGTAGAGCATGGTCAGTAACTGACTCCTCAGTATCAGAATGAGACACATCTAGCTTTTCTGAAAGAAGCATTTTCTCAGCAAACCTGTAAGACTCCCCTCTTAGTTCTGACAACTCATCATCATGGTATTCTATTGAGTGCTGACTCAAAAGCTTCAGTGTTTTGTAAGAGTCGTCAGACATGAGTTGAGCAGAACTAGGGCGACTGTCTTCTTCCTGGGACACGGGAGTGTTAACTCTAGAGGATTCCAGATAAGAAGGAAGTGACTCTTCGGCCGTGAGCTCCTCTTCTTCTTGCTGACCTTGTTCGTCCGAACAAGGAAAAGCATCATGTTTTTCCAACTCTTTTAAGTTAATATCTCCCCGAGGTAAGTCTTTCTGATATACATACATTTCTTTTTCTGGATGCTTTTTTGTTTCTCTAATAATGACTTCAGTAGGTTCAGCCTGATTACCTTTTTCAATATGGACCTCTATTATTCGCTCCAGTTTGGGTTTCGTTTTGCTGTCCTTCTCTGCATGTTGTGGCGAAGTTTCAGCAGACTTGCTGACTTCGGATGTTACTGATGATTTATGTTCAAACAGACCTGCCAGCTCTTTGGAAGGGTCACGTCCAGACTGAAAGGCTTTCATTATGTCATGAACAGACATTGTTTCCTCAATTCTTTCAGACGTGCTTTCAGTACATGGAGGTTTATGATAAACCATCCTAGTTGTTGTAGTGATATGAGTTTCTTCTTTTACTCGGACACCTTTACTAAGGACACACTTATGGTCATCTTCTTCGCTGCTGCTGGCTTTCATTTGAAAAGCTTTAACCTTCTCTTTAATAGATGCAGCAGGTTTTTGCTCCGGCTCCATAAACGCAGGAGTAGGTTTCGAGGCCGGCAGCTCCTCTGCTTTCTGCTCTGGAATTTCTTCGGACGATGGCTCGTAGCTGCGGATAACATGAACTACTTCAGTTCTTGTTTCTGTAATGACGGGAGGGATGGGTACGTCATGGAAAAGTGGTTTTGGCCCCGTGCTTTCAGCACTTTGTGGGGCAGAAGGTGTCTTTTCACTTCTCGTTTCAAAGCCACTGTCAGATAAGGGACTTTTATCTTGATCGTGTTGAGAAAAGTCATCTGGAGACTCTAAAATAGTGTCTGTTCCAAAAAAGGAATCTGCAATCTTACACAGCTCCTTTTCTGATGTTGAAGGCCTCATGGAGGCTGGAGGCATTTTAAGTTTATGTTCCTGCAAAGCAATAGCTGGTTTTAAAATGCGCTTTTGTCTCTCTTCACCTTCTTTTTTCCCCTCTTCCAACTTGTACTTTATGTTTGTTAATGAACTGCTACCGATATCATTTGCTAGGTAATCAATAACTTTTGACAAGCTATAATCCTTTTCCGACATGGTTTTAGTTTTAATTTGGACCTTCTCTGGAACAGATATAGGAGGGCTTGTCAAAGCTTGCTGTCTCGCTTCATCAATCTCCTCTGTACTGAACTCTACCCAGTCATCCTCAGACAGGTGTCCTTGATCGCTTTTGGATACTTTAGCCGACCCTTTACTTTCTAAACACACATCTTTTTTCAGAATCTCGCTAACTTTTACTAAGTCCTCTTTTACTTTCTCAACAATTTTAAAGGGCTCTTCATCATCAATTCTACCCTCTTTTTGTATCTCAGGTTGGAATGGTTTGTCCTCTGCGACATCTGTCTGCAATATTGCAGTCATTCTTATTAGATCCTCTTTCATTTCAGCAACATCTTTCAGTATCTCCTGACTGGAGGATAAAGAAGATGGTGTGGACAATTTGAGAGCAGAGGGTGCTAAAAACAAGGATGATTTTATTGGAGATGAAGTTCGATTAAAGGGAGGCTGTGTGCGTGCCTCTGTAGTCAATGTTTTAATAGGTGACAGTAACGCAGCGGCTGATTTTGTAAGTGAAGACGACTCTGGGAGCTTCTTTAGTGCTGGTTCAGACAAAACATTGACTACAGAATATACTGGCACTGTTATTGTCGATGAAGTTACTGATGAGGTAGTTGCAGATATTGACCCAAGGGCTGTGTACAAAGCACCTGCAGGAGGAGTTCTCATTGACTGGAAAGCTGATGGTGCTGAGGACACAAATGACCTGAGTGGAGAAAAAGACATTGTTGTAGCTGTTGAAAACACTCTCTCAGCTGTGTCAGCAGCTGCATTAGCAGCACAACTTGCAGAATGTGCAGCTGCAACGATCTTGTCTTGAAAAACAGCTGCAGCTTTGGATCCATTTATTAAGTTGGCAGAAGATGGGTATTTCAGAGGTGACACAGATCCATTAAGCAATGGTACATCTGTGTGCCCAGCTACATGTTTTGCTGGCGACGAGAGAGACGAGGCCATCATGACTTTAGAGGATGAAACAGCATCAACTGCTGACTTAGCAGGTGACGCCACTGACTTTAGAGGGGACGATAAAAGTGAAGATGCTGATGTGATGACCGATTTAAGTGGCAAACTTGAGGAGTACATGTTAATGTTGGACTTGGGGGATGCTGGAGGCGTCATGGTTATGGACGATCTCTCCAAGAGAGATCCTGCAGTAGTCACTGGCGATGTCCGAGAGGGGAATGTGGTAGTGGATGCCAGCCCTTTTAGACTGGCAGCTTCTGTGACTGCGGGAGCTCTGATGAAAGAGCCTGATGTAACCTGCATATTGTAGGGAGGCTGCGATACCACAGTTTTTATTGGTGAAGAGATTGTCCGAAACGATCTAATCGGAGATGCTACGTCACTAACAGATTTAACTGAAGACGTGGTAGAAGCTCCTAATGTGGATTTGATTGGAGAAGCAGAAGAAACAGACCATATTGATTTTAATGGGGAAGCTGTAGGAGTGTTAGAGGAAGAGCTTGATAAGGAAGTGAAGCCTGATTTGGTTTGCCCAGGCACTGTAATTGGAGCTGTTGTCCATGACTGATATGGCCGTGTTGAAAAGAATGGCTTGTATGAGTAAGTAGCAGGTAGGGATCTTGTTGCTCCTGCACTCCGTTCAACTGTTTCTTAAATTGTTAAATTAAAATCAAACATAAAAATCAACAAAAATGATTGAAAAACAGAGAGACCAGAGGAGAAAATTGGTCAGTAAACGTTGTAATATTACAAAAAGCAAGTACAATTGTTTGCATGAGCTAGGATGAAGGAGGCAAAAGAAGACTGAAAAAAGGAATCAAAAAAATAGGAATAAGCCATACACTGGAGACTGGTCTAAACCAAAAAGCAACGTGAAATGAAAGACAGAAAGCACATAGCAACCAAATCTGCAAACAATGAAGAACAGAAAACACAAAGAAGGAATTTATAAGGTAAAAGTAAAGCCACATCAAAATTTCTTCTCTTACTTCCCATTGACTTTCTGATGTGCTACTTCTGAAATATTCGTATCAGTTTATTTTGCCTGTTTAGGTATGTCTCTGCTTTGCACAACTATTAGAATTATCCTTTTAATAATTTCTGTAGTTGTTGTTCTATTCAGATATTGAACCTATACAAAATATAAACTTGCGTAAAATGACATTATATAGCTAAAATCTTTTTTTTAAACCACTCAGAACTATTTCATGCAGAACCCAAAATTCCTTTAAGTGACAGGCAATTGATGTGCAAACTGTGAAGCAACTGGAATAAATTCAAATCTATGTCTCCCATGCACAATTCAGATATGCTTCACACTCACAAAGCCAATAAGAGCAAGAGCTTTTCTGAGTCAATATTTAAAAAAATAATAAAAAGAAAGAAAGAAAAGGAATTTTTGCATTTGTTTCTCATGCAATATTCCTTTTTTTTTTGTAAAAGCTAAAGTAAAACTTTACATGAAATGGTTTTAAGAAGCATATGTCATACATGAAATATGGAAAGTATGATACATGATAAACGTGAGCAAGCAAAGCAACTGAATCAGTTTTTGTCCATGCACAATATATCATGTCAAAACAAGCACACAGATTAATACATTTTGTATGCTGTATTAAGCACAAATATGTAAACCTTACAAAATCATTTCACAAGAGGCCATTAAAAGAAGAGTACACTTTTTCTACAATATGTAGTGTCTTGGTACCTTTTGAGGAGTTTTCTTGTATCAGCTCAAAGACAGACCTGTTCAACTTTACATTTCTCAAAAGGTAACATTAGAAAAGCAGTCAAAGAACAATATATTATGCAAAAACTTCCTAGCAAGGACAAACCTGTTAACTGTTACCATCCCCCAGAACAGTCACCTTATTCATAGGCATTTCAAACAAAATCGTCATCAACCACATTTTGCATCACAGGAGGTACTCATACCAGAAGACGGTATCTCTGGGAATCCCATTACAGCACACATATCCTCTGGTACAGCAATAATATTCAGAGAGTTGACATTGAAAGTAAATTAGAGGGCTTTTTTTTCTTTGAAGTTGGAGTTAGAAATGGAGCTAAAATATCCAAACAACTTATTCAACACACCTTTCTCTGAAGTTACACTAATAATTTGTCAAGTCTGCTTGATCTGTCTTATAGACAGACAGTAACTTAACAGTGAAAGAAGCTTAACAAGGCTAATACTAAACTGCTGAACTTAAAGCACACACACTCTTATAGAATAGTGAATATTCAGTATACCACAGGTCCGTATCCTGCAAGGAGAAATGCGCTGGCCCTATAGAAGCCAATCAAAGCCCAGAAGATGATGTGGATGGCTGGTAATATTGCAGGATGAGAACATTTAGGTTGAAGAGAGCTTGAATACTAGGCCTGACTGGCACAGCCTATGTCAAGAAACATCAATTTTTCCTTGCAATTTTATTTTTAAGTACAAACATACTTCTTTATTCCCTCAAAGAAGAAAACACAGTGTACTTCATTAAATGAGCTAACTTTATTATGAAGATTAATTAGCAGCAGCTCCTATCATTCACCAAAAGTTCACACAGTCCCAAGTCCAAGAAACAAAGCCCAGAATCGTTCTGAGAACAACAAAGAGCAAAAGAACTTGTTCAGCAGTTTTTGTTTGGAAATGTCTTTAGCGGGACCCCACTGCGCTGCAGTGAGCCCGGCTATCACAACTGGCCAGTGAGGCAATCAAACCAACAGGCTTCCCTCTTAACTGCTCTTTCTCCTGTTAAATCATGGATTCAGACACGCTTAAGATGCCTTTTCTGTGCTCCTTATTGCAGTTTAGAAGAAGAATTGCAAAGAAAATGGAGTAATTTACCAGTGTGGGCACCTATGACATAATTCAAGCAGCAGGGAACTGGAGAATTTTACTATTTTGAAATAGCAAAGAAATCTCCAAACCATGCAAGATACTAGAGTGGGATAATATTCTAAAGAGTGGTTTTATGTAACAGCCCTTTTTGGCTACTGGACGCTCTTGGTCGTAACAGTTTCCATCACTCTGCATCCAAGATTTTATCAGAAAACAGATGTTAGTTACTACCTTCTGTGCACCAAACTACAGTTCCTTGCTTGCAGCCGGTAATTGAAAGTACTGACTGAACCCATACAAGTGGCCCCAGCTCAGCCCAGCTCCACTGCTGCTGCCAGCAAACAGCCAGGACCGAGCAGGTGTAACCACTGCAGCACTCCCCTTCTATGGGGATCTCCCTACTGGGAAGAGCAGAGAGGCCCTTTGGTCCGTTTCCCCAAGCAGGGGTAAGGACAAGGAGGCAGGGGAATATCCCATCTGCCTCACTCTCTTCTGCACCGACACTGGCAGCAGTGAAGAGTTAGAAAAAAAAATCAGTGCACACACATGCACGATCTTGTGGGAGTAAAACGAACAACCCCCGCTGCTACCAAAACTGCGGGAGCTGTGCCATCAAATTCGCTGGAAATAGGCAGAGGTCCATCACTCATATCCAATCACCGGAGAAAACACCCTGCCATGTAAAGCAGCCGCAGCAGCAGTCCTGGCTCTGCACCTGGTAGCGTGTGCTCTCTGGAAGAGCTGCACCTCCGAGGTCACGTCCTCCTCTTGCACCAGCACGGTGCACCGACTACATGCTCCATGTGCACAGGCGGTGATGCTCCGGCTGATGGCCAGACCACTGTCTACGATCTTTCCTGACAAACACAATAATCTTTACCTACCATGTTTAGATAGCTCACAGTCCTAAGTAGTAACCACTGCCAAAAGGGATAAAATAGTTAAAGAATGGTCAGGGACTTCTACTGCATTAACACGTCTTTTTTTTTTTGAGTACAACTCAAGTGGGTTTAGGTTTTTTCTCCTCCAACTTTTCAAATGAGACTTAATGGACTATTGGTGAATAAATAAAACTACTTTTTTTTCTTCAGTGAGGTCTGAAAAACTAATTGTAAGCAACATACGCAGTCAAACTCCTTTCAAGCAACTTCATTTTCCCTCTCTCTCAGTTTCCATCAAGATTTTGACGATACCTTAACAGTCCATCAAGATGTCTCAGCAGATCTGATAGCTTCTTCAGATGTTATATGCTTGAAGTCTTCTTCCAGGCCTGAGAAGTGTAATATATTCTGCAGCACATCTGATCCAAAGAAGCCACAGATCTTATAGGATAATTAAACAGCAGCCATCCAGTGGGAACTCCCAAGACCCGATGAAGCGTGTCTACGGATTTTATGGAATTATATCAAAGGGTCTGTTGCAGGGTAGCAACTGAGAAGTCACAAAGGGAAAAAGAAGGCAAGAAAAAACCTAGGAATGGGGAACAACAGCAGTTAACCTCAGATGGGAGAGGTGAGGGAAGAAAAGCTAAGCCAAATACATTATTGTATTTAACAGGGAAGGAAAGTAATGCCACAGTTCTGATCAAGGGGAACACAAGTTTAAGAGGAAGCAACATGCTGTGCCAGGGAATAAAAAGCATCTGCAGGGAACAGAGGAAAAAGGGAAAGGGAGGAGAAAGAAGAGGGAAAATAATAAAATATGAGAGAGTCCATTTTGGCTAAGCATCTAAACATTTAAGTGCTTATCTGAATGGCATTCTCCAGCCTTGCTGAACTTTTGCATACATCCCTTCCTACAGCAGCTCTCTCTAATCTTTCAAAGGGAAGAGGAACAGACTCTTTTTGAAAGTGATTTGCAATTTTCCTCTCTGGAGCTACATGGCATTTTAAAAAATTATTATATTTGTACTTAACTAACACACGTCATTTGCCAGTCAGGATTCTTCAAGCTCTCACAACACAAGAGTTCACAGACCATCCAAGAGTTTTGTTTCAGACAGGTGGGTTTTTTCCCTATTTATTTTTTTCCAGAGTGACACCAAATACAATGTTTATAGAAAAAATGTCTCTTCTTATGAAAAATCATGTCTATATGGTTTAGTACTTTGGTAAGAGCAACTCACTCATTCCAGGCTCAGTCAGATAGCTGTAGCGCTTACGTAAAGCAAGGGAGACGAAGTTCTGGCGCCGGTCAGCTTTCTCCGTCTGCAACAAAACAGAACAGTTCAGTGGCTTTAGTGTCGCTATCCCCCATTTGAACAGACCGATCAAACCTCCGCATGACGGGCGGCATTTTGCAGTACACACCCCCGCAAGGGAGAACGGACGTTTGCGTTCAGCTTCAGGAAGGCACGCCAAAGCCAAATTTGGGCAAGCAGGGAGGGAATGGCCAGGTCTCCATTCCTGTCTGCCATGTAATGCGCGTCTGGCACCGTGGAGCAGGGAGCGTGGCGACTGGCGGTGGCAGAAACCTGCTGTGACTGACTGCCCTTCTGGAGCAAGCAGGGGAGAGACTGCAACCCCAAGAGATGACCCCATGGCTTCACTCCTGCTCACAGTGTCTCTGCTTACGAGGTAGCAGAGCTTAGATAGCAGATGTAGCTCATGATCCTACCCTAAAGTATCTTGATATTATAATATCCCATTCTCACTTAATAAACTGCTTCACACTACTAGAAATGGTATGATATTATTCATTTTCTGTAAAATAAAACACCTTTGGCTAGAAACAGGAGATCAACACAAAAGACTACAGAAACAGACATAAAACATTCATAAGAGTACAACTCAGACCGATCAAATATTTCTCCCCAAATTAATTTGTCCTGAAAGCACATACACCACAATGTACACTGGCTTTAAAGTGAATACATTAAGGACAAAAAAGGCATGGGAGGGGACTTTTTTAATAGGCACAGAATGCAAAAGATGCAGATTAGAAAGCAGACTACTATTGTTAACTAATAAATTGCATCGTAAGTCGCTGCATTCAGTGGCATAGCTGCTAGTGTGAGGTCTTAAATATTAAAAGTCCTTCAGAGATCAGCTCACTTGATTATGTGGCTAAAAATACGGTTTGTTTAGAAAGAAAACTATTGTTGTAGCTCTATAATAGCTCACTGGGAATAAATCCTGTGGAAACAAAGTGATGAGATTGCTATTATTATTTTTTAACATGTAAGGAGTATTTTGGTCTGGGCTTTTTTATTATTTTAATCAGCAGGTGGCTACTGCTATTTATTTGCCACCAGGAAGAGAAGAAAGAAAACTACTGCTAGCTAAACAGGACATACCTATGTAGTTTCTTCTATAAGATGATCTCACTTATTACTACCTCTAATGAGTAAAACCCACTCAATTTCCTGATAAACTAATGTTGCAGTTGCCAACAAACAGTGGGTTTTTAAGCTGCAAATATAAGAGATTTATTTGAAAATAGATTTGTACACAATATTTAGAAATTGCCTGTGGCTTTTTTACTTTCTCAGAAGAATTCTGTTTATTTTCAGGAGTAAAATATTATAGGCCACTATTGTGGCCTCAGCAATACTTCTTTCCTTCTCCGAAATACAAGTTACCAAAGCATTGGCAGTATTACTCCAAGAAGTAAAATCATATCCACTAAACTCTTCTTCATTTTGCCAAAAATAGACTTGGTCTGAACTTTATAACTATATCCTTTTTCAGAAGAAAACGAGTTAAATTTTAGACTGCTATTATTCAATGCTTGGTTTAATTTCATAATATAATCATGTTTTTTCCACATTTGTACACTTCTACTGTTTTGCAACAGACTATCAGATGCCGAGGATATGCTTATTCTGTAGCTATCATTTCAATGCCATAGTTAAAAATAGTTGTTTGTTTTTTCTATAACACTACTTTTCTTCACTAAATCTGAAGGAAATAAAAAACAGAAGACAGTGTTTATATTACCTCATCATCTTGATCTGACTCTGTTTCCTTTTGGTCCCAAGATGCATTGCAGAGACAAGGAATATTATAATGGACAGCAGGGAAAAGAATATCAGGATATGAAAAGGACCAAATCGGGAGCACAAAATGCAAGCTGATTTATAAGGCAAAGCAAATCCAAAACGTCAACACAAAAGAAAAAAGCAAATCTTACATCCAACGCAAATCAACACGTGACATTACTGAAAGCATAAACCTATGACTTGCAGGCTGAAGCATGAGCTGCAAACAGAATCATAAAAATTATAGGAACTTGACACCACAGTAACAAGAGACTTTAAAAGCGTTCTACATACAGGAAACCAATAAAACATAAATTTGAAAAAGCCTTTATCATATTCCAAAGCATTCTCATTACTGGCATTTCACAGGGTTTCTTTATCACTAGCAGGGAAAAAAAAAAAAGGACAAAAACCAAAGGAGCAAAAATAAAATCAAACCAACCCTAAGGAAGATGGTTACTTTTCCTAAAAAATACCTTTTTGTGTGCTGGCAGAGTGATATTCAGGTTGCAAACAGCTGTTTGTGGCAGTCCTTTTGTAGTCTTTGGTTCTTTCAGAAACGATAATCGACCACACGGTTCCTGGCTGGTGTCTCTTACCTACAAAAGAAATTTTAGTGCAGAGCAGTAATATGTAGTAATTCAGATACCTAGAGGAGGTTTCTGGAGAGTTTCTCAGAGTTTCTTTCCACAAGAAGCTATCTAATGAGCAAGGACCAATGCTACTGAGCTGGTGGAGTTCAGCCTGAGGTGCTGAAGGAGAAAAGGTGTTACCATGAAAGAGCTAGATCAGCCTGAAGCCCTCTGATGGTAAATCCATGCGAGACAAGACATCGAGTCCTACTAGGCAGTTTCATACTGGAATATTACAGGGGGATTTCCCACTCGCCTTCAGTTTTTCCTGCCAGGTTTTGCACTTGTGCTCACCAAATACTTAAAAACATCTTTTGCATGGCAGCTAAGGAAAGTGAGCGTCCATTCGTGGTGCCTTAGAGATGAATAGTCTGTGCAGACGTTTTGGAGGCTGTTCTGCTGTACAGTACATTACTGAATGCATATGCTTTGCTTAGTCCCTGGGAAATAGTGATCTACTGGCAATATTCTGAAGGTCTAACTTGAGATATGGTTTTAATAAAATGCTGTGAATCCATATTACAGCTATCTGATCCCAGCTCTGCCAGCAGCTCTTTTGTGGCTTCATGCCAAGCACCCTCTCCATGTATTCACATATTAAACAACAACACTTACATCCTCAGGGCAAGTTAGTCCTATCAGGCTGAAGAAGTATTACTGGAGGGGCGGGAAGCAAATATCAGCAGAATTCTTTGGCTTATTTTGCTTTTACCTTGATAGAGAATGGCAGTCTATTTTCTTTGAAAGCATAAAAATTAAAAACAAGCTGCTGTCCTCCTTTAGTCAAAGGGGCCAGATTTCCATAGCAATCAACGTAAATAGGTTTTCCTTCCAGAACCTATCAAAGCAATAAATAAAAGTCAGTAAAACCTCTTTTCATAGTAGATCCATGCACATAAGTATATGGTAATTTCCCCCACCATAGTTCCTGAGTTCATCACAAGTGTCCCTCTGATTAAATTCAACAACAAACTAGAAAATCACTGTGTATTATGGCAAGGTATTATGAGTGCAGGCAGTTCAGGAAACCGTAAGCTACATGAGTGGCTTTTCTGGAGTAAGAATGTGCAGATTTCCTTCAAGAAACAGTGTGTTGGTGACTACGTATTCACCATAACCCGGCCCTGCTCATGACCATGTGTCTGCAGGGGCCATGAAAAGGAATTGCAAGTCAGCCGTCTGCAAAGCCCAACTAGGGCTACTCAACACCAACGCACGCAAAACCCACTGTAGACTGGCCTGGGGCATCCATTTGGAGGCAGGTCCTCACGCTCCCCCCATCTTGTCCTTTTTGGCCGCCTGTCAAGAAAATCTTTGACACAGCCTTCCTATGAACCTTTATTTAACTGGGCTTATAGTGGCTTTTCCAGGACCTGTTGCCACTTGGAAAACACATTGGCCATTTACAAGCAGGAAGCCGGCTGTGAGTAAGCATTATACCTCAATGTCTTTGCTTCTTGCAACTTCTTCAAAGTTCTCTTGTTGCTCCAAAGTTTTGTCCACTTTGTCATCAGTCATGCAGAAACAGCGTAAATTGGATTCCACAGGGTCATTCATTTTGGCAAATATCACAAACTTTGCCATATAAGGAACGCATATTAATTCTCTATAAAGCTGTGTTGCCAGCCCAACGGTTTCCAGTACTTGGTGGCAGTCTGCGAGCCAAAATCTGAGTGGGAAAAAGCAACCCATTACATCAGCTTTCATTATGCTCAAACATTGCTTAAGCCTTTAAAGAGAAACCATGTCCTGTGATCCATGGCCATTTTGCATGCATACTGTCCTTGCAGCCTTCCCAAAGATGTAATTTTCCTTCTACTTTCAGTGGAGCTTTAATCATCCAAAACCGGGAGTACCTGGCAGTGAAATGTTGATTTACTTTATCTGACCCTTCTCACACTGGTATCTCACAAAACTGTCTATTTTAAGCCTCTTTTGAAGTCAAAGCAAGAAAACTGTATTTCTTGTGACTACCCACCATGTATATTGTAATGTGCTGCTGCTTCACTGTACATTTGATTGGCCAAAACAACCTCCTTGATACACATATAGGCAGCAAAATCACACCTCCCATATAGGTTGAAACTACATACGCCCACAGTGAAGTTTCCCAAAGAAACAGATGTTATACTGTTATTTTCTCATCTTATGATTAAGAGTTTGATGACAATTTTGATACGTTATAAATATTATAATTTGTAGTCCATATAAGCCTGTTCCACAATATTTCAGCCCTCATCTTTTTGGTTCTTTCAGCAATTCTCTCTCTTTACAAAGCTTTCTATAGCTGCAAATCTTATGTACTGAATGATAAAGTCTTTACCTAGCATACCATGAATTTTCTCCACTAGGATGCATGACTTGTACAGATCCTGTTGAATGTCTCCAATCAGCATGTAAGTCCACTAAGTCCACCAAAATTAACTCCAAACCATGATTTTTGGCAAATGATGTTTTTGTGAAAGAAATTTTAAGTAATTTTCAACTAAAAAGTCCAAAGCCAGAAACTGAATGTCTTTAACTTTTTAAACATGTTTTTATAAATCCCCCCCAATTTTGTTTTATTGAATGAGCATTTTATACTTTCCCTTTCTGTTGCTGTTTGCAGAAAAACAAACCCCTGTATGGCACTGCAGCCTGTAGAGAAACAGCATCTGTGATTGCCAGGAGACATCACTTCAGCAGAAAAGGCCAGGACGAAGCTTCATGTGCAACCCTGGATGTGTGGGATGCTGATACACAGTGGCAAAGAAGCATCTGGAACACTGCCGCTTCATCGCTGTTGCAAAAGACTTACAGAAAGCCAAAAAACAACCCCACAGCTATGCACTTAGTTAACCAAGGGAAGCTACTCCCTAGGTTTGTTTGGCAAGCTCTGTTACCATACCTGGCTGAAACATTAGTTGTGAAGGAGACAGTGTCATTTGAAAACGTCAGCGGAGTGGTGCCTGTGATATCCTCCCACTGTGCAGGTGAAGTACCTCCTGTGTAAATACAAACCGTGGAGATTTTCTTTCAAACACCAGGCATATACAAATACATAAGAATATACAATAATGTTCTCCAATAGCTGAGCTACGTTACATTTTACATCATAGGTTACACATCAGAAAATAATGCTGATATAAACAAAGTACATACCTACAAGTCAATAGCAACCCCCTCCCTTGATATCAGCTAGGACAGAATAATTGCTGCAAACTACTTTTACTGACATCCATGTTTAATAGCCCAGGCTGAAATTCTTCGCACTGGCTAAATATAAAGTAGAATTTAACATCTGTTGGCAGAGTTCTTTTACAATGGCATGTGACCAGATTCAAAGCCCAGGGAACCAGTGGGAGCATTTCAAATGACCTCAGCTGGCTTTGCTCGCGAGAACTGATCTGAACTCTACCAGACCAGGCACACCAACGTTCCCTTACTGGAATGGATGAGTTGTATAGTTATAAGAGTGAGCACAGAGGCATTGCTGTCACAGAAACCTTTGCAAAGGGCATGATTTTTCTCTAACCTGTAATGCTACATAAGAGTCGAAGGCTGGGTGTCGTGTCTCCTTTGTACCCATTGGTTACACCTTCTCCTGATGGAGGCGGCACAGGAATTGTCATGGTTATTGGTTTATGAAATTTTCTTCTTCTTGGCTCCACAGTGACAATGGGACTGAAAGTTGCTTTGTTTCCAAGGATTTTTTTGACAATCTCCTCTGGAACCGGTTGAGCCTGTCAACACAGGGAAAGTATTTAAACCGGAGCTACAAACTGGGTGTAGACATGCAGAACTGTTTTCCAAAAGATAACTCAATTTTCCTTTTATTTTCTGTAGAATTTTATTTCTTTTTTTTTCCCAGGGAGTCTTCTCATATAGCTCTCGAGGGTAATTATTAGTACAATTCACACTTAGTATTTTTCTCAACAACCCACTTATAATTTCCTAACAGCTAACTTGTAGAGTAAAATTGTAAATCTCAGAAGGTTGCCTGCGGTATTTGCTGAAAGGTTTTCAGAGCATGTTTGGTTTTGGTTTTAATTTACAGCGATGGGTGATATTAAATACAATTTCAAAATGCAAAAATAGGCCTATTGTGCTAGCAGAGGCTTGAGAAGTGAGGACTAGACACTCTGTCTTGGAGATGCTGAACAATTCTCACATCTCTGCCAAACACATATCCGTGCTCCCGAGGAACACCGCGTACTCCAACTTACCTCCGTTCTCAGTGCCTCCTATGCTATTCCACTGTTATTAAAGAAATCATTGTTTGGGTAAAATTCATACAGAATGCATTAAGCTATATGAGAACTATAAGCAAATTTCAGACTTTCTACCTCCATTTTGTGCTTTGAAAGGTTTACTAGCTCTATATGGGAAGAAAGGAAAAATAGCCAATATGGGAAGAAATCCTACAGAATTTTTGTAGTTTTAGTCACGTAAAACCTGAACTCAGAAGTGACACGCATCTTCTGGGAGACTTGAGGTTTTGCAAGCATGTGGCTCTTTTTTGATTATTTAAAAGAAACTTTCAAGTTTGTTTCAATCTGGTTGACCTGTGACTTGCTGCATTATTCGAACTGCACAATGTATCAATATGCATAGAATATGGCAGCTAGATTGCAGTCTCAGCAGTGACAGCACTGCATATGGAGACGTTGTGCTTACTTCATGCTGGAGAGCTCTAGAAAGGCAGCTGTATAACCATAATAGCAGAGCTTCCATTTTCTCAGGATTAATCATCTTTAGATGTGAAATATCATTAACAGATGAGAAATGTTCCAGTGTGAATTCCAAGCACTGGAATCCAAACCAGCATCCCTATTTCATAAACCCATCAGACTTGTCAAGTTATTAAGCAATTTTAAGTGATAATTAACAGAACTCAACGAAAAAGGTACCTCCTACAGAATTTTTCTCTACTTTCTGTGCAGTTTGTTTAAGAAGAGTTTAAGCTACTTATTTTTCCCAGATTCCATCCATTGCTAGAAACACCAATGGTGAATGTCCTAAGCTACAACAGATGTACATGGGAGGTTCTGTACCCAGAAACAGCTGGCAAACTGCTGCATAAACTCCTTACCAAACACTTACCTATGGCAAAGGGCAGCCCAGTGACACCAGTCACAAGCTGCCACTTGGCCACAGGAGGCTGGGACGGCACGGAGGCTGTGGAGCTCATAGCTGTCAGCAGTCGCAGCCACCCGGAAGATGGCAGGCGATACCTCTGAGGCTGTGGTGGCTCCAGGACTTTGCTTTTCTCTCTGTTCTTCAGATGCTAAGCAATACTCGAGGTGGTGATGAAAGGGGAGCTGGACTTTTGCCATGGGGACGAGACCTGTGCATCACCCAGGTGGGGGTGTTGAGAGGCAGACAGCGTGCCCAGGCAGACACATGCCAGTAGACATCTCAGGTGTCAATACTACCCACCTTGCGACCCACTACTAAGGAGCAGTAGGCTCCTTAGCTGCAAGCCTCATGCATTAAGACCAATGACGCACTTATAGATGCTGTGGATATGAACAGGAGTGCACCTTTACCTGGAGCCCCACGCGGATTCTTTTGGTTAGAGCACCCTCCGGGAAGGACGCCTGGACGCGCGGCACCGTCGTGCTGCTCAGCACCCCGCCCTCCGGGCCAATTTGGTTACTCTCCTGCTTGATTCGCGAAACCACTGCAAAGTACTGAGGAAAATCCTTTGTGACGATCCTGCAGATACGCTTCTTCTCTAGCTCCTCAACGCTGTCCAGCTCTGGTGAGAGAAGACAGTTCAAACACTCAGGCACTGCCTGCCCAGATTCATACCAGACACATCTGTGACTGTGAGGTTTTGAATATGCCTTAAAATGCTTGAGCAGTTGGGGGTTTTTATTCAGTACAGGAGAATAAAAAATATGCAGTGCTATTAATTATCAAGCTTTGGTTTGCTCTGTGAACTTTTGCATCGATCTCGACAATGAGGGCCAACAGCATCGGACACAGCACTAGGGTGTGACAGCCTCTGCAGCAGCAGCTGCCGCAGGATGGCAGGTTTGTCACACTGCGTGGAAGTCCAAGGAGGTCTGGAAGGAGGTGGTCAAGCTTCTTTTCTCTCTCATCTATATCTGGAGGCACACAAGTGCACTGATCTTTCTGTGCGCACCTTCAAATGACATTTACTTCCAGCCTCTTTCCTCGCATAGCTCCGACATGCAGAAAATCACAGGAAACCATGGTCAGTTCATGAACTACCTAACTTCACGCCAAGCGTGCAATCCAGTGTTTGCCCAGCTAAGGCACTTGAGAAAGTTATCCCCCAGACTGGCATCCACATAACCCTGACCAGATACCGAGTGCTCTGGTAAATTGTGGATGTGACAGAGCTCTGTCTGCCAGCACTACCAATGAAACTGTAGGAAGGTTCCCTTCCCACATCAGGCTGTCAGCCATTCGAGCATCTGCCCCAAAATAACCACATTGTGCTCCTCAGCTCCTACGGAAACTTAATGCATCCTCAGAGACAACTGGAACAGAAACAAGTCATCAACAGTTAGTGCCCTCGGCCACATTCCCAGCTTGTAGGGTCACCAGGGCTCAGAAAAGTGCATGGAGTATCTACCCATATTAACTAAACAATTACGTAGATGACGTAGATATATATGCACTGACGAAAACTCTGTGATATGTCACAAACATAACTAATTATGCAACTATATGCACGTGCGTATACATATGGACAAGTGAAATCCCTGTGATATAAACACTATTCACAAATGGAGATAATTACATAACTGTCATGCATTTCTCCTGTAACTTCTTGCACTCAGACTTTTTAGCTATTATAACCAGGTTTCATTGCAGCACTCCACAAGTTTCCACTCTTATTTTCCTCCTTAAAAAGGGTACCACATTCCAAAAAAAGAAAGTTTGTTCCTCGAAAGCTGATATTTCTACTGGATGCAGCAAGAGAAAGCAGGAGGACCAGAAATGGTACCAAGACAAAAGACACTTGTACAACTCTTCACTTTATGTGACCGGGACATTTTCTTCCTCTGAACATGTAAGCTCAATTACAGCTCCAAAAGAATTAGAATATAAATTTGGTAAAATGTCAGTTTTCCATTTTAAAACTTTCAGCAGGTAATTTGGATTAATGGCACAGTGTTGCTGTGGATCATATACAGCTACTAGAAGAGGATAATTTCCTATCATAATGTCAGCGCCCGTTTACTTTGACTCAGAGATTGATATCTGAACCCTCTAATGAATTAGGTATTCTGCCTGCAGCCTCTGGAAGCAGTGACTTGTGCAGGAGAAACTGGATTCTTACCAGGCAGGTATAATCTTGACTGGTAAATCCCATGCATTCTCCTGTTTGTTGCTAGAGACTAAACCCCCTGTAAAATGCCCACAGAGATGGATAATTAAAATTCTCCTGAAGTGGAAAATTAGTGTTTTATATAAGAACATTCAAACCCTTTAAGCCTGGCAGGTGCTCTCCTTTAGAGGAGGAAGATGATGTGAAGATTAGTGGCAGAACAACACTCAGGCATGGAGAGGAGTTGGACTATACATAGTGAGGTTATATTTTGATAATACATATGTAAGCTTCTGTATGAAGTTGCCCTCTAACAGAAAAAAAAGATGATCAGCAATCAAACCATCTCTCTGACTGCCATGAGAAATGCAGTGTTAGCATGACAGAATTAATGAAATAGGGAAAACTAGTCCTGGGAGAGGTCACGTTTCCCAAACACACCTCATGCATCTTACAGAAAGAGCTATCATCATTACTATTTGCCTCAGTTGCTGACACTTCATTCCCATGCAGTGTGTTTCAATTAAAAGCCTCAAAGGATTTGTTTGTTTGTTTGTTTGGGTTTTGTGGAGGTTTCTTTTTAACCATGGAGAAGTATGCTATGCACCCCATGTTACATACAGGGATGGCAAAGCAGAGAGATGCGAAGCAGAGGAGTTAGTGGCAGAGTTGGGAAGAGTCTCCCGATGCCAGTTTCCCAGATTTGTGCTAACACCCCAAAGATTGTCTTTAAAATGCTGGTAACTAGCCCCACCCTCCCAGCTACACTATTTCACATACGCAACCAGACCCTCCCAGTGCCGCGAGGAGGTCTCATCCTCCAACACGGCAACGGTCTTTATGTGCTCTTTTGCCTATTTTTGCACAGTCTCTTATCTTGCTATTCACAACACCAAGTTTAACATCAATATGTTTCAAAACTTTTCTTGGAAATGTGGCAAAATCACTGCAAAGTGATTTATGGTGGTACTTTAAACTTCAAGCGTAAACAAGGTCACACTCTGGTTTGATCTGTAGATTCAAAGAAGTAGTTATGTAAAAACTCCTGCTTCCCATCTGAAACCACACTGTGCAGCTGCAAGCATATTGCAGCCACAAATATTTGCATTTCTTGGCTCACTCACTAGTTTGCAAATGCCTGTCAAAAGATAAGCTACCCCAGTGTGTGCATTTATGCCCACAATTCGTCTGCGAAGGTATCTACAGGTAAAGGGTACCGGAATGCAAAAAGCAAACACATGTTATATCCCAAATGAGCCTGGCTGAAAATGTAACCTATTTATGAATTTATAAGTTACAAGACTGAGAGCTTCTTCCTAAAAAAAAAAAAGAAAAAAAAGAAGGTGGTTTTGGTGTGGTTTTTTTGTTTGGTTTTTTTTTTTTTTTACTTGGTTCAAGTTTAAATAAATGTAATACGGCCAAGACATGTAAATTGCTACCCTTACGTTTGGAACCAAACTTCTCCTCTTTCTAAAAATGCCAAGTTCCTTCTGTTACCTCAGCCCTGTATTTGTCCAAGTACAGCACCATCTTTCAAATAAAAGCTATTTAAGCAGAAACCTGACGGCACCAAAGAAAAAAAATGACTCTTTACATCACGGTTCACTGTTCTGTCATGATAATAAAAGCCAAGTTCTGCTATTATTTAATCCTACGTTTAGTGCCCTGAAGTGTTGCCTCCTGCTCCGGATTATTTCGAGCCTGAGGTGAGGTCTTCCAGCAGATGGTGCTGCTTCCAGTAAGGAACAGGCAGCTTTTCAGCAGTCCCCACGGAGGGTGGGGAGCAAAGATGTCCTGGCTCTCATCCCCACCAGGTAAGTGGCAGACCAAAACAGGATAAACAGAACACAGAAGCAAACTGTATCTTTAAAAATTCAGCATATTAAGGAGCTGGGAATAAAAGCCTGATTGCCCTCCTTCATTACACAGATAGGAAAGAACTAGTGAATCACAGCAGGTCTAACACAAAACGGACCAGATGTTTTTAATAGAAAAACAGGCACTCCTGCAGCATGTGCTGGCATTTAGAGAGGACTGCGCAGGTGAATTGTCTTGCAAAGACACACTAAACTTCTGGAAATGACTATGTGACTGCTTTTTATTTCATTTAAAGACTGCTTCTGCCTCCAGAGTTCACACCTGGAACAAAACTTCTTCCAAAGCTACGGATTCTGAGATGCAAGACATTGCTTCAGAGCCAAGTCTAATGGTGGGGCTTTGTAACAAACCAGTAATAGTTCAGAGGAAAAAAACCAACCTGCTCTTAATTCTAGAAACCTGTAATTTTACATCACTGCTTGCACGACCTTTTACACAGAAAAACTGTCATTCAACTAAAGCAGAATTTTGTCAAGACCCTTGTACTAATTTAATGCAGGAGTATTTTTTGTTCTGTTTTCCAAACTAGAGAAGAATTAAGCTAAAATGAAACAAACAAATAACCAACACGATGCTCTGGGTGTGTCTGCAGTATTTTTTCTCCTTTCCCTCTCATAAATGATTGCCTGGACTGGTAAAAGGCATTTCTGTGGCTTGGCTTTTAAGGTGCCAAATATTTTCACTGCAAGGGAATAGTCCCATGTCCATCATGCTTTCTATGATTCACTGGCTGTGCATATACCCGCTAACCTCAAACAGCAGTTCCCCAGAAGGAAAAAGCCACTTGAAACCCTCAACAGATCAGAAAGTTGTACTCTGGCTCCAAATTCTGAAGCTTATTATTTTAGGTTCTAAGTACCGAGGGCTTTATGCCCACCTCTCTCCAAGTGTTTTTCTTTATGGAGCTGTCTTCTCTGTAAAATGTGAATTTATCCATAAGGCCCCTCTGGACAGCTCTTTCATAAGTGATGCAAGTTGGAGCACTCCAGAGCAGCGTTTTTGTGTCCAGATTTCCTCTCCCAAAATTGAGCTAAGGTCAGTTTGGAGAGCACATGAAGCAAGTAGGCAAGCTGCTGATCAGTTCGGAGCACCTCACCACTGACAAGGCACTGATACTTCACCCAAATGCCAAATTGTTACCTGCTATCTCATGCTAGTAGTGCACAGAGGAGAAGAGGGTGGTGGTGAGATTCTTCTTTCAGAAAGGCTGCAGCTACTGCCTTTGATCCTGAAGCAATGCTTCCCCCAAGCAATGCTGTCCTGGGCCACACTCTCTCTTTTGCCTGTGCCACTGCTTTTAGGTAGCCTTCTGTGATGAGGTCTATTGTATTTTTCCAAACTCACTGACCCGTTTGCAGCGTTTCTGTCCTACTGCTTGATTGGTTCCATTCTGTTTATTTTGAAATAAATAGGTACAACAGATCATCACCTGTAACAAGCAGATCTTTGCCATTGCTCTGTATTTTCACAAACTCGTGTCCAGTTCAAGCACTTTGAAGTGAAAATACTACACAAGCCCATGCTGCTCTTGCCATTCCCAGATGACCACGGAATCGGTAAAAATACTGAATCTCAGACCCGCTCACAACAGCACTACTCTCCTCCTGTGTTCTCAAAGTACACCTTTTTCTGAGGCTGCCTTCTTCAAAGGAGGAGAGGCTGAGATCAGAGGCAGACCCCACTCTCGGATACCTCTCACAGCTGCCATCCAAAGCCCAATCATTTGCTTCAAACGCTTCTGTTGATAATGAAAGAACTTTCCTACAGCTGGTACCCCACAGCACTGTGACTTTGGAGGTTATCCAGAGAAAATCCTGTGGATAAACCCTTACAGAAAACCAAAGTCCAAACCACAAGCTGTTTCATTCACACTCCGGTGCAAAGAGCTCCAGCAATGGCTTATCAGCCCAAGTACTGAAAAATACTTGCTAGGAAAACAAAGCAGTGGTACCAAGGGCTCACTGCGGCCCCAGCCTGGCTTTGCCCCCGATTTGTCCGCAGGGACCATCTATCACAGCATCTTCTAACGAACTGTGTACAGCTGAGTCCTCTCATCTTAAGGGACTCTCACATAAACAGCAATGTCCAAGCAAAACAAGGGAGCCAGACTTCCCAGACAGGCATCAGGAAGGCAGGTCATGTATTTGTGGAAGACAACCTCTGACAACACCGTTTCAAAGCAGAATGGTCTCTGGGCCGAGATCTGCATTCGTGGGAAAATCTAATATAACTGATATTTACACTTTACCCTTTGTTTGGAATGACATTCGCATGGCCCTGCCTGAGCAGCAGAAACACGCTTACCTCCAGCGGGGATGTTATTCTCAATTTCATGCTGTAAAGCAACTGTGCAACTCTCCTTAAACTTGGCAGGACTTCAGACCCAAACTTACCCCTCACTTCGGGATGTCTCGAGGCCACTGCTGAACAATTTCTCTTTACACTCTTTCTATCAGTTTAATACGTATCACACACTGTACTCCCCAAAGTCAGACAGCCCCTGCACTGTTGTACTTTAGGTTGCTTTAGTCTGCTCGCGTTAGCAAGCCCGCACAAAGGCAAGGCTCGCCACAGCTTTGAGAAGATGTTTACCTTCATCCATGCCGTTGAGTATTTCAGTTAAGTCTTCGTGTTTGCTGTCATACTGGTGCTCCTTCCATGTTTCACCATTTTCACTTCGTAGTACAATTAATTCTCTTTCCTTTCCTCGCATTGATCCAAAATGCGGGATTTCCACTATGACAGGGCTAGAGAAAAAGAAATCGTATTATTTTTAATCCTATATCTCCTCACTGCCTTTAATTTCCTATGGGTGTTAAGTCCTTAAGAAAACTACAGTCATTTTAAATAGTTAGCACTTTTATGGTAAAATTCTTTTTAAAATTGCCAAAGCTGCACAATCCTTTATCATTTAAACTGTAATTAATAGAAAACTTGAAAATCTTCATATACAGCTAATGTTTAACATAAATCTTCTGAAACAGCTGCCTACATGAAAAAATAGTGACGACTTTTGCTAAGGAGAGTTCTCCCTGCTCTTTTATCCCAGGATGTAGGTGATCCAACCTGCCTCCAGCACACACAGCACTGCTGACTTTTAACTGGCATTAGCACAGTCAAAATTCGGATTTGGCTCAAGGGATTTAAAGGGGCAAAGTCAGCTCAGAAAGAGTCCAGCTATCCAAATGCATGCATCAGCTATTGACTACAGCAGGAACTGAGCATGCACGTAGGTTTTAAACTTCAGACTAAGTTCCAAACTTTTCAAAGCTCTCCCTGGCTCTCTGTTGATGTAGCTCCTGTGAAATGCAAGAGGTTTTCTCTCATTAGCTTCACTTTCTGGTTCTCGTGTCCAAAATCACAGCTGCAACATCTGCACTGTAAACATCACTGAGGAATGTTTAGATCCTTTCAGAATGGATTTCTCCAAGTTGAGCAACATCATGACCACATTTATATTAGTTACTGTCAAACATTTCGGGAAAGTGAACGAGAAGGTGGTTAATAATACACCTACGTCACCAGGCAATGTACCTTCAACAGAGGACTGCAAGTGCATTACTGAACAGTTATTGTGAACAACCAACAGAAATCACCATTCACTTCATGTGCCATTCCTGAACAAAACAGACACTTTTGCCAAACACTTCACAGGCAGGATATGCATTTTAAAGTATGCTAAGACAAACTGACTGAAATCACACAGTAAGTGAACAATTATGGATTATGCAGCTTTAAGACATTTAAATAGACAGTATCATTATTCTCCTACAGAGGTTGTAAAGGATTTCACTGCTTTGTACTAACTCTGTTAAAAGCAGCATCACATGATGGGAGACGTATGCAGCACTCCCATGGTGCTGTGCCTTAACCAATTACGTAAGCACAGAAATCACAACAGCTATCATGAGGAAGAACATAAACCTAATTGCAGGTCCAATTTCCACATTAAGTACCAAGGGAGCCGAGTTAGATAGTATTTTTTTCACATGAAAACAGAAAAAGACAGTTTAATTAATAGGTATTTTAGACGCTTTTAAGAACACCCAGGCTGTTACTCTAATGTCAAGTCCTTTAACAAGAAATAAGGAATGTAGCTGCTGTCTCCCGTTGTGCACAGCAAGTAAGTACCAAAAAGTCAGATACATTGCTTAAGATGTTTACTCTCTAGTTCAGAAAGAGTACAAACTGAAAACTTAACAATGTAGTACAATCTTTGCAGGCTAATATTTCAGATACTGTCTCTGTAAATATTTAGAAACCACACAGTTTTGTGCATGACATTTAACAAGAATACTCAGTGAGAAGGTATTGAACAGGTTTGGAACACCAAACACTCACCAATATTTTGAAAACCTAATGCAATAAATTTCACAATGTGGTTTGAAAACAATAGTCAAAAATATACGGAACCAGTCTTACATTTTTAGGTTATACACTGCAGTTCCTTTGGGCAGCATACTTGGCTTTATGAATTTATTTTAACAAGATGCCTCTTGCAGGTTGAAAAGATTAGTATTTCTCCAATCTTGCTGAATGAAGTCATTCATTCAATGACATTTTTTCTACATAATCTTTTATAAATAATATTTTACGTGATCACATTTTACAAATGCTCTTCCCAAAACAGACTCAGTCAAGGCCTGTAAATACCTTCTCTACCACAGGGTTGAACTTAAAGGACTGTCACTGTGTATTAAAATGTATTTGATGCAGTTGAAACACTTCAAATTTAAAAAATTACAAAAGCACAGAAGTTATGAAAGCAGAATGCTGGCAGTGAATTTTACATGCCTATAAGCACAAGGTAGTAGCAGAGCTATATTAAATCAAGCCACTATGATTTTCTTTCAGTGATGTAAATCAACTGAAAGCTTTAGAAAACTTAAAAAAAAATAAAATGGGAATAACAAATAATTGGAAACAAAAGAAAAACTGTAGACATTCTGTATCTTTTCCGTACATATCCTACCCAATAAATTTTGTTCCTTGTGGACCAAGCTGCAGGATTCGGCTAACCATGCTCTCACCCTCATTTAGAGGGGGAGGAGTGTTAGGAAGATGCAGTTTACTGAATAACATCCATGCAGCAGGAAGAGAAACGAGAAGGGGAAATTAGGAACAAGCTGTCATTCCCGACAGAACCGGCAGTTTACACCAGGGTACCACTCATGGTAATGAACAAAATTTATAATTAGGAAAAAAAGCGCCACATCATAGTGGATTGTTTCCCCTATTTTAAGCTTAAAAAAAAAAGCAGTTCCTCACATTTGTACTACTTGATGCTCTACAGTCAGTGCTTCGCCACCGCTCTCAGTGGCTTTGCTCCATGGGACGGAGACAGGCAGCTTCCAGCAACTCCAGCAGGAGCCGTACACATGCTACAGCATAGCGAACAGAAATCAGTATTTGGGTCCTTGTGGGTGACTTTTGGACCCTTTTTGGTGACAGTGATGTTTCTCTGATACTCTACAAGCAAGAGGGTCATAACCTGCTCTAGGTATAGGCGCATGACTCCTCCTGACTTCAAAGCCAGGTTGCATGAGTAGATGGGGGCAGGACCTGGCCTTTTCATGGTTTTCCTTACCTTCAGCTTCACCCTGCAGTCATCATAGAGGCAAAGCTCCCCTTAAAATACAAGGGTACTTTCTGGAAGGAATGGCAGGTTGGCATTTTTTAGTATTTCAAGTTAAGTAGCCTATCTTACATGCTCAAATGAGGTAAAGTCAATGTTTAACTACTTAGATCCACAGGATGAAAGAAATGAAAGATGCAACATGAACATAAACAATGAAATTCAGAGAACAACTCACCCTAAAAATTGTGCCCCTGCTGGCCCCATTTCTACAAGTCTACTTGCTAATCCTTCTCCTTCAACCATCGGTGGTGGGGTGGCCAGTTTATGCCTCTTTACCAAGCGGCAGGTGACACGGGTTGGTGCTGTACACTTGCGTGGTGGGATAATTATTCTCATTCCATGATGGCGACTACCCCTCATCGAACCCCCACGTGCATCAACCATAAAACTAACCAGGAAACTGTAGGAAAAAGGAGACACGTCAATGCAAATGGTCACAGAACAAGCAGAAGAACAGCAAAAAGTCAACCACCAGAGTCTCTAAAACATTATTAGAAAAGTCCTCCCAGTCCCAGCTAAGGCGAAAAGAACATGAAGATTCTTTTAAAGCTTATACTTACATGTTAACTACTGGTTATCAAAAGCAGGAATTGCTAAAGGTCTAGCCACATCATGGTGAAACGAACAGGTGTTACTGAGTAATTTGGATTAAGAGTACACAAGTAGTGTATTAGTAGTGGTTTATTAGAATTTAAAAACCATCCCTCTGTTACCGTTAGCTCTACTGTCCATAAATAAAAGAAACTGGCCTCACATGCGGAAAGGAACCAGACAGTGTAGAAAAAGGAGAATCAAAAATGCTTAGTATTTTTGGGATCTTGGTCTTCAAAACCTCCTCACAGCCTCATTTGCAAACACTCCTGATGGCTGGCAGAGTAAGCGACGGCACCGTGGACGACAGTCAGTCCAGGCTACTAAGTGCTTCCACTGATGGGGAATGAGTGAGAATATCAAGTACATGACTTTCTCTAGGCTGCTGGCACTCTGGAGGAAACCATGCCACTACTCATCTGTGAAAATGACATTCATCAGCAAAAAGCAACATTAAAGAAAAATTGCATTTGCCAGTGTCATTCCAATGCATAATTTTCCATCTAATATTAGAAGGGTAAGCAATTATATTTGCAAGTGCTGAGTGGTAGATTTTAAAATAAAGCTCTTTTTATTAGCAAGAGAATAATGAATACTGACAATAATAATCATTAATGGCCATAGTTTATTTCATCTATGAAATGCTGAGAAGCTGCATACGTGAAGTGACAGGAAAGTGGAGTCTCCTTCCAAGACCAAAACCAGACTTCAGCCTGTTTCAGAACTCTGCAGCAAAAATCCTTTCAATTTACAGGGATCAAAACACACAGCTTCCTGCAGGGCTAAATAGTTATGGGGCGTCTCCTCTGCCGCTCCAGAATATCTCCCTTTTCCTCTGTACCAGAAGCTGCTGAGAGAATAGCTGCAGGCAGAAGATGCAGTAATAGGCCAGTATCAAGAGTGGCAGGAGTTACCAACTCAGTCTTGATGTGAATACATTTGCTGTTTGCTCCTTCTGCGTGATATGCGCTGACACAGCTGGCACATCTGCTGTACGGTTTCACTATTTTCAGGGCTGTTGCCAAAACTTCCCGATCTTAAGAACTAAATCTTCACACGATTACCAGGTGAATCCATTCAATTTCCTGGTTCCCTGCTCTAAAATGAACAAAGGGCAAGAGCCAATAATGGGGGGGGTGGGGGGGTGGTGGTGTCATGAAGATTCTTTAAAAAAGCCCCCAAGTGCTCTGAAGTATGAATGGGAATTTGTGTAAGAGTGTTACACTTGCTTTTGAGATCAGCAGGATATCAAAAGTAACAGCTGCCATGCATTGCCCAGGCCTGCAAATAAGCTGCATTTGGAAGTCCAGCCAGCGTGGGTGGGAAAAATCTGCACAAAAGCAGGAGTGTAATCAAAACGTGGTATTTAGCGGTCTGCAGGAGACAGGCAGACAGGGACACAAGCTCTAAGTATATGAAGCAGGACAGAAAAGTTGTCCAACGGAATTTCAGACAAAGAAGCTGCTACATTGCCTTTCTTCAAACCAAATTAAAATCCATCAGTTAAGATGGGGAGGTGAAACAGCCCTCTGAGACAACCTGAGCCCCAATTTATCATTTCTTGTGCCCCAGACACTTTACAATACTGAACTATGGAATAAAATTAACGATATTTCATAGTAATTTTCACACAAAGAAATTGTATCCACACTTCTCCACAACCACACTAGCGAACAAATCCCAATGTTGCCACTAGGGCATTCCAGTTCTTCAGGAGAGGAATTGTTCCGGTGGGATGGGATCTTTGCTGAATAGCTAACCAAGCTTTTTCTACAAATATTAGGTCTATGTCAAAAACAATATGCTCAACCTTTAAATTAGAGAGTATATAAGTTATGTTAATATTTGTAGATCACAAGATCTTTTATGTCTGTAAACACTGGAACACGTTTCTGTTTGCTAACAGCAGGCTGCACCAAGCAGAGACGCCAGCTCTAGAGAGCCTGCTCCTTTGGTTCCCTCTCCCTCCCGTTCACTGAGCACTATCAGCCTGTCAGCCTGTTTATGTCACTTTTTCTGCCTGCAACTGCCCTGTATGGTGGGTGGTGAAGGCTGATGGGAGGAGCCAGATGCCACTGAGCATGTGGAGGGGTAGTAGCCCAGTGGCTGGTCTTCAGGGCTGGCAAGGAGCCAGCTCGTGACCAGCTGTGAAGAGAGTTCAAGACAACTCATTAAAATTTACTATGAAGCAAAGTAAAATATTAAGCGGGGACCCACAGCCCTTGGTCATCAAAGGGAGAATACTGAAAGGAATCTGTTACAATCAGCGCTTTGGTGGTCTTTTAAAAATATGCGTGTTTTTTGTCTTCAGAGAAGATGGGGTCACTTCAGAGTACAAGGAAGGGCGCAGGGTGGAGGGGGGCTGGCTGAAGCATCCCTGCGGGTCAGTGTGGCTGCAGCTCCAGGGAGGCACATCTGGTTAGCACACCATGGAGCAACTGTCGGGCCTCCCGGGGAGCTCAGCAAGGCTGGGCTTGGCCTGGTGGCTCGGTACAAAGCAAAGTTTTGGAAAGCTGCCTATCATGTATGTGGCTACTGGCATGTTAAGCCAGCTCAGAATTAATCAAAAAAGGAGTTTTTCATATAATACAAAAATGCCAAAGCTCACACTCAGATAAGATGTTCTCTCTGTATCCAAACTATTTAAATGTTGCATGTATGTAAGAGTGGATTGTCAAAAATCTCTAGGCACCTAAATCAACTGACTTAAATTAATATTAAAAAAAACCACAAAACAACAGAAGTTAAAACTAAGTACATATAAAAATCAGGCCCCACATTCTCAGGTGTGTTTAGGTTGTAGATTTCAAGGTCAGTCCTGCCTTGGCAACCTGGGGCTTACCATTGTGAACGCCCACTGCTCACAGCAAGGGTAGATCAGCCCTTGACATGTGTCTACGCCCCATCGCAGGAACCCGCCCAGTACAGCCAGCTTTGGTGTCTACACCACACTGCAGCCTTCAGTGAAGACAAAACCTTTAGCAGATCAGCCTTTATGCATATTTCTCCCACGTAAAGGTAATCTTTGTCAACAGCATATAAATTACTTCCTTGTTTAGTTTTCAAATTAGTAATTTGCTGTTTAAAATAATAACAATAATTCCAAACAATATTTCATGCACTTTATATCAAAAAGATTAGTAGCTGATGCTTACCTAAATTAATGCTGCACTAATAATGGAAACTACCATATGATCTCTAAAACACAACGCTAAATGCTAATGAGCATTTCTACTTGAATACATGGAAGGGATGAGGATGTGGGCGGATGCACTACACACATCTACACACACTCTGTGGGAAGAGAGTTTAAAAAAAGAAAATAAAATGAGGATTCACAGAAAGCACAGAGTTATCACCTTGAATCATACTGGGGAAGTGGAGAGGAATAGCTGCAAAATAATTTAGAAAGCAAATGGGAAAAATTAATGTAAGATAATTAGAGGCAAGCAACAGAAAATATCAATAACAAGCGCAAAGGAAAAGTAACAGTCACAAAAATAACAAAATCAACATATTCGAAGGCCAACTTTAGAAATTATTTGGCTGTTGTTTCACGTATCATGACCTATATCTTATAAAATATGTAACACATGGAAATAAATCTGAAAGGAAGTGTTCATTTAATTAGTCATCACAAGTCCACAATTTCTCTGAGAAATGCAGAAGCACATGGAGAAGAGAAAAGCATTTGCAATTTGCTTAGGTCAACAGTGAATTTATTGTAACACAACTTCTTTATTTAATACCCAAAATATGCTCCGCTGTGCCATGGAAAACCAGCTCTTGCACTTGCCTGCAGCAGTTTCTTTTCCAAAGTATAACATTTAAAGATATGTATGGCAGGATACTTGAAAGGAGTATCAGTCCATGCCATTCATTACACCGTTTTCAAAAGTGAGTTCTTCTGTGTGTACAGGACGTTGGAGTAAGTTATAATTGATCTGATTAAAGACTGGATCCAGTATTTCTGAGTTGCTCAGTATGGAGGGCACTGTCACACATTAATTTCTTTCTTTTGGCTACGAAAACCAAGGAGTTAAAAAAGGCAACATGAAGAGAGCACACCCACATTTCAGATTGGGAAAGTTGCACAAGTAAGCAAGCTCACATCTGAAAGCCGAAGGTCATTTTGGTGAAGGGTCTCTACCCTTCCAGAGGCCTCCAGATTCATGACACGTTTCAATGCACTGCTTACAATGGATCCTGTTCAAAATATATGCTAGCAAAACAACTTATCTGAACTCATAAAGAAAAACATAAAACATTATCTTGGCTTAAAAAAAGGAAAAACCAGAAGAGTCGGAATTACTGCCAACAATTTCTTCTTTCTTCCCCTTTCACTGATACATCGCTGGATCTCCACATCCCACTCCCAAAATTCCCCTTCTGTCTCAGTTAAGAAATGGAAACAAACTTTGATGCTCTCTCCTGACAGTGGGTAAATGGGGGAAAGAGCAACCCAAGGGAGCCGAGCGCAGAGGAGCTCCCCCAGTACGGCACACTGCCGAGCGCCGGGCAGGACAAGGAACGGAAGGCTGGTGGGGTCAGGCCCTGGCCACCAGGCGACCTGGACCCCGAGGGCTGCCAACAGCAGGCAACCCCAGCCAGCGTCCCTCTGCCCACAGGCATGGAAAGAACTACGGACAAAGCCGGGGGTGAAGCACCAGGAACAAGCAGAAAAGGAATTGCTTTTCAGAAAAAGACAGGCAAAAAAGAAGTGAAAGGTCATGATCCTCTGCATATTAGATGTGCTGAGGTACTGGAAGATGTGAAGGGAACATCTGTTGATTGCCCTTAAATGCAGATAACGGGAAAAAACGGTATCATACCATAATACGGGGCCACTACCAAAAAGAAAATAAACAATGAGTGAGGTTTTTTTCCTAACAAAGAAATGGAGTCATCACAGCATCATTTCTGACAGACTTTATCTGTCAAATGAGGAATGTGACAGGTCAGAAAAGCTATACCTGTCTGGAGAATATTTTGGTGCTCAGATCCTCTCCCTCCCCTGCAGCCCCACACTTCGCTCCATTGCTGGAGGTCTGCAGCCCTTCCCCTCTGGGCAGCAGCTAAGGCCACGTCTGCGTTAGCGAGGACTGACATACAAAGGGAGCAGATCTGAAGCAGGTGATGCGAAAGATGCTGTGTCCACAGAATATATGTGTTGGAGGGTTGGAACCATTAGCCAGCACACTAAAGGCAGACAAGTACTGTCCCAGAGGACTGGCAGAATGCAAATATCAGACCTAATATGTACCAGGATAATAAGGAGCCAGAAAACTTAAGACCAATCAGTCTAACCCCAATTACCAGAAATATTCAGGAATAAATCATCCAACAATCAATCTATAAGGGCCTAAAGGATAATCAACACCAGTGCCACCAGTCCTCAAAATAAAAACAAGCCAAAATGTAAGTGACAAGAATAACTCACGTCCAATTAATTTAACGTCCTTCTTTTACAGAGTAATTTACCCAGTGGATGGGTGGAGGTACTGTCTTGGTATTTTAGCAAGCAATTGATGTATATTATAGATAAGGGAAGTGCACAATCATCTGAGAAGTTACCTCAAAAGAGATACCATCAGTGCTTTACTGTTAAACTGAAAGGAAACTTCAAGTGGAGATTTCACTGCGCTGCCCTGGGCCAGGTACTAAGCTAATGTCTTCATTCATGGTTTGAACACTGAATGGAAAGAAGGTCTGAAAAGTCTTTGGAAAATAGAATCAGAATCGAAAGCTATCTTGCTAAAATGGAAAAAGGGTCTGGAACCAATAAACTGAAATACAGTAAAGGCAAACACAAACAGAGGGAAGAGGCCAAACACACAAGCACAAAACAGAAAAAATAACCAGACCGCAAAATTTCAGAAAAGAACCAAGAAATACTAGCAGATCACAAACGTCTGTCAGCAGAAACTGCAGTTACCAGCATGATAATTCTCGTTATGGGATTGCTTAAGATTAGGTGTGCCACGTATGAGACCAAAGAAGTAGCGATCCTGGCTTAGAAATCAGCTATCATCAGAGGGGAGAGCCAGGGGACAGCAGCAAGAAAGCGCTGAAACGTGGAAAGCATCACCTAGGAGGATCTGGGACATTTCAGGCTGTAAAAGAGAGGATTCCATGTCTTCCAACATATAAAACATTGTTAGGAGACCAGCAGGATATTGTTCTCCATGACTACTATGGATATGACAAGAAATAGGCTTAATCTGCAGAAAAGAAATTTTAAGTTGAATATCAGGGGAAGAAATATGGTAACAAAGGATAGTGAACTACTGAAGCTGGGGGACTGCAGAATCTCTTCTTTTTAGTGACTATGGAGAAATTAAACGTATTTCAGGAATGGCTTGACTACATTTTATCCTGTTGTAATGAAAATGAGTGGACTACCAGCCCTCTGAGGTCCTCTGCTGACATACCTTTCCATAACCAACAGACTTCAGCTTTTCATTCTGCAACTCCTGACATTTCAACTCTAGCACTGACCATATGCAGTGTTTTATCAGCTGAGGACCCAAAATTCCACCACTGTATAGATCTGTTCAGCAGAAGCAGGTGCTTACATGTATTGTGGGACTGTAGCTTTAGATTTGTGGGACTTGCTGCTGTTTTGGAACTGAAATCTTTTGGTATATGCTGCACTCATTTTCATTACAGGAGTTTAATTAGTCACAAAACAGGGAAGTAAATTAAAAAGGATATAAAATTTTATGTCCTGATCTTGAAAATTAAACAACAAATATTTATACTAGACAATCTCATATGCAATGATTCCTTTCAGTTACACATCTATTCATAAATTTTTACAATAGGCATTCAAATATTACTACTATTGCATTTAAATCAAGTCTATGTGGTACTGTCAAAAAGCACCACCAATTACAGCGATGACTCATATTCCTCCATACAAGGAATAGTATCACTAAAATCAAACTACAGATATTAGAGAACAGGCAAGAGTTCGGAGGTATATAAAAAAGAGAGATTAAAGCCCCCCATTTTCTCCTCTCTGAAAGAACAGAAAGCATAACATTATATCTCTGATTTCATATTCCAAATAATTTAATACAGTTCAAACTAAATCACCTTATAACACTTAAAAGCAAAGCATAAGCAACAGAAAAAGCAAAACCGGACTATTCAAGAGAAGCCTGTGGGACTACAGTGTTTTGGCATTCAGAAGATTAAGTGCAGAAGCAAGTTTTTGGTTTGATATGCAAGAATTTAGACTGACTCCTGTTATTAAGTACCCTCATTGAAGTCAGTGTGAATTTTGCCACTGGCTTCAACCAGAGCAGGAACAGGCACGTTATCAGCCGTTACAGCAGGCTGTATTCTTCAGCTAACAATGTACTTCCACATTTAAAGATAAAGGAAATCTGTTAAGTGACCTACCCGGAATGGATGGGACTTGAAACAAGGTTAACATTATCCAAGGTGTCTGCAGCCCAGCTATAGTGTCTGAGAGAATCAGAATCAAACTCCCTCTGAAACGTCAGGTGCTTAAAAACATAATAAAAAAAGATAAATTGAAATTTTAAATTAACATGAAAAACACTTGTCTTAAATACAAGCTTGTTCGCATAATTCTAGTAAATTTAGATCTGGCCCCTTTCCACACAACTGTGCTGATACCCCAGGTGTTAAATTACTGGAAAACCTGTAAGAGAAACATGGAACCCACAGACAAATTATTCCAGCGTATCTTCAAACATTTTTTTTGCCTGCTTTTCGCACTTCCTTCAGTTACAACTATGTCTCTCTCCAATCCGTTCTTACATATGCAAGGTTAAAAAGACTGACAACAATATTACCATTTGTACTGCAATCATACACCGTACAGACAGGCAGTGTAATATTCCCCCACAGAAAACACCATCGGACAGATCCTTGCTCAAGCAGAACGCGTGAACAGCTTCACTGAGAGTTTAATTGAAACTGCGAATGCGTGACCAAGCTCCCGGTGCGAGGAGGGTTCAGTTTGTCTCTATCCACGTACAACCAACACGAACACTGTTTTCTGGAGCGCCACTGTCCCTACTCATCTCTATAAAAATAGCTTTAAGCCTGAGCAGGGCTGGCACACTGGTGCTATAATTAACTGCCCCATCTGACAGACATTAAGACGTAATTTGTTTCTCGATGCTGCCCGTGGACGTGTGCATGCACACTTGTGCGTCCTGTGCCCCAAAACAAGGTCTCACACTATAAATCCTCCTATCTCTATAGCAAAGCCATTCTAGCAAAATATTCTTTGTTCTTTCTTCATTTCTTTTTGTCCTAGGAAATTAAATAAATGAAATCTTAAATACTGTATGCCATATCTCCAGAGTGATGTGAAAACTTCTAAACATTTTAAGAAGCAGAGTCAGAAGTTACATCATTAAGTCGAGAAGCTGTCATGCAATACACACAGACTGTCTTCACCCGAGATGGTGTTAAAGATGTCAGGGTTTCCTCTGAGTAGGTTCTTTGCTGCTTACAGGCAAAGGCATCTAGAGAGAACAGAGTCTGTGAAGACTAAAACCTTACAGGCTGTATTCAAATCAGATTCTGTGGGTTCAGCACACACTTCTACACAGGAAATTTATATTATTTCCTTTTTTTTTTTTTTTATGTCCTAGCACATAGAGGTAGTGCAAATGAATTATTTTGAATGGAAATATCAGCAGTAGTAGCAAATCTGGCAAAGTCATAAACACACAAAAACACTTCTCTTGAGAAGCTTCCAGAAGATAAGCAAGCAGAGAGTGCTCTGTTGTTGGTCAGAACCTGCAAACCTCCCGTCACTCTGGGGTTTCCAAAAAACTTCTCTCCGTGGACTTTTCTTTTATTTCAGACGAGCATCTCAGGTTTCCTTCCAAAAACCATCGCCATTATAATTCACTGCCAATCAACAGAAACATCTTCAGGGCACAACTTTGCTCTGTCATCTGTCCGACACTGTGGCACATGGCTCAATGCCTCCTCCTTTTGCTACCTTAACTCTTTTATTAGGACCTTTCATTAAACTTTTTGCTGTAAGATACGTACTTTCGGCCTGATGGTTCAAGCACAGACAGCAACAATAAAGGGCAAACTTGCACATGTTAAACACCAAAATATGCCATCAGACATAAAAGATAAAATGAATGCCATTAAAACAGTGGCAATTAAGCAAGGGCAGTGGCTTTAATTAGCACTGTTTTGAAAAATGTATCATAATTAGTTTAATGAAGACATTTTCTAACTCTTTCCAGCAGAACACTAGGGATTCTCCTATATTTCCCCAAAGAGCCTGCAGTTTAGGCAGGAAAGACACCGCTGTGGATTTCTGCTATTCCAAGTGATCTAACTTTGTAAGAGCTCATACCGTGTATGTTATTACTTTTGGTACCAAACAGTGCAAAACCCAGACAGTTGGTCTCAGAAGTTGTAAAAAATTAGATAAACAAAAATAAATGTATTCCTTTGCTCAGTGGTTAACATTATCATCAAAAATAGGACAAAAAAAAGAAACATAAGAAATGCATTAAAAAGAACAACACAATTTAGTGTTTGTCACTCAAATGCCTGCTAAGCCGTAACAGTATCACTGCACTGAGGTCCAGGCATGCACCATGACACATCCATCAACAAATAAATGTGGGATCATGTTCGCTATAACAGAACAAAAATGCTAAAGCTCCATCAGCAGTGGGATACAGAAAACTAAACGTGGGGCCACATAACTTCCAAGGAAATACCACCACTTGAAAATATGCCAGATAGAGCTGATACTGTGCTCACTGAGTTGCTGTAGGTTTGCTTACGTGCATACGTAGGGTTTCTTGGTCTATTCCCTTATCCTGAGACACTGTATATTTTTTGATGCATACCTTTCTGACAAAGTGCACCCAAACAGATCTTTTGGACATATTTACAGGCTGCAAAAGCACAAAGCCTGCACCCAATAATTCTGGCAGAGAAAGAGTAGGGAAAGCTAATAGCTGGACACATGCATCTTACACACAGCACATATCTGTTGATCTCATTTTGTCGGTCTGTCGAGATGCTGGATTTTCCAGGCAGGCAAAAAAATCCTCCTCTGTAAGCTGCAATATAAGCAGTCCAGAAGATGGTACATCATCAGTGACATCAAATTACAGGATTCATCCTGCGTTTGGTCAGGTCCCAGTGTTCCCTGCCTGGACTGCAGGATATTAAATATGCATTGCTAAAGGGTCTGGCATCATTAGGTGCAAATGCATGTATGAAAATACTGACAATTCTGCTGGCAAGGATCCTGCTGGTTGCATAACTGAATATCCAGGCTGTGTAATATCAGAGTTCAGCAAACAGGAGAATTTATGCTTCCTCCCAGATGAATTTATCCAAACAGAGAAGATTCAGCAAGCTGCTATGTAACGGACAGCCTGATTCATCCCACCTTTGGCTGCTTCAGTTCAGAGGTGGATGTAAATTATTCCATGGAGAAAGTCGTTCAGATTTGGTCTGAGTTGCTGCATCCATGGTAACACACCAGGACACAGAAATTTTAACTTTGCTGCAGTCAGGTTATGAGGCACTGCATAGCCTGGACTCCAACTCCCCTGTTGAAGAGGGTCAGCAATAAACCACCGAATGCAAACCATGGAGAATATCTCAACTTCTCAGGGACCTGTTAGAAACTCTTCTCTAACACCCAACGTGTCATGCTGGCAGTCAGGGTCACAGAATCATAGAATCACAGAATAGTAGGGGTTGGAAGGGACCTCTGTGGGTCATCTAGTCCAACCCTCCTGCCGAAGCAGGGTCACCTACAGCAGGCTGCACAGGACCTTGTCCAGGCGGG
>Ga0065711_1026363_pt1 | contig 76026 bp, 43 predicted proteins | sample Hoacrofraction12_FD_59098 | JGI IMG/M metagenome (GOLD analysis project Ga0065711, IMG submission 59098) | Hoatzin crop microbial communities from Cojedes, Venezuela - Epithelial fraction 12 v2 (version 2) | ecosystem: Host-associated > Birds > Digestive system > Esophagus > Crop | place... | reverse complement strand
CATTTCTGTTCTACTCCCTTAATGCTTCTCCCTCTTTTTTTTTTTTTTTTTCCCTCCACTGAATATGCCGTGGTGTGTATTTCCTGGCATTGTGACTGCTGCTGCTTGTTTTCTATACTTTAATAACATTGCAGAATATCAAGGTGGGGGGAAGGGCAACAGAGGTTTCTCTATGGCCATTAAAAACACCCTTGGCATTCCTCTTGGGAAAATTTGCTTTACTTATTCTGCTTTCATTTCACTATTTTTCTCATAAAACTTCTGATATTTTCTCCTTAGTTTTCTTCAAGTTTCTTGTCTCATCAGTCCCATCTTTCTTTCTTACCATTCTACCCAACTCTTCCTCTCAAAATTGTACTATAGCAGTATATTTGCTTCACTTTTTACTTACTTTGTTTATTTCTTTTTACTAATGATTTTCTACAGGTCCTTAAAGTGTGTTCATTTCTAAACTGCAGATTTATAACCTGGAGTCTTCTTGAGATAGCATGTGTGGATCACTGGATGGGTGGGGAACTTCCTTTGCTTTCTTTCAGCTGACTCTTTCTTCCTGTTTCCTTGCCACTGTGACTGGGAGAGAGTTTGGGATACAAACAGGCAAGACTGTGGAGTACATGAAAATAAACAACTTGGTTAGCTGAATGGAAAAAAAAAAAAGGCAAGGAATACTGAATGATACTTGTGCTTCTCAATAAAATTCCGTATTTCAACCCATGTGTTTGTTCACTCTTCCATAATGCTCTGAAAAAAATGTGTAATTGAAATCAAATTGCAAGACCTGAGAAAGGAGTTCTAAGATTGCATGGCTCCCTTTCTGCTTATTTGATTTCCACTGCTGTGATAACCAGGCACTCTGCAGTCTTGTCTTCACTGCATGTTCCAGAGAATTAGGTGTTATTGCTAGGAGGTAGCTGTTTTCATTCCTATTTTACACATCGTTACTGAGCATAAAGCAATTTAGATGGCAGAAATGGCAAAAAATGTTTAAATTACCTTAAAATTCTAGCCTACAGTGACACAGGAAAAAATGTATCAGAACAAGGATTCAATCTCAGGTTTCATGTGCTTGAGTTAAAGTCTAAGGTGTTGGATTATCTTTTTTGTGGTGATGAAATAGCACTGTTGTATTTGTACTGTTACTTTCACTTTACTCAGATAAGGTGTATTGGAGAGGAAGGCGGGATAGGAGAGTAACACGGTGAGGGTCGTGGGTAGACTCAGTGTGAACCAGAAAACCAAAAAAATCCAATGCTTAATTTTGAGTCAGTGTTTCTGTAGCCTGGGTTGTTAAAACAATATGAAATTAGTTTTTACTCTCAGAAACTTGATCTTGAAGTTCTGTGAATTTGATCTGAGTGGACTTTGTTAAATGATGTGCTGAAAAGGATATTGAAGCCTTGACCTGAGAATTTTGCCACTTCCTTCTGGCTGTCAGGCAGAAAACACCACATGAAAAGCTGTCCTTTCAACCCTCTGTCCATTTTCTTTGAATGCAAAACCAAGGGAAAAAGGGTGGAAAATGAGCAGTTGTTTGGGTGAGTTTTTTTTAGCTTGGTTAGGTTTTGTGCAATCGTTCGGGTCAAAATACAAATGGTTCGTATGGTTTACCTGATCTCTGCTTTTTCAGCTGATTCTGATCTTATTCCCATAGAAGAAGCTGGCTGCTGTTCCTTGTGCTTCTGTCTCAAGCAGTCTTGATGAATTGTACTGGAAATTACTTCCGGGGGAATGGGAGAAAGGGTCTGCTTGTGACAGTCTGTTGTGCTGCTGTTGTATTTTGCTATTTTATTACTGTGATAAAGCTTATATAGTTTCCTTTATAGTCAATACAATTACGTTTATTCTGGCTTTAGAGAGGTTATAGATTTAGAGATATTTCCTCTGTTTAAAACAAGGAAAGCCTCTAGAATCAGACTTCTATTTTTTTGAGTGGGTCTGTTGTTCCTTTCAGTAAAATTCAAGTCTGACCCACCGCAGAAGTCTCAGCAATGGTATATACACAACTACTGGTATGTTTACTGTTGAACGCAGCATAGATACTTTTGAAAGAATGAACTGGGTTTTCCAGGAAATGGAACAATTGCAGTGAAAAATACAGAGAAGGGAAAATATGGCAATACTTCAAAAATGCACACAGTAAGAGAGTTTTTTCTTTTCTTTGCTAAAAAATTTTTTAAGTTGAGTTTATGCTGCCTCTTGCTTGTCAGCACAAGGTCATGTCAAGATGAAGAGACGTGTCAAGGCATTGAGCATAAGGGCAGAGATAGATATTCATTCAGTCTGCAGCGTGTGACAAGACACATTTGCAAGAAACCATGATTCCTAATAAAATAGGAGTGGGACTGTATGTACACTGTCTTCCAAATTGCTGAATTACAGAACTTTGTATGTGCATCATTTTAGAGGCTAAGTTGGAATAGTTGGCTAGTATAATTAAAAGGCCAGGCAAGTTGAAATGAAGCAAACAGAAAGCTTGTCTGGGGGCAGTAACAGTGAGAAGAACTTAGGAAAGTTGTCAAAACCCAGGTTGTGCAATTTTGTTGGCTATCATAATTAGTATAGTAGTGAAAAGATAAATTTTGAGGAAGATGATGGACTCATCCTAGCTATGATTATGTGAAGAGTGAATTAAAAATACTGTTTTATATTGTGTTCACCTACATGTCTGGCTTCTGACATAATGATGAACATCTGTAAGTCTAGATGGAGGGTTCAGGCATGAAATACAGCTTATTCAACTGAATACAGGCGTCTTCTCTAGTCTGTTTTCAGAAGATTGATTTGATTGAGTGTAAAAAAGGCTCTCCTGGACAAAATGTGCTGGCCTTCCTTACAGTGCTCTGTAACAGGTGGACTCGGATATGTGGGCTGGGGCAAATCACCCCTCACCCATTTTCAGGGCTGTTACTTACATTAGTCAGGGGCCTTAAAATGCCGGTCAGATGATGGACCACAGGGAAGGACCACGCTGCCCCTGAGAAGGTCACACTGCTGGTCTCCTGCTGTCTTTGGTCCAGCTGGATTAAAAGGTAGGACCTAGCCATGGAGTTGAAGTGCACCATGCTTTATGTGTGGACGTGTAGTCTATTTTTTATTCAGGATGCTCCAGGGTAGGCCCCAGTAGAGCCAGAGAGGAGAGGGGAGGACACAGTGCTGCCGAAATGCTAGCTGTGGGGCCCCCAGTGTGTTGCTAGCCCCATGTTGCTGCTGCAACAAGACCAGGGAGAAGAAAGCAGCATCAGCTGGTGGGGAGGTGGAAATAAAGCAGAGGACAGAGCGCTGGAACAGCCTGCCCATATGGGTTGTGGAGTCTCCTTCTCCAGAGATATTCAAAACCTGCCTGGATGTGGTCCTGTGCAGCCTGCTCTGGGTGACCCTGCTTTAGCCAGGGGGGTGCGACTAGATGATCCCCAGAGGTCCCTTCCTCCCCCGAACATTCTGTGATCAGTGACAACAGTTCTTAGGAGAAAATTTATTAGATGGCTTTGACCCTTTTTCTCTTGGTTCTTGAATGGTTAGTGAACAGTGTGATTTATGCCCATTTGTTCATTATTTATAATAATTAGTTGAAAGGTTTGTATGAGGATACCAGTCTGTGGATCTGCTTCTGAATGACTTCCCAGAATTACTACTTGGAGAGGTGTTCACTGCTAATAACGTGGTGTTTCTTCTGGCTCACATAGAGAATGGTCTTGTTTTTCATTCCTGGACTGGAGGACTTCCATATCTTTCCAGATGATGCTCTTCTCAGCACCTTGTATTCAAATATTCGTATGCACATACCATCACATCAGTGCTTTTCCCATTATTTCTTTTTCTTTTCCAAATATCCCAGTGAGCGAGCACTTTTTTCCTCATAGGTGTGCATCAGAACTGAAAAGAGTTCAGAGATGTTTTCTGTTTCAACAACATTTTATGATTTAAAAAAAAACATTTGTTTGATTTTGCAGTGCATGCCTTGTGCTAGTAAGCTATTACCAAATAGCATTTTATGCAAGGAGTAAATGGTACTTCACTGATAGCTCCTCTGGGTGTGGAGGATGGGATGCTGTTTTGATCCATTTATCAAATAGCTTGTAGCTTTCATTTCAAGGCAAAGACAAATTACTGAGAAAAGAAAGCACATTCTCACCTAAAGATCTATTTAGCAAATACAAGTGGAAAAAACCAAAGTTCTACAGGCTTGATGCTTTTGCGTGCTCTTGTTGACATGGATTATTCTCCCTTTGGCGAGCAATTACTAGATACATAAACATACACTCTTGCTGTTTGAGAATATCTATCAAAGGCTATTCCTTTATTCGTGTTTATTATAATTTATATGGAATCTTCTGAGAAACTTTCTTTCTATTTCTTCTGTCATTAGAAACAGCAGCAAGTAGCACTTTTTGTATCTTCCTCAGATACTAATTGTCTGTTTCTTTCCTGAAATTAGTTTTATGTGCTTCATTGACATTTGCAAAAGTATTCCTGATTTACACAATTATGAATGATACGTGAAATAGAGCCTAATGAAATAGATTTTTGAAGCTGGAGAGAGTTGTGATACAGTAGTTAAATTTAGTCATTTAAAATTTTAATTAAAGTTATTATTTATTGTTTTGGCTACTTCACAAGTCACTTAATTTTCATGTCTTCCCCCCTCCCATTTTTATAGTCATAGGAATGTTCCTAATATTCCACTTACTGTATAGAAACAGTGACAAGATATTTTTTCGAGAGCTATTACATTAATTTCTAAGTCCTTTTTTTCAGAGGTACTGTGCCTCCTTTCCTTTATTTCATTTCCCTAGGAGTTAACATTGGATATAGTGTCAGAAACTGGTTGCCAGTTAAGCAAAAGAGACTACTTTTTGTCCATCACTGTAGTACACTCATGTCCGCTTCTATTAGCCCACTACTCGCTGGTTACCAGTGCATCACTTCCTACTGTGCCCTGGGGTCAGGGAATTTCAGTGGTTTCCCTTTTGGTGAGAGTTCCTGAGGATTTCTCTGTAGGCTGCCCTTCACAGCCGGTGCTGTGCAATTGCAGAGATTGCTCTCCTATCCTGAAGGATGGACCTGTGGGATTATAATTAGATTTTACTTCGTGATTTTGATTTACTGGATATATAAATCAAAAAGCATGAGCAATTGCTTTGCTATAAGCCCAAAGGCATTGGCCAATATGCAGTGGTATAGCCGGCTGCTCATTAGCTGATGTGTACGCTTCATGCGGTGCCAGTCATCAAGCCATTAAGCGAGGTTTGAAAATGAAAGTGTCTTTTATTTCCACTAGTCACTGCAAGCTGCAATTAATCAGGGGTTGTTCTGAAAATGCTAAAAGCTTTGCTCTTGCAGTTTTACTTTTGCAGTTCCCACCTCTCCCTCATTCCCTGGCTCCCAGCAGCTCCATAGGGAATGAGGTCTGCTGAGCAACAGAGTGAGTCATTTCTCTCGGCAAGTGAAATATGCCTCCCCTTTCTCCCAGTCTTCTGTTGAAGGATTTATTTTCTATTTCAGCAAGCATGTGCTGAATTTGAGAGCCTTTGGTTTCTGACTGATGCAGGGGTCTAGGATGGCTCACCACAGTGTAAGCTGGAGTATGGCAGGGCTTTAAAAAGTGATCTGGAAGGAGGCTGCTGAAGTTGGAATGAGAAAACTTTTTTTACAAGCAGGGCAAACTGCAAATCCAAAACCTGTCTTTGGCTGTGGCTTTAATCTAGTCAATGTCACTCACAGCAGAATTTCCTGTTTTGCATAAGGGGGAGGCTCAGGTGAAAAATCACCAACTTTTTTCATGTCAGCTTTCGTGCCACCAGGCAGAAGACTCTTCCTCAGTCTGAAGGGTCCCAGCTGGCCGGGGATCAGGACAGGGAGTAGCCAAGGGAAGTGGCACAGGTCTGAACAGCCGCTGGTCTCTCACCCTTCCTGCCCGCAGGCGGTGGGAATGGCAGTCTTGTGTCTTCGGGGCGAGTGAGTCCAAGAAGTCTCAGCTCCTGATGCTTTCAGGGAGAAAGATAAATCTAGGCAGTGTGCAACTGGTATAAAAACCCTCTTAGCCCTTCCCTGCTCCATTTCACTCTTTAGTGGTGTGCAAGAGCCTGGAATTCGTAGGAGTGAGGGGTCATGTGAGGAGTCAATTGACTGTAAGGAAGAGGGATTTGGGCAGGGTGGTGTTCTGTGCACTGGTGACCAGTGAGCTGCAAGGTATGAACTGGAGGAGAACTGGCTGAAAAATGTGGGATTTTGGTAACTGTGGTGACTGTCAGAGATACTTGAAGCAGGAGATTTTTTCCTGTCATACGACATTCGCACGGAGTTATGCATTAGCCATGCCTCACTTCCACCAGCATTACCTGGGGATCTCATATACCCATGTACAAGGAGTTGAAGAAGGAAACCTTGAAGTTTCAAGCATGGTGCCAAACCTGCTATCTTTTTATTGACGTGATCAATGATCCAGGTGTTTTACTAGCAGCAGTTCTAGAAGAACAGGCACGTTACACAGCTGACTGTGAAAACAGTGGGCGGTGTAGATCACAATGTGGAAACGGCATCAGCTCTGCATCTAATCATATAAAGGGAGAGATTTTCTGAGCTCCAATCAGTTGCTTATGAAACACATTAGTTACACCTTTTGTAATCAGTTCTTGTGTATTTTCATAATGAACTCTTACTTGTTGCTGAAGATCTTGTTAGGTTGGTTTGTTCAGATTTCTACTTCAGAAGGATAAAGGTCATGGAATGTGTTGTATTTCTGAAACTGAAATGAGAATGAAGATATTTCCAGATGTCCAAAACTCAGAGCCTGATTTTTCCTCTCTGGCTGCTTTTTTGATTTTTACACAGGCCTGTTGTTCCCTCTGCACAGTCAGGTTAGTCCATCAGGTATCATCCTCTAAGTTGCCAGTCAACAGAGCACATGCTGACTTGTCTGTGGACTGGACGGTCAACTGGCTGGAGCTACAGGTACTGGGGGCGTTTCAACTCTCAGTAACTAACCAGCTTATTCTTCACAGCTCACAAAGTTCAAGGCAAGGAACCCTCAGGCTACTTAAATCTCACTGCAGTCATCTCTGTGTAATAGATCTTTTTTTGAAGTAAACAGAGTGTCAAACAGAGTCAGTGTTCAATATCACAGTGGAGGGAACTCATTCTTCCAAAGCTAATGAACTTGGCATCAGTGATGGTGGGGTTTGTGTTACAACTGCCTTGTCACTGGGGATTACTGTTTGAGCTACATACATCCTACTGTTCACTTGTCATGAAATTTATGTTCAGTAATTCTTGAGGAAGCATAAGTTACTACAGTGCCCAGTGAGAGTGAGGTATTACGAGTTGCTGTAAGAGTTTGCACTTAATGTTTGCCGGTGCTGTCACAGGCTAGATTACCACTCCACTTTTACTCAAGCACTTTTATTATTAAAAAAAGCCCAACCAAACAAAACCAACACAAACCTTAAACATAGCAAGGAGTCAGTAACATCAACCTGAGACAGCTAATTCCTCAGTAATGCTCATGAAGTCTGGTCTCTCTGCAGCTGAGGGGATGAGGACTTGGATCCCTGTTCTGTATTTCTAAGATGATTAGAATCACCTTTGTACTGCATTTTTTTCTGCCATGTTCCCTGCTTAGGGATGTGCAGAGATTTCTTTTAAAATTCAAGAACTTTGTAGTTTTTTGCTTGTTTTTCATGAAGATATTTCCTAATGGAAGATTATTTGCTAAAAAGTTCCTGAAAGAGGTGAAAAGATTTATTTTGGGGTTTGTTTTAATCCTGGGACCTGCTCCTTGACCCAGGAAAGTCATCTGCATACCCTCCACTCCGTGGAAGATTCACTCACCGGTACTGTCTTACTGAGGTCAGTGGCTGACTCACGTTCCCATGCCGATGCACCCTCCTGCATTGGGGTCAGCAGGGACCAAACAGCTTCGGAAAGTGGAAGGATTAGTTCATCAGCCAAGGGAATTGCAACAGGAAGCAGCTGGGGGCCAATTAGTGGTAAGTCTGTTCTACCACATGATCAAAAGTACTAAGCCATTAGCCTGACATAAAATACATCTAACAGCAGTGTACATGGAGAACATTTTTTTCCACCCTGGACTTCCCCCCCCTCCCCCCTTGTTTTCAAATGAGTTGTTAATTTCTGTGCAACACTTCAAAACTGAATGGGAAATATGAAAACAAGTATCTCTGCAAGGGAGGCATTTCTATGGAATTTAGAGAAAGAAAAAGAAATGTTAGGTTAAATCTGTGCTCACACTTGCCTTAATCCGGTGATTTCAGTGGTGCCCTTCTGTTCTGTGATGATTTGTGGAATAAACAGTGTTTCGTGTTGTGGATAACTCCAGCTCAAAGCTGGGACATGCTGGTTTTAATAAAATGCATCTAATCCTTAGAGCCATTTAACATCTGGAAAGCAAGTTGTTAAAAATATAAAGCACGTCTAATCCTGTGAGCTGCTCAGAGCCTACAAGAGGAGCTTTTTCTTTATGGAGTGCTTTAAAGCCATAGTTAGGACATGAACTGCTGAGACATTTAGTCTGGTGTGCTGTTCAGGCTGACATGGTTGTCTGTCAGGTGCTGGATGAGAAGTTATGACAGCATTGCCTATCACGTGTGTCATCTAACGTATGAATAACCAATATATATTTAGAGACAGAGAGCGACAATGAGGGTAAAAATATATAAGCATTCCTTTTAGGAATATATAAATAGAAAATGGAAGAATATATGAATATGTCTGATGAAGATTTTCCCTGTACGTGTATTATTTTTCTGGTTTTTGAAAAGGACCTTGATCTTCTCAGCCATACATTGGTAGTCTGTGGATTCAGGAAAACTGATCCATTAGTTGGCTGGCATGATATGTTTTATTCTTACTCTAGCAAAGAGCTAAAAATAGAAGTCCTTTGATTTGGCTTTATTAAGCAGCAGAAACAACAGATTATTGGTTTTTATCTTCCTCAAATAATGCTAGGTAGAGGTGAAATAACATTTTGTTATACATATGTTGTTGTATGGGGCTGGTGTTTCTCTGAAATGTATGTATAAGAACTAGAATGACATGAAGTATTTGTTTTTAAAAAGCTGATTTTAGTGAAACTAAATATTTTTGTGAACTCGGACTCCTTCAACCTTACAGTCAAATTGTTAAGCTCAAATACAGAAATCCTAGCCCTAGCTTTTGCAAAGTGTCCGTGGTTTTGCAACGTCACCTCATTAAATCTTTACAACAGAAGCTGCCGTATTCAGACTTCTGAGTATGTTCACACAGAACCAGCTGGTGTGATTTTAGTGCAGTACAGCAATATTTGAACCATTTCTCATCAGGCTTGAAACCCAACTGGTGAGGCTACGCCTCAAGTACTGTGTTCAGTTTTGGGCCCCTCACTACAAGAACGATATTGAATTGCTGGAGCATGTCCAGAGAAGGGCAACGAGGCTGGTGAAGGGTCTGGAGAACAATTCTTACGAGGAGCGGCTGAGGGAACTGGAGCTGTTTAGTCTGGAGAAGATGAGGCTGAAAAGGGGGACCATACTGCTCTCTACAACTACCTGAAAGGAGGTTGTAGTGAGGCGAGTGTTGGTCTCTTCTCCTAAGTAACTAGTGACAGGATGAGAGACAAAGGCCTCAAGTTGCATCAGGGAAGACTTATATTAGATATTAGGAAAAATTTCTTTGCTGAAAGAGTGGTCAGGCATTGGAACAGGCTGCCCAGGGGAGTGGTGGAGTCACCATCCCTGTAGGGGTTCAAGAAATGTGTAGATGTGGCACTTTGTGACATGGTTTAGCAGGCATGGTGGTGATGGGTTGAAGATTGGGCTTGATGATCTTAGAGGTCTTTTCCAACCTTAGTGATTCTATGATTGTAAATATTTGGGCAGGTTTTCCAGTACGCTTTAAAAGATGAGCTTTCTGTCACAGTGGTTAAAGGGACTCTGATGTCAGGACGAGATTGTACAGGCATCACCCTATGTCATATAAACACAGCAGCAATGCCAGTGTGGCTGATTGGAGTTTTATTGCCTGCCCAGTGGCAGAGGGCTGAGGATGTCTCAACAGCTAATGAAGAGAGGCACACTTGTAGAGGTGGCTTCTCAGTCCTATTTTAGGTAAGTGCACCATGGGCTTAAAATCTTTCTCTATTGCTTGCAGATGGGGTGTTAAAGTAACCACGCTCACAATGTGGGAGACTTGGTAACGTCCTTATAGTCAGGTAGGAGGAATATGGCCCACAGAAACGAGTGAGGTGGCATGAGCCACATCAAATGCAGCAGCCTTAACTTAGGAGTTAGGGCCCACTGGGTTATTACAAATACCTCGTCTTTCCCACTCTCTTTCCATCTTTTTTTCAGTGAGAATTTTTCCTTACTTCTTTGGGACCTTGAACTTATCGTGTTTTCATCTCCACTACCAGTGGTGTTGATGGGATTAGAAAGTACGTGAATGGTTTTTTCATTAGACTGTGTAAATAAGATATTAAATAATGTGCTCTATTAAACCTAGTTATTAGCAAAAGCTTGCTGTAGTTACTAATTTAATCAAATCTGTTAGGAATTTGTGGTCTTGTTTGTCCAAACAGTCTCAGACAATCTGGTCAGAAAGTCAATTAATGAGCATTTTCTCCATTATAAGAGAGCCTTTCTTGATTTTTAAAAGTCAAAATCAATTTGTGTCAGATTGGTTTTTGAAACGCGGTAGTGACAATGGATTTTTTTAGAACAAGAGACTAGAGGAGGGAATATCTGGGCCTGACGTGTTTTGCCATTGATTGTCTAGGTGACCTTAGGCAAGCTGCTATTCTGTGGAAGGTATCTCTAAATACGGTGCCGTCGAATCTATGGTTGTGTCAAAGATTTACGTACCGTATGTCCTATCAAATAGAGAAAGTAGTTTATCTGTGAATCCTGAAAAGTCAACCTTGGTTCTGAAATTCAAGTGGGATCAGAGTTGTTTCTGGTAGTTAGGCTTCTGCAGGAAGATTTAAACTCTTATTCGCACCACTGCAACCACACCATTTGCAAAGACTTGTATACAGGTAATGACTGTAAGTGTCCAAGATAACAGAGAAGAGAGGAGGACTGTGTGTCTTTTCTCTTTCATTTTTTTCACTCTGTAGGAATTACAGAAAAACTATGACTACTGTGTGTGTGAAAAGCAATGAATTGTCTTCTGTCCTGACCAAAGTCAATGCAAGTGTTGCTGTTGTTCATACCCTATGAAGACAGACACTATCATGGAGATGGTTCACAGGGAAGATGATTTTTACCCGGTCCTCCTTCAGCGCTGAAGGATACCTTCAATTTACCTGCTCCTTAGCTTTGTCAGCGATTGAGATGATTCTAAGACTGTCTGAAAGTGTTTTAAGCTTAGTATTTGGAAACACATTATGAGTTTGAAGGTTGTGTGAAGTTTTGTGTGGGGCTGAAGAGCACAAGCTTGAGACATGTCAGTGAGCGACAAAGTTCACAGCAAGGTGTATGGAGCTGATGAAACCTCACTGGAAAGATCCGGTTTTGCAGATACACTGAAACCAAGACGCTTGGGATTTCCTGTGTCTTTATAAAATAAAGGGACCCCTTATTAGTTGGAATTGTAGTTAAAGGGTTTTTTAATCCAAATTGAAATGTATGGTGACTTCACTGTGGGTAAACATTAATTGTTGATTGTATGTAAGAACTGATTGTTAATGCTATCATGAGGTTAAGAAATTGAGAAGCCATAAGCTTGATGTGATCCAGAAAAAAGGATTATCCACTTATCTCAATAATGAAAACATCCACAGTTGTATTATGAAGGATTAAAAATGCAGAAGGCATAAAAAGTTAAGAAGCAACTTCCCTCATGTGCACTTTATTCTCTAATTGTCAGTGAAAGCATTGACTATATGTGTTTTGAGATTACTTGGCTAGTATGGAATTAGTTATATAGTCTTAAAAGCTTGTTCACCTTCTGCATTTGCACAAGTGGACAGGTTTACTTTCCAGAGTCGCAGAATGGTTGAGGTTGGAAGGAACTTCTGGAGATCATCTGGTGCAACCCCCTGCTCAAGCAGGGCTGTCTAGAGCAGGCTGCCCAGGACTATGTCCATATGGCTTTTGAATATCTTCAAGGGTGGAGACCTTTTTAATGATTTTTACAAGTAACAGTGAAATCACAATATGAAAGATGTGATAACTACTTGTGTTATCTGTGAAACATCTAGCTGCAGCCAAAGATGATGGCCACAGCACAGACTGATTAAGGCAGTCCCTTTGTTGCTGCAAAAGTCAGGGCATTCAGAAGTAGAAATTTCTATAATGCTCTTAAATGGACTCTTCAGCTTTTTGCTTTATAGTAAACATTTAAAAATGCACACCAAACTAGAGAAGTGATATAACTGCTCATGGCCGCGGATAAAATGTTGTTATTACATTGACAATAGAAGGCATAGATATAGCCATGTGAAGGTGAACACTGAATTTAACACCATAGCTTATACCGATGTCTACAGCATGATTTGCAAAGTTTTCTGTTATAGCAGTGTAGCTGTAGAGTTCACAAAATGCTCAACACAGAGGGTGCTTCTCTCTGTTGATTGGCTGAAGAAGCCTCATAGTCATGTCCAGAAACCTTGGGAGTATTCAATGTACGGTGTAGTCATCTCTCATTCCTAAGTGGAACAGGAAAGAAGTTTGTGGCAGTCAGTGAAATGACACAAACAAAGCTTCTGATGGAAAGAGGAGGCCCAGGCCTATTTTATGGATCTCATTAAAAACAGTACCTCAGTAATGCTGACGTCAAAAGCTGTTACCCTTTCTAATATTTCATGTAGGAGTCAAGGGAATTTATCAGGGAATCCCAAAGCTTTCATACTGAAGGATCCTTTCAGGATGAGAATAATTTCGTGTCATAAAACATCTTGTGAAAGCTGACACTTTTCTGATTTATGGAAAAACTTCGTTACCAGCTATGGATTATTCCTGAGATAAAGAAATAGGTTTTTCTCTGTCACAGAAAATTCTGACCTGCTTCTGTGCTGGGGGTGCGGAAGGTATTTTACTTCTTTCTCACTTGTGTTTTTCAAGAAAAAATGCTGGAATAATATGAAGACCCATAAATTCCCCTGAGAGGTCATCCCTGGCCACTGCATATATGGAATTGGGATCCTCTAGGACTTTTGATCACAAAGAATATAAAATAGAGGAATAAAAGTAGGCTTCATGCTTGGTCTCATCAGCATATATTAGAATCAGCATTTCTTTACATCATCTCTTCACCCTGCTCCAAGGAAACATGTAGACTGGAGTTCTCCAAAATCGTATTAGAAGAGAATGGAGAGAAAAGATGTTGCATGAAAGAGTTTGTTTTCAGCTTTGGTATTTTAAGAAAAAAAAAGTCCGGGGCAATATATAGGACAACACTGATGGAAGTCTTTTTGTAGAGCCAAGCACTGAGAAGTTAGGAATGCCAGCCGGCTTCTTCTATGCAGTTTTTTTTGCCTTCTTGTATATGTCCATTATTATTTTCAATTGCATGCTGTCAAGAACTTAAAAACTTTTTGTCATAGTTCTGCCTCATTCTGTGAACAGATGGTACAGTTGAATCTGAAATGAAAATTTTCAATTTTTGTCTCACTTCCTTTTTGTGGGTAGGATAAAATTATGAGTTTATATAAAACTGTTTCCTAAAGACAAAAAAGAAAATAAATTCCTCTGATATTAAGGCCTAATTTCCACTTACTATTAAAAGATATATATTGAACTAGCATAGAAAGAATCTGCTGTATACTGGAAGAACAGAAAGAATTAATGAGATTTTTGGCTTTATTTTGGCTAAATTTCTTTATCCTATCCTTAGTCTGACATCTTTCATCTGAATATCTGCAAGTATATGTAGGTTTTATGATGAGACTCCTACGTTATCCTGATTTCAGCTGGGTCTTAGATAAAAATGTTCTCATTTCTTTAATTAGTCTTACCATACACTGTGAATTGGCAATTCAATGAGTGATCTTGTGAGAGAAAGGACCGCAAATTTACTGCCAGAGACCATCATTTATTAGTGTATGGCATACTACCTGCCTAGAAGTCAGTTTAATGTCTTCTGCTCATACTGTACATGTTCTATGTGTAAACATAAACTGCCTGTTTCCAGGTCTTCTGCTTAGTAACTTTGATCAGATCTAAACTCAAACCTAACAAAAGCAACAAGGGCATAACGACACTTTCATGACAATTTTTAACATACATAGCTCTAAGTCAGGGAATTCTTTCTTGCTTCCTTGAAGGAGTGAGTAACTTTGCTTCCTCTGGCAAATGCTGATACAGTGCATGCCTGCAGTGAAACCTTGCTCTCCATTACCCAGAGGTATCTGGAAATTACATCAGATAAAGTGATAGGCAGAATCAAACTGATATTTTCTTTAGGTGCTGTAAGAACGTCATTTAGCAGCCGCATTGACAGGAATTCTGCGCTGCAAAAATGTTGACTCTCTGCTACAGCAGTTATTAAGTAGTGGGTTTTGGCCCAGCTGAAGAGAAACATTTCTTCCTCTAGAAGTGATTAGCCTCAAGTTTTGTGCCACATATCTTCAGAGGGTTTAATGGGATCTCTCGATTAGAAGGCTCACAGCTGTGTCCTTTCAAAGCCCAAGCACTTTATTGATTAAACCCTCCAAATAATGGAGGTGCTCAAAATCCTAATCCCTTCATGACAATGAGATTATCTTTTGGTTTATATGCTGAGATGTTTAAAAATGCAGGCAACTTGCTTAGAAGGAATAAAGCTTTTATGTGGAAGTTTTCAGGGAGTCCTGGAAAATGGGGATTAAATAAGCAAACCCACATTTGGTTTCGGGGCGTTAAGTCAAAACATAAAGTCTTGAAAGAAGATGCACACATTCTTTTTTCATCTTCTTCGGTCAACACTGGTTTGTTGTTTGCTTTTTCCTCCCTTCTCCCACACCTACAGGTGTTGTGAGAAGGCTGTAGAGGAGGATGACAAAAATCCTAAAAGGGACCAAGTATTTCAGTGTAGCAAAACCACATTAACCTGTTTTCCTGAGAAACCAGGAATTACATGGTAACTCTTTAAGCCTCTCATTACATCCATCAGTCGGTTGATGAGTCAGTCCCACCAAGCAAATTTTTGAATTTGAAAGAAATTCACATTTAATATATTTAGTCACATTTAATATATTTGGTTGCCACAACACTTGGCCTGCGGGGTGTGCAAAGGCCCCAGTGCCAACTCCTTGGTCTGCCATCAAACGTTTGGCCAGAAGCTTGCAGCCATGCATTGGTGAGGCAGTTTGCTCTGCACATCTTCTGCCATGGCAGAAAAAATCTCATTGCTGGCTGGAGCACCAAACTGAAGGAGACACAGCACGTGGACAAAGCAAAGGGTTTTTACAGTGGACTTACCTACAAAAGTCAACACAGACAGAACAAAATTAGTATATATGACTTTATAAGAGCCAGCACTTGGGTTTACTGAATTTCCTTGCGGGGTGTAGAGGAGACTGATTAAAGCGTGCACTTCCAAAGGTGTTACATCTTACTGTCATTGCAGAGGAGGGGGCAATATGGTAAGAGTGTTGAGTGGCTTCCAGTGGCCATGTTTTGTGAACATTAGTCAGGAATGGGTGACAGGGTAAATGTGAGTTTTGTATGAGGAGAGGCCATAACATTGTTGCAGTGCAAAACATTTTTTCAAATAAAAATTCTTTTCCTTTTTTTTTAATTTTTGAATAACAGGCATGTGCCACATCCTTTCTTGTCTTGTGAAGAGGGTAACTGTCCACAGGTTTTTAGTTGCTCTTCCACAAGGTACTCCGAAAGTATCTGAAATGGCTTGGAGGGCGCTACTGACAGTGAAGGCAAGAAGCAAGCTAAGAAGTGGTTTTGATTTCATACTGGAGGAATTCTGTTTCAAAGAGGATGAGGAGCAAGAGTGTGCTGGGAAGAGGGGGGAAAAAGATCTTGCATGTGAATTTTTCATTGTATTGAGGCTTTTATGGAATGAAAGAGACACAACACCTGTTTCCTAGGTCGTGTAAAGTAATTAGAGTTTATGTGTGCATACCGTAAGTGAACAATTTGCAGTAGTTTTCCCTGTGTGATGATGTCCCTAAGGGAACCATGTCATAGGAAAAACAGGTGGGAGTTTATCTATCCCAGTTTTTTATTTTATTCAGCAGGGTCAGTCCTCAGAGGACCATGACAATTGTGGGGATTAAAAGCGGATTTCCCCTGGTCCACAGTCACGTTAGATTTCTGTGCCCACAGAGATACTTTTCCCATGGCTCTGGTGACACACTTTGCTCTCAGTGTTTCAGCATGTGTTCAGCTTCATAAGAAAGCTTCTGGCAAAGATTTCTGAGCAACCTGTTGCTTCTCCTAACAAAGGACATAGGGCAATCTTACGCAAATCAGGAGAAAAATCAGTACAGTTGTGGTTTATGTCATTAAAGTAGTATAAACCATGCCCCCTCAACAGTACCTCATTCATAGGCACCCGTACTGATCCTGAAAATGAAAGAGCAGAAAACAAGACCTTACAATAATAACATGGCCCGGTGAATATGTGATCTAGAATTCAAGTAAACCCAAATCTGCAACTTATAACCCTAGACCATTCAGAAGTATGTGTGTTAGAGGGGAGTGTGTGCGCACCGTTTCAGTGTTGAAAACCAGTAGTTTGGAAGTATGGTCAGACTAAGGAGTAAGGCCTGGAGTAATGACAACTCTATTCAATTCCCATTTCATCCAGAGTTTGCCTCTTTCATGCAGACCAAGACAGTCTGGTCTTGAATCCCAGCTCTCCATATTTAAAAGGAGTTTAATGACCTCATCGTAGGAGAGAAATAAAAAATCCTCCAAATGTTTGTTTGAGGTGCTGATATCTAATGGTGATGAAGGCTATTGAAGAGCTTGGATAAAAGAAAGTTTGTATAAGCCATGCATTTTAATACCTCTAGGTAGTGTATTTTCTTTGGGCAGAAGGTCTGTAATCAATTTATGTTACAGTCAAGACAAAATACCTCCTATGTTTTTGTAGTTGCCGTCTAAAGCTGGTTACTTGTGGCTGAATTTTTCAAACTTCTACCATCCCCATGTATAACTGCACTGTTAGAAGTGTTTAACTCTGTTCCTTCTTACCGCCCCGGATAGACACATACCCGTTTTAGTTAGAAATTTCTTTTCATGTAGTGCAGATGATTGCATTGAAGTGGATAAAAAACATGTGGACTTTCTTGAACAATCATTTTCTCTTGTGCTCTGGAAAGTAAAATGTTTCCATCGTTCGATCGAGTTGAGAGTTACCGCCAGTTCCTATAAACACTGCTAGACACCCAGTCTAGAGCATCGTGTGACTGAACCTTGGCTCCACCAGAAACCAAAATGCTCGCTCCCATCATTGGACCAGCTTCTAGCATTTTTATGTAGACCGATTTCTGATGTTGTAGGCCAACCCAAACACTAAATGAAAACGCACAATTCATAGCCTGTTTGGGTAAAAACTAGACTTAGAGCAACCCTGCTTTATTGTCTCTTGGCCTAAAACAAAGTTCTAGTTCTGAACTGTCATCACTGATGACAGGGAGATTTAGTAGTTCCCTCCAACCCCATTTGGCAAAATTAGTAACCAAACAACTTCAAGTGCTTTCTTGATCTAAAGAACAATGAGTATATAGTAAGTAAAAATCCTTTTCACCAAATTGTTTTGATTAAGTATTTACACAAATATGTCAGGCTTAGGAAGAAAAGTCTGTTCATTAATATAACCATAATGATGTGCTCACATTAAGCAATGAAGATTAGCTCTAATGGATCGCACTTTGTTGTTTTTTGTGTGGTTTTTTTTTTTTTTAAACTGTCTTGCTTTCCATTAAATCATTGTGATTATTTTTAAAACAATGCAATTAGGCCTTTAGATGTGGTATTTGAGTATTTATTCCGTTGATCTGAATTATTAAAAGCAGCCTTTCTCTGAAGCATAATTCTTAATTATCTTCAGTGGTGACGTATCTTTGGTAAGTGCTCTAGCTGAGACACACAATTATCCCATACAATGGTTGCAGTGAAGTTTTGATTACTAGTGATGCTTTGTTAAAACTATTTGGCTGACTGTTACATTGCATCTGCAGGCTGCTTTGTCTTAAAATCCAGAAAAATAAGATGTGCTAGGCTAAAATGTACAAACTGGCAAACTGAGTCAACAGGTTTATTTTGGGACTGAAGGCTAGATAGAATGCTCAGCCAAATGTGTGGTTAGTTAGGGTGGGCCATAAGTAGTAGCTCTGGAAAAGGGAAGAGAGTGGAGGTGAGATGTTTCACTCCATGCTACATTTTGACCTCGAGCTTACATGCCTAATTGTCTAACTGTGGCAGAGTTGTGCTGGTCTGACCATAAAACTCCTTTGTGGCAAGCCTGCACGGAAGTTCTAATCTGATTGTATCAAAGTTTGGATGTTATGAGATCGAGGGCAGACATACCTCAAAATAATCGTTGTTTTAGCAGCATGGCAAATTTCTTCTCAGAAATGCAGTACATGGTGATTGATTAGTTTATGGAAAGAACTTGGTCTAACCAATACAGTGTGAGGTTCCCCCCAAGCATCCCGTCTCTTGTTTCCCTATCTATTGTCACATACCTACTGTCCCACATTAAGAGCTCTCAGTCGTACCTCTGCTCCTTGTCAGCTGAAACGGCTCCATGCATGGCCTCATGCCAGCACCCCACTTCCTTGAGAGACCTCCTTTTGTGGGTTTTCAGGAGAGGTGCAAAGGAACCTGCTCAGCAGAGCAGTGACTTCTCTTCCCAGGCTCATTGGTATTTGCTCTGTTGCCTGTGGTAGACGCGAGTCAACTCTCAGAAAGTTTATGCATCAACAGGCTTATGGCATCATGGTGTAAGCTTCCAAATGAAATGCCTAAATCCCTCACAAGAAGTACATTAAGGTAATATTATTTAGATTTTTTTTTCTTGTCTTCATTTACCATTAAGGTTATTTTCCTTCAGATTTTAAGATGGTATATTGAGTTGTTGTTATAACAGCAAGTTAGATTTAATGGTCTTTTTGATTGAGGTGCAATACACTTTGATTCTGGAGCATTTGACTATTGAAGTGTTCCTAGATGGAATCAAACATGATCCACAGAGATAAGCAAAAGTGCACATGGGTGCATGTGCAGGGACACACACACACACACGCTTTAAGACTTCTGGAAATGTGAGGCAAGATGTAATTCACCACTGACAAAACCAGTATGGTTCTGTAAAACTTGTCCTACGAAAATGAAAACTTACACGACTAAACAGTTTGTACGTTTTTACTGTTAGCTGTAGTACAGAGTTTATACTGGAGGTGTGATTTTTCTATTGTACACGGACAGACTAGCATCAAGAAGCACCATTCCTGCACAATTCTAATAGGAAAGGATAATCATGTAATGAAAGAATAATTCAGGCTGGAAGGGACCTCCGGGATCAGTTTGTCCATTCTCCTGCTGAGCATAGGGCTAATTTCAGAGTTAGGCCAGCTTGCTCAGAGTCCTGTGCTTCTGGCTTTCAAAAGTCTCCAAAAATGGACATTCCACAACTGATCCAGGGCTTAACCTCTCTCACTGTAAACAGTTTTCCCTTCGATTGGAACAAGAGCAGTGCACGTAAACTAGTCATGAATAAATTTAGCTGGGAAATCAGATGGCTTCAGTGATGTTCTGGAACAGTGCTCTGATAGGATTGTTGGGAGAAAGCATCCCCTTGAGCCCAAGATGCATATTTCTCTCGTTGGAAAAGTGATGATAAGATACAACTGTCTCTGACAGCAAAGAACTTGACTCAGTGACCCATTTCAGATTTCAAACCTTGATACTTTTACCAGTGGTGGGTGTTGAATTTGCTGCTTGCACTTGAAATGGTCACCTTTCTGCTGCTTCTCTGTATTTATATAGAATTGCAAACGTCATACATTTCTTAATTGTACCCTCCTCTGGTTATATTCCTGCAGGGAACAGGAGCAATCTTTCTTCTTGAATTAATGAACCTAAGTCCCTCCTGAGACATTCAGGAACAGTCTGGGTATGGTAATAGAGCTTATTATCTAATTTACTGGAGGAGCAGTATTATTCACAGTTACTCATTTTGTCCCTTCTCTGGGTAGAGAGGACACCTCATACTCCAGGTCTGTTATTGCAGTAGCTCTTCCAGGCAATTAATTCTCAGGCACACATGTATAATGAAGTCAATATTTTACCTCTATCATTTTTTCCCTGTATTTGTCAAATGATCTTTCTTTTCTGCTCCCTTGCACCACTATGAATGATAAAGTCACTACTGAATTCCACCTCTGTTTTGTTTCTGAATGCTGATCTGAAGTGGAAGCCTAAGAAGGCGTTTAGATTATGAAAGCATTTTCACTCGTCCTCTAGTAGTGGCAAGCCCACCTGGCCTGTAAGGGAGTGGACTGAAGCCCCATGCCCATTGTGTGAAACTTGAGGAATTATGCGAATTTATGGAATTTACTAGGGGAAAGGGACAGAGTGGAAAGGGGCAGCAGCCCCTGTGTTAACATCATTTGCAGTCTGTATCAGCTGCACCCATTGCAGGGCATCTGGCTCTGCAGATACGCGTATGTGTACGCATAGTACAAAATTACCTCTTACTCAAAGGCCTGTTCTTCAAAGGGAAGACAGCAAATTACTGCTTTAGGTCCTAAATAATATGTAGCGATTTAATGACCTTATAAGAAACACTAACTCTAGTATGAAGCAGAAATTTCTGTTCTTTCCATTATGATTGAACATGTATTATATTTTAAATTGAGTTGTTAGAGGGAAAGGATTATTTGCTTGTGTTGTAGGAAATGTAAAATTGCATCTAATGAGCTGCTTTGCAATTTTTAGTAATGTATATTGCTATTAAAGTCAATGATTTTAAATATTAAACATAGTAATCACACTTCGGACTGCATTTCATTTAAACTTAGAGTGACAGAGTAATTTTTCTTACAGAATGTCAAATTACCATCAATTCACTTTCTAAATAGGTTATTGAGATTTAGGAGACGTAAACGCCCAAATAAAGTTACGAGCTGTTAATAGTGTGGGTATACTACTACAAAATATTCCTCACAAATGCATTTTAAAATGATGTTGTATGTAGTCAATATGCTTTTTACTGTGTCTTGGAAAGAGTAGTGTATTTGAGAATACACTTTATCAGAACAGCTGCTTTGGTCATGTAAGACATTGGGGAGCAAGACAGATGAAATGTCTCAGAAGTTAGAAGATAAACTTAGGCTTTCTAGCCAGGATGTCCGAGCACTGAGGATTCATCTCGGGGAATTTAAAAATGCATATTAGATGCTAATACTTTGGAAAATTAAGTCACTTAAGGGTTTCAGAGACTTACTTAGACACTCTCTGGAAAGATTCTTGTCTTTATAGACTCTTACAAAGCTCTTCCACAAAAGTATCTAAATGCTTTCCAGCAGCATATTAAATGATGTCACTAACATGTCACTAATCTGTTTTATGTAGTGCAAACGCAACAATGCACCAGCGTTGTAGCAGTGGTTAAATCTGGGCCAGGAATAATGGGGGTTTTTGTATAGACTTTAAAGCGGTTATAAACCTGCAAAGTGTGTTCAGCCATGTTGGTCGCTGGGAGAATTTCATGACAGGTAGGTCTGACCTGGTAGGGTAGGAAAACGTATTATTTTTTCTGAATCTTTGGAAATATGCTAGAGAAAATAAAATAAAAATTATTTCAAAGAAATATTGGTTTGGTCAGTTTATATGGAAAATACTTTCTGAATTCTGTTTGAGGAAACAAGAAATCTTTTTTCTCAGTCACTGATAATGAAATATATCTTGAAATGAGGTTGTCTTCAACCTGTGTAAAATGGGACTTTTCCAACTCAAAGTCATCAATCTTTCTGTATGTAACAGAAAAGAAAATTTATGTCCCCTGGAAAAAGTCAAATGTTAGTTCAGAGAAGATTAATTATTAGCTGTGGGTGTATTACTGTTTTAACTTGCAGGCTTTGCAGCAGGAGGGGACGCTGGAGACAAAGTGCAATTGTAAATATTCCACATCAAGGGGTGTCAGCTGAGTGATGGCTCAGTTTACTCCTGTCTCTAAGCCCTGCTTCTCTTTAGTGACAATTAACCATAACCTTGGGCTTCAGATGTTACATAGGCATAAAAGGCAAGGTAACAATTGCCTGTCATTGTCGTCTTTGTCAGTGTCTGTGTCTGTACTGTACATTCAGCCCCGAGGATTTAAGTAGAAACTGGGTGCTAAAGGGAAATTTCATAGCTTTTAAACTAATTACAGAAGAAATAAAAGTGTTTGATATTTGGAGTTTTTTCTGCCAAGCATTCATATTTTATGACTAAAACTATGCAAAATTTCTATTTTGACGTTTCATGAGGAGTTTATCCTGGTTTTGATCAACTCTACTATTCGCCTTTTCAAATCATAAAAACGGGCTGTTAAAATGGCTGAAAGAAAGGGATCTGCTCATGGGATGAAAGAACGAGTTTGGGGTTAGGAACGATGCTGGGAAGATGCAGTGATAAAGGCCTCGTGTCTGGGAGTACAACACCAACCCAATACCCACTCTTAGTGGCACAGTACAAAAGGAGAACATGATTTGTTAAAACTTGTGTGAAGGTAACTGGGTAAAAATGCCAACAGAAAGACCGTATGTAAAGAACACAAAATGCTACCAGATTGGGAAGCTTTTATCTCTTTTTGCTAGCGTCATTCCAGTGTTGGTCGAATGCCCCTTTGCCACCAAGGGCTGCCTCTGGGATGGCAGCAGGTTACTGCTGTTGCCTTTCCAGTAGTAAACAGGTACGGTAATGAACATTGCACCCAATAAAGTTTGGTTTCATGTGGTTTTGAGGCTTGTTATTAGAAGATACAGCATCCAAAAACATGCAGGCTTTTTTATGTCTTTGGAGCATTCACAGTGTCACCCCTACTTGGAGTCCCTGAGGTCTGGTAAAGGTTGTGCTGGTACTGACACCTCTCAGTCTCTTTCTGTGTATAGCTACTACTCAAAACTTAGTATAATGAAGATTACAACTCAGTTGAAATTGGCTAATTGTTTGAAAAGTTGTTCAGGGGGATGATCACATATCACCTGTGTACAAGCACTTGTGTTTTAAAAGGAAAAGGATAGTATCTTTAACAGACTGTTTGGAGAAAAGGCAGAACATTTGAGAACTGGGTCTTTTTTAAGGTTAATAGCATACCTTTTTTTTAGCTCCAGCTCTTTTAGGTGATCCAGTACAATATGCTTCCTCTCACTATGAGCTTTGTGTTTTGTAGCCTTAAAGCCTCATATCTGCCACAGCCATGATTACATTCAGATTGGTGTAGGAAAATGAGTAAATGACATAAAACCATTTTGCAGGACAAAAAGGAGTAAAACTCTTTACTGGTCAGTGTCCTTCCCTCTGCTTACAGAGACCTTCATGGTATCTAATTGTTCTGCTAACCAGTACGTGAGGCATCCCCTGCGTGGCTAAGAAATAATACACCACTTCAATACGTACATTGCTTTGCTCTGCTTCTCCAAGTTGTCGTTACACTTGCTTACCTCATTCCTTGATCTTTCTCGTGCTGTTTCTTCTACGCAGTATTTGTATCATTTTTTATGATTAAAACTCATTGCTATCTATAATGACCGTTTCTGTAAACACTGCCCTTCAGATTCCTTGACTGTGCATTAGTAAGTTAGGAACATGTTTAAAATTAGACACATGCTCTCCTCACACGTAGCTGATTATCTTTGTCTATTGCGTTCATTCTCTGTGATGACTCCGGCAGTAACTTAATGCGTTTTTCCATACTGACTTCTACAGATCTCATAAGATTTGTTTTATAATAACTTTTTCAATATTTATCATGTCCTAAAGTATGAACAAGATATGGTATAAGTACTTACTCTTCCGGAAGGAAAAGAGTGTCAAATTTCAGAAGAAATTGGCATCATCGAGTGGAAAATCTCAGTCTTGAGAGGGGACCAGAGAGTCTCCCTACCGCTGTCCTTCACAGACGTGCCCTGCCTTTTGCTTGTGTTGGGTTTCAATAGCAGTCATTTCTGCTCACTGATGTTAATGCCCTGACGTTAATATGTATGTACTTAGACCATATGACAACCCATCTGATGGTGAAAAAGGCTTGTGCTCATGATGCCAGTAAGGAAAGCCAGATGGATCAAAGGGACATTCTTTCCAAAAATTGACCGGTTTGAGATTGTGCTCTCAATCATACAGCTATTGCATCAACTCTCTTTAGCATTGTTTTTACACTGCAGCTCAGAAAATTACAGTTGTGTTGTGTGTCTGTTTGCTTACGCTGGAAACCTAGAGCGTAGGCAGTGTAGGCACGGGTAATCTCTAGGCAGAGTAATGGGCTATTTGTTAGTATATGCAGAATACATGCTTATTTTTTTTCTTCTCCGGTATTATTTGAAGGCCTAATTTGTGTAGCTACGTCTTTTACACCCAGCCTTAAATGGTTAGGATAGATTCGCACTTTTCGAACCTATACTCTTTAGTACGCTGTTGTGGTTGTAGGCTTAATTAGTAAAGGCTCAAAAGCTTTGCCTACATAAAGGAAAATGCGGAATGTTACTGACAAAATGAGCCATTGCTAAATGTCCTTGACAAATGTGATGGTTTTGTTTCTAAAGCATTTATTTTGCTCGAGGGGTTTCTACTTCTCCTAGCCTCTTGCATTACCATGGACAATTTGGAAGAAACAGAAGTAATGTCAAACATGAATCGATCCAGCTCCAGCTATGTCTCTGTATGAGCCTGACCCTGTTTCTCTCATCTTACAATATTAAGTCCAACTTCTACCTGAGTCAGCACTAGTAGCAGAATTCGGCGAGTAGGGGTCAGGCATGTTATAGCTTTCATGCTAGGCTGATGGGGTGGGCTCTAATACACTACTGGTGTTTTTCTGAAGTCAGAGAAAAGTTCTTTGTCTTCCCTGGTGGTAGAATTAGGCCAGCTCTGAGCATGGCAAAAGGTTTTCCCCTTTTTAGGGAAGCCAAAACAAAGACTGTCACATGGGAGATGTCACTCATGCTTGCCTGGCACTCAGAGCACTCTGGCAGCATTCGTTTGCATCTTTGGCCAATTCCAAAATTCACGCACATGAATGTTACTGAAGTTACTACTTCTAAATTGTCATCTGAGAATTGGAGCTTGAAAACAAATTACTATCTGGAGAGGAGAAATATGAAAAGGGTTAGGAATAGGAGTAATCACAATATGGTCAATGTGTTTTAGGCTTAAATAGCATGAGTCAAGTTGTAACTATTTTTAATGGTTATTGAATAGAGATGTGATGCCCTACATTAGTAATTTTAAAATAATTTTCATGTAAGGGACATGTTTCCAGATTCATGACAATAAAGTTCAATTACCAATTTATAAAGTGTTATGATACTGCTGTGTACTGCAGAATAAGAATATTCATTTTAGTTGGTTTTAGTATATTTATTATTTTAAAGCAATAAGTAATTTTTCTTTCTGCAAGTCCAAGAGAAGGAAGTGGACTATTTTGTAACAGCTTAACTGATCCTACAAGTGTTTATGCTTATGCTTGGCTTTTGCAGCTGTGTGAAGCAGAAGGTTTCAAGGTCAAACTCTAATTTAAGATGTAAGCATAGGGCTAATAAACAGGAGAAAGACATGGGATGTAGCACAGTGCTTAACTAAACTACGTGTGGGCACAATATAAAGAGCAACCTGTGGTTTTACATTCAAGATACTGTTTTCTTTTTTTTTCTTATCACATTAAATTTAAGCCCTGATCCTGGGACATACTGAAAGAGCCTATGCATACTGAGGTCAGTGGGAACTAATGAAGCAAAGAACCTTGTAAATCAGTCCTTTAGGCATTTTTATTATTATTTCCCTCTCACTTGAAGAACAAGTGCAAATCTGCTTTTTTATTATTTCTCAAAGATAATTTTTAAACTAGTTCTGGGTCTAAACCATTTAGTGCTTTCACTGATTACATTTGCTTTACTGTTCCTTGACTGAATTGTGTAGTAGTTCTCCTGTGCTGCTGAATTATTTCCAGAAGCTTTCAGTATCCCACACTCTGCTCACGAAGCCTCACTGGCAACGTAGTTACGGTTCCTTCATTTCCTCTTTTCCAACCCTAGAGGGGATAGGATACTGCGGTAATGAGCATAGAGATTTTAGAAGAACCTGTAAGTCTCTGACTATAGAAATATTGAAATAGCATGAGCTATTGGGTAGATTACTAACTCTGAGACTAAAGAAGTTGAATGAAATGTGGATAGAATGGAAGTTACCAGGGGTTGTTAATTCCTGGAACTGAATCTGAGACAGTGGAAGTTTACAGCACTGCAGATTTGGGTAAAATTGCGTATTGTGTAAGGTGACCCATGTTTTGTGAAAATGGTGTCCGTTATCTGAAGGACCTATAAACCAAGTTTATGTAATGTTAATTATTTTAACTTAATGAAGTGCATTCACAACAAAGCTTTTTTGGTTTTGGTGGTGGCTATTAGACTGTATTACTTGTCCATGAAAAGTGAACACAAAGATTCTTTTTCCTTCTCGTTCTTGTGTGGTGTCACTGGGAAAAAAGTTGATTCCATCATTGCATATTTGAGAGGGCAGAGCACAAAGTTTCCCACATCTTCTCTCAAATCCCTCCCAGATTTCAGAAACTTGGCAAGAATAAGTGGGGTCTATTGTTTTATTTTTTGTTTTTCACACAGTTTGAAGTTAAGATGAGAGCAAAAGGGTCTCCTTTAACGGCAATTTAAATGAGAGTTATTGTGCACAAGGGTTCTTTAGGAGGCTTGTTTATGAAGCCAGAACATTACAGTGTACTCTGTTAAGTATTCTGTTATCATCTGATTTGATACATAATGCTTACGGACTCATAAGTCTGACTCTTTACTCTTATATTGACATTAATTTGTTTTAAAGGAAAGGAAACCATCTGGGGTCATAATTTTGGTAAAAGGCTGCAGTGGTATCTTGAATTGCTTAAGAAAAAGTTATGAATGCATATCTACAGAAGGACTATCATTTATATCTGGAGGAAGAGAATTACCTGTAATAGTAACGTAAGGAATGTATGTGTTGTTTTTAATCCACTGACCTTTAGCAGGAGTGACCCAACTCTCACATAGTTTACAGAAGACCTAAAAAACCCAACATAAGAATTTGAATGAAAGATTGGCAGGTTTGGATGAAATTGGTGGAACATCTGCCCAGAGGTAAAATACAGCAGCTCAAAGTCAGTGGCGTAAATCACAATTTTATTGTCAGCTGTGCTTTGAGAATGAGCAATAGAACGTCTTGCAGTTTTCTTCATCAAACCTATGGCTCAGATGGCTTACATGGATAACTGTTGCAGGGTTTGACCAATGCAATGCAGTATGTACCACAGGCAGTTAATCTCCGAGACACTGATTCTCATGAGCGAGCATCTCTGAAATACAGTCACCCCTGCTGCAAGATTTCTGAACGATGAATGCTTGGGCCTTGGTCTTCGCCCTTTCTTGGGGCTCTGGCCCAAGTCAAGGCTCTTCAGCTGGCAACCAGGTTTGTCTCTCGTGAGCGTAACTGAATGGCATAAGATAGTAAAGTAGTTGGAAGCTGTGTGTGAGACAGTACAGTGAATTCTTTCAAATTGGGCTGTTTTGTTCACCTGTATGACACTTTAGAGGTTGGTTTAAAGGACTTATGAGACACATGACAGCAGTTTAAAGATCTAGATCTACATATTTTCTTTGCTTTTATTTGTGTATATCCAATATATTTTTATATGAGGGTGTGTAGAAGGAAGGCAGGTGGGTTACATCATCTGGGGCTGTTGTGCAGAAAGTAGGTCTAATTTTAAGAAATCACTCACAGTTCTCATATTTACGGAGATAGAGTTATGGTACTGATACGCCTTCAGAAGTGTATATACAGAGAAACATTAATACTTTCAACTGTAAATAAATATAGCCTTTGGTCTTCCTTTTTATTCTGTTAAATCCAGTATTACCTGAACAATAGCTTCCAATTAAACTAACGGTTCTTCACTCCCAGTAATGTTTCCCCTGAGGGAATGTGTTTTAGTATGCTTGTCTAGGTATTGACTTGCTTACAACTTCATTTTATTCTGAAGAATAAGGAAACTCAGTGCTCAATTTAATAGAAACAAAAACAACTAGCTGTCAGAAAGAGATACAGCATTTTTTTCCAAACCTATATGGATATATAGTGTTCACCCTGTTCTTTAAGATTTGCTGCCAACAAATATAACATTTCTGTTAAAAACCATGAATTTCCTTAAAATAATTTAATTAAATTGTACATTTTTAGGTGTGAAATGGGGAAGAGGATGTCTTTTTCAGTCCTCTTGTGTCTTTGAGCCGTGTAAAAGTATTTTATAAGGCTGCAGAAATGTTTAATGTCAAGATTATTTACATTGCTGAATATTATAACTGGAGTGCTTAAAAGTTGTTAGAACATGAAAATGCTTGGTCAACTATTGTCAGTGTTGTCAAATGTGTCAGTCATTATTTCTTGCAATTCTAGCTCAGTAGTGTGGAACACAAGTTCTTATGTTTCAAGGATATAAAAGAAGAAAAAAAAGCAACTTTATAGAAATGGATTAATGTATGGAGATTTAAAATAGAAGATTAAAAAGAAGGAGCAGTATTGCACACTGGAGCAACGAATACACAAGGGTCCATGTTTATATATTTTTACATAAGCATTGCTTAGAAGACTGTTTTTTCTCTTTTAAGTTTTTCTTCCCCAAAGTTACCAGTTACCAAGCACAGGAAGAATAAGCTTTGTCCTTCATGGAAACAGGAACTAAAGCACTAAAACCAGTTCATCATGGTACTATACAGTTACAAATGTGACATTTTTTTCACTCACTGAAAAGAGATGTTCATTTTATTAGTGCTTCTCTTAATTACCAACCCTAAAAGGGCTTGGGTTATTGGACTATGACAGTGTGGTATTTTTAGATGTGGACAAGTTATTTTTAGGATTTTTAATAGCTGCTCCTGCTTTGTGAAATTAATCTCAATGTACTTTTACAGAATGTCTATTAGAAATCATCCCAAAAAATTAGTTTAAAGATTCTATAGCTGAAGCAGCTTTTCTGTTTTCTCATGGCGTAGCCAGCAAATTTCATCACACAGTAGATTTATTAAGGCTGTAGGAACCAGCAAGTCAGGCACCACAGTGCCTAGCTGCCAGAAGTCCGGCTTCTAGCTGGAGAACAGCACGTGGACGCAAGTTCATGGGGTGTCATTGCCCGTGAGGCTTTTTTAGAGGGTGAGTTCCTGTAACATCCAAAGAACTCAGCACTCTACATTTTCTTAAAAAACATTTTTGCTTCCTATTTACATTGTAGCCTAGTAGTTAGCAGACAGTGGCTGCAAGACCCTCCTCCTCAAAAGGGGATTTACATCAAGTTGCCCGGATAGTGCCGTGACCTCCACTTCCCAGGCTAACTGAGCTGACAGGGTTGTGAGGGTCTCCAACCCAAAGAAATGTCCAATTTGTGAGGCCACAGGAAAAGAAAACAAGAGGAAATCCTAGTGGTTAGTGTTGAAAGGAGGTTGTCTGGATGCCAAGTTCCAGCTTCACACTTTGTTATACATTTTACCCACCTCTGTAGGAAAATGGCAATCTTTTGCAACAAGGCTGGACAAAGCTGTACTTTTGCAGCTGTGTCAACCAACAGATAGTTCTGTGCTTCATTGTTTAGCCTCTAATCTAAATTTGCCAGTCAAAATGTCCTGTCTAGTTTCAGGGATACTTCAAAGCAGGAATTTGAGGACCTAAACGTAAATTGGCTCTTCTGGGAAATGGAAGTCATCCACCACGGATGAAGTATCGTAGTTCATTGGCTTAGAAGTGGTATGGAAAGCGAGCAGAGAAATCTTGACTGTGGCACTCCAGTCAATTCACCTGCCCGGCAGGGAACTGAGTTTAAGCTTCTCATCACTGTGTAGACCCTCAGGGAGGATTAGGCTTCCAGATTTGGAAACATGGGGCCAAAAGGATTAGTCTTGAGTTAATAAAAACTTGAATTCAATATGTGAATTCTCTTGGGGCACCTGATTCTGCAAAAATCTGCAGCTTCCCTTAAATTAATATGTACTAAAGGTCGTGTTGATTTGGGTTATCAACATGAAAACCTGTCTTTTGTCTAGCCTGTATTCATCTTTAAAAACTGATATTACAAGATAGGGTTACAGGAAAGGAGAGGGAAAGGGATGACATCAAGGCATTTTAACTATAGTTGATTTTCTAGTTGAACTCTATGCCTGTGAACACAGCAAGATCTAGCTAAAGTGTGTGCCTGTTCTGTTGATAGACTCAGTGTGGTCAGAGCCCCTCTAATTCAGATAGGTCTTGTGCAAAGGGTGTTGATGTGAACTTATACAGCTGAATTTCATAGTATCATTCATCACAGCACTGTAAAGGACAGGAAAAATCCTGGAAAAGATACTTATTCTCAAAGAATCAGTCAGATTTTTCTCAGCTTTTCCCAGTAAGAACAAATAAAAAGAAGAAACAGTTTTCAGTGGATGTGTTTTAAGAATATCATTGCTTACATTTGGACTCTGGAAGCAGAGACAAATGTTGCAGTGTATTTCTGTGATTCAGAAGTAATTTTTGTCCTGTGAAAATAATAGTTGAAATCTGCCTCTGCACTGTCAGATTCTGGAAAATGGTTGATCAAAGCTATGGGGTGCCGCTTTGTGCTTTTATCCTTCACAAATGACACTGCAATCTAAAGACGGGAAGTGATTGCCCTGAAGTGGTCCGGCAATTGGACTAGATGGTTGTTGTAGGTCCCTTCCAACTGAACTATCCTATTCTATTCTAAAAAACCCAACATGGAATCCCATGTAAACAGCAGAAATGAAGTAGTCTCATTTATGTTGAGAAAGCAAAATGGGGTATACTTATCCTTGTTATTAATATCCGTTAAGGAATTAGTTAACATTGTATTGTCTGCAGCCTTCCACTGAAAATAATAGAATCGATGATCTTAAATGTCTTTTCCAACCTAAATGATTCTATGATTCTATATACCCATTGTATTGGTCTCTTTCCAAACAGAAGACGTGTTCAGTTGTGTGGCTCCCTCTTCTCATCACACATGGACACTACAGATGTGGCTGTCTGCTTCTAAGACTCCTATTCAATGAGTTCCAGACCTCTGAGATGGGTCAAACATGTATTTAATCTCTGTTTTGTTCATAATGGGAAGGATTTAATTCAATTGTATTGTGCAAATTTGGGAAAGACAACTTCATTTAAATCTAACCTTTGGGACATTGTTTGACCGAAGCAATCTAAACTTTGAATGTATATTTGTCTCTAAAACGTCTAAAATAATTTCTAGTGGTTGCTTGTTGCTGTTTATTTAATTGTGCCCAGTGTTGTATAAACACTGCACAGAAATTCAGTTTAGGCTGTTTGATCCAGATAAACAGATATAAAGGATTTAAGAAATAAGCTTTCCTCACATATCTAGCATTCAGAAATGGCTGACTGGTTTTGTAAATATTTATCAGTATATTCTTTTACCTTTAATAAACCACAGTGCCATTGCATCACTGAAAATATCTCACCTTCTCAAGCCTTTAGGGTAGTTATAGAATCATAGAATCATAGAATGGTTTAGGTTGGAAGGGACCTTAAAGATCATCTGGTTCCAACTCCCCTGCCATGGGCAGGGACACCTTCCACCAGACCAGGTTTCTCAGAGCTCCATCCAGCCTGGCCTTGACCGCTTCCAGGGAGGGAGCAACCACAGCTTCTCTGGCAACCTGTGCCAGTTGTACTAATTTAAGCCTTACAGGTTCTGTGTAAACAGACTTACTCTTCATCCTTCACTCTCCTCTAGTTAAGAAAGTAGTATGTATGTAGAAAGGCAAAAAAGGGGGACATGATGCAGGAGAAATTGTATTTTCAGTACTTTTTTCTATCCACTGAGCTGGTTTGGTTGATGAGCATTTTCTGTAAAATACATAAACTTCTCTGCACCGCCTCACACCTCCTTTATTCATGGGTGAGTAAGATCTACGGTGTGTGTGGTTTGGAAGATCGAGCCTGTTGTTAGAATGAGCTAGGGGACACCTGCAACCGGGAGAGGTGACAAGGTCTCTGAATATGCTTTCCATGCAGCAGTGATCTCAGCAGCACTGAGGTGGAGGATGCACCTTATGCAGCCCTCTAATGATCGTTTCTAGCCTCCAGAAATCAGGGAAGTCCTGGTGTTTTGAAAAAGCTGTACATAACCTCACTTAGGGTAGGATTGCCATGTGTCTTTCAGATCAGTGGAAGAGTGGAAGTATCTAGTGACCCTCAGAGCCTGGAGAACACCTGGGTCCTGCCTTCATTAGGAGTGCTACAGTGCCAATGAGCACGCTGCAACAGTCTGTGGAGGCATTTTAGCATGGTAAAGTAAGTGTGAAATAAGCCAGGGTTTCCCAAAGGTAGCCAGCTCAATTGAGATAATAAATAGCACAGTGCACTAAGTCAGGAAAAAGGTGCCGGTCAGACAATTAGTGTTGGCAACTCTGGCTATTTTCCTTAAACGTGTTCGCTGTACATGGCAGTAAATTCTAGATGAAGCTAATCAACAATGCAGCTAGGCTACTGAATTTTCACTAGAAATTATTATCCTGTGAATTGTTACTAAATTAGTTGTACTTATATCTGATGTGCCTGATAACTAGAACACTCTGCTGTCTTTCCTGTTTTTGGCTTCATGAAGTGCCCTCTCCCAGCTATGTGGCTTTCTACCACCAGCAATACTATGGAGAACTTTGCACTTTGAAATAATTGGGTTGATTGTGTGTATGATACCTACTTGACAGCTGCAGGGAAGTCTTTTTTGGACTGGATTAAAAGCTCTCAGATTTGGAATCGAACATTTTCCTTTTAGATTGATTGTTTTCTTGCTCAGACTGTTGAACCCAGGAAAAAGAAAACCCAGCGTGTTTGCAGATGCAAATGCTGCCTACCCTGTTCTTGCTGGGATATCAGCCTACACTGTGTCTTTTTAAGGTAGCTAAATAACATCCAGGCACTTTGCAAAGTACAGAAATTGATCCATGAGCATGAACAATGGAAGAAAACTATGACCCAGAAATTTCCAGGCTGTGCAAACTTCCCGATGTTGAGACTTAACTGTATAGTGACATTTCTGCTTCTCATTGTACTTTCAGTGATTACTGAAGAAAGAGAGTTTGAAAGATTATTACACTTCCTTTGTAAAGATGATGGGAAAATATATCAGCTCTTTTCATTGCCACAGTAATTGTAAAATCAATCACATTACTTATTATTGTTATCTCTTCACCTTTTATATTCGTAAGACAGAGCAACACTACAAAGTTAATACAGCAAACATTCGTCAATTCAAGCTGTCATTCTCATGACAGTTTATTTCCTGGAAATGAGAAGGGGAAAGCAAACAACTCACAAGCCCTAGAAAAGCTGAAGAAAAAATCACCCACAGATTCCACAGCGGTATCAGAAGCTTCTTGTCTTAGTGACCTGTATTTTTTCCTCCTCATAGCCGATACTTTCAGTGGTGTTTTTCCTTTTCAACCGGATATTTTCTCAGTTCTGTGCATTGCTCTCTCCTGCTATTCCGAAGTGTCTGGTGTATATATGTTTGGATGTGGAATTTGGGGAAGTGAAGCTTCCACCTTGCCAAGTGCCAAAGGTGGAAGACAGCTCAACATACTGAACCAGCAAAAATATCTCATGGCCATGGGCCACGGATTCAGATGATTGGCACTGGCAGTGGTGAAGAATTGAGTCCAGGTAGCTGCTCGTGGCCCACCTTTGCCTTTGTCCTCTCCTTGTAGACTGGTGTGAGCACTTTTTTGGTCTGTTGTACAGTTGTGCTGAGGCACTACAAATTTAAGTCACACAGCCAGTTCCCAGACCTATGTTGTTACTCTCTCCTTAGGCATAAGAACACTCAGCATATGGAAGAAATGTTTGGCCCTGTCCTGAGGCATTTCGGTCTACTGGGAGAAAGTGCTGGGACGCTGAAACAGTGACAGCACCATGAAGCTCCCACGGGATGGTGCATGCACCGTGGTTTTCACGTTTCTGTCCATCAAAGGCCCCTTGGCTTCATATTTGCTTCATACTTCTTAAGCGTATGCTGTAGGAGCCAAACTGGATGTATGGACTGTTGGACTTCTGGTCATTTCTGCTGTGCTGACAGTATAAAACTGATGATATGGAGCAAGAGGTGAACAGGGGAACTAGAGAGGAAGTGAAAGCCGAGCAGAAAAATTACAAGATCGCAGTGTAGATGCAGTGCCTTGAGGCTATTGATTCATGTGACAACAAGCAGTATTAAGAGACCAGTGGGAAGCTCACCTATCCTCAAGCTGAAGAAAATGCACATGTAAGGAATCAATTGGAGAAAAGAGGTATATGTACTTCTTTAGGCAGTGCAGTGTTTTAAAATTCTATCTTTAAATCAAGATGTACAGCTTTGTGCTTAAAGCTTTGCCAGGTGGCTGCCTGTCCCTTCCTAGGTTTACCATACAGAGTATGTATCTTCATGTTTGTTTCCCTGCTGCAGTGTCCCTTCAGCCACACGGAACCTCGTATTTGAAGTAATTTTTCTTTGTCTGAACTCCCAGAAAAGGCAACTACCCTGCAGTTTCCATCTCTGATTGTTTGGTCTGTGGCGTTCCCTGAATCAATACCTCTGAATTCTGTTTAAAAGCCCGTGCTTCTTCCCAGAATTTGTGTATTTCAAAACTGACCTCTAACATTGCTTTTACCAGCCCACCTTTGAGGAAGCAGATGGTGTGCTCTGAGGGCTCCGTGAAGTCCATGCACAGCTGAACCCATCTGGCACTGGAGGATGCTATCCTGTATTGTTTACTCACGATAGCTAGCAGGCAGACTTTCTGCGGGTATCACCATCAAATGTTTCCCCTCTTTCTTCATTTTCTTTGTTACCAATGCATTCAAACTCTATACTCAGTGCAGCAAGATGTAAATGATGTTCAAAACAAATTCCCTGCCCAGTGATGCTTAGAAAGGAAGCGTGGCCTGTTGAAAAAATCAGTATTGCAGTAGGGCCCACAGTGGCACAAAGATACAAAAGAAAACATCCTAGAATGTAATTTCATGAAAGTTTTTGTTCAGTATTCAGAATCTGAAACACTACTTTAGCATGCTTCATGCTGCTCCCTACTGGACTGCAAATGATTAACTTAAATATTTATTAGCATCTGGTGACTCTCTTAGCCTGTAGCCACTAGGCAGAGATCAGATACGTAATCTGCCTGTACTAGTACCTTACACAGGAGCCTCTGTTTTGTGCTTTTTCAGTACCATCTCACTCCTGGAAGGAACAAAGAGAGTTTTTCAGCAAAGATGATCAGGTTGCACTAACTTAACCTGTTGAAATGAATAGAAGGGTTGCACCCCTGTGGTCCCTGGTTTTGCAGAGGAGAACCCAACACTTTCTCCATTGAAAATTTTTGTTTTATGTTCAGGGAAAAATTTATCCTGACTGTAATTTTTAAGTTAGTGGGACAACACTGACAGTGAGTCTGAATCCCATGCAAGCTGCCTTGCAAGTCTCACAAGTGCTTATGCAGCAGCGTCAGCTAATGCCCTGGACAAATTCAGCAGTCCCACAAGAGCCTTTGCTAAATTGAAGTAAAATATTGTAGCTGGACTTTTCTCTAGCTAAGAACCAGTAACGAAAGATCTTATCCAAAGGGATGCCACAGCTAGGGGAGAAAACTCTTTCCAGAGCGCTTTGATAAGTAAAGAAATTGGGATTTGTGTCTAGCTTGTAAAGTCATCAATTAACTCTGGGCTTCCACATAGTTTTGCTGCCCCTTTTTTAATTGTTCTGGGAAGAGCACAAGTATGGTTGTAGCCTCTTCCTTCCCAACAACAGCGGAGAGAGGCCTCTTTAGCCCTTTTCCTTTGAATATAATGTGAAGTTTTCTCATATGCTCACTTTTCACACATCCCTGATGCTGCCAGCAGTGTAAGACTAAATATTTACAGAGCTTTTTCGTGACTAGTTGTCTCCTAAAACTTTAACAGTTTTTTTTATTTTACACAAGTTGTTTAACACTGCGAAGGGTAGAGAAATACAAGCTTGTTTAAATTTGCAAAAGTTTGTTGCTTTGTGTTTTTAAACTTTTTTCCTTTTTTTCTCCTCAACAGTTATTTAATGTAAATGATTATGGGGATAGCTGTCTTTGTACTTCAGTGCTTGAATTTCCATGTACCTCTTCTTTTTCAGTTTTACAAAAAATGTCATATACAGGAAAACATTGCAAATGTAACTTTATACTTTTATATTTGAAAAATGGGCAATGTTTACCTAGGAAAGAAACTGCAGGAGCTTGTATTGTTCATTTAGTGGTAGTTGGAGTTGAGGAAGACCATACGAATGTGAATAGGTCTGGTGTACTTTCAGAGCATCAGTTAGAATTAGACCTGCATAAATCCCAAGTCAAAACAACACAATGTTCAAAATCAGATTTCCCCCCCTGCTTCAGTTTTAATCCCTGAACATGAATTTTGTAGGCAATTTTTCTGACAGCAGAACTTTTGTTGGCATTCTATGAGTTTTTCCAGCCTTTCTGCTCATCAATGGCAATTTCAGAGGCAGCTTTTCAAAGCAAAGTTCCAAATATGGGAGAAGTTACCTACAGTTCCTTCTTTTTTTCAGATGGTCGAATCTGGCATATATGTTCACCTGGATAGTCTGGTTTTATTCAGTTGCAGAGAGGGATGGAGGGGCTGACTAGGCTGTACTCTCAATGAACCTTTTAACGTTGCAAGTGTGGCGCTCATGAAGCCTGGTTTCTTATGTGCCAGAGCAGAGGCTCTCTTTAGATCCTTTGTTGTTTAATAATAGTGGAGAGGTTATGCTGCTGTGATTTCCTCAGTGGATGTTCAGTCACGTACACTGGCCATTTATTGTCATGCAATGTGTACAAACAATGTTTTAGAAAACTCTGACATAGTTTTAAATTGGCTGATGGTTTCATTGGTCTCTAGAGATGGGCAGACAGTTTGAATCACCCTCATTTTCTTAAGCAACGTTGTTTAAAAGGTATCATTTAGACTAAAACTTAGAGGGTTTTTGCACTTTATTTTTCCCTCGAAAGGCCTTTGATTATTCTGTGAATTCACTAGGTAGCCAGAATGGCTATCTCAAGGGGAAACCAAACAAGAATGGGTTTTTTGAGTCCTTTTAGATCCAGTTAATTCCATATAAGAATATTATGCTACTGTTAAGGTAAAGGATTTTTTGAGGGATGAATGAAGTCTGCTGGGAAACATCAGGGTTTTCATACCCCAAACCTACAAAGTCTTCCTATTCTAGTCAGAGACCAGCTTCTTTTCCTGACAGTATGCTACAGTCTAGAACCCAGCTCATGTGAACTCATGGTTACGGAAATGCCTTTGTAGGCTGAAAGCCATGTGATAATGATGTGTGTTTGCTCTACTTGTGATTCCAGGTTCAAAATGCATTTTAAAATTCTTAAAAATTAAGTTTTAACTTTACTTAAGTTCTTTTCTTGGCACCTTAGAATAATTCTTCACTTGCCATGATTCATATCAGTATCACTGCATTTAACCAGTGCTTGACTAAACTATTTTGTCCTCGCTAAGTGGTTGCTTAATTAGAATGTCTTGTGTTCTAGTTTGCCTCAAATGTAGATGAGATATTTTCAGTGTTCACATTAAATTGGAGGAGTTTTTTGTGGAAGACAAATACAGACTCCACATAGCTTGAGCTCTAGCTTTGTTTATGTCTTTTACAGTGGGACAGAATGTGTAACATCGTTCCAGATGCTCATCCAAACCTTACTGAAAATCCCTAAGAGCACAGATCCTGTTCTGCCGTTGCCACCTCTTACGTGAGGTGTTTGTGAGTTGGCGTGCCTAGCATTTGGTGTGGCAGGGGAGGTTGGAATGATGACCACTGGTAGCATAAACTGGACAGAACTGGGAAAAGGTGGACTGGATATGCCCTCAAAAGTTTTGGTCTATTAGATGAAGATTAAAATGATCTTTGATAATGCAGCAACTTGCACAAATTTCTTATTCGCTGTAATGCTCAGCGTGATAGCTTTGAAATAACTGGCTGTCCTGATACACATCCCTTCCCTTTCCCTTCCCTTTCCTCTTATGCTGCCATGCTGTTGCCATCTGATACAGTATTTGTGAAGCTTTCCTTCTTCGTTACTGGACTGAAGGTCCTGAGAAGCTTTTTAGCTAGAGTGCACATCTCAGCATCCGTGTTGTGGCCATCTAAGTGCTTCATTTAAGGAAGTGGATGGCAAAATAAAACAGCTTTGGACAGCTTCTTTATCTGTTTGTCCCATATTGCCTTATTGATAATGTTGTGCAATCTTATTAGCATAATGCAGAAATAAGTCTCAGGAAGGTCAAGCAAAGCAAATCACGGAGATGCTGCTAGTGAAACCGAGGGTGAGAGAGGAAAATAGAAAGAAAGGGAAGGATAGGCAGGAACAAGATAGCATTGGTGCCAAGACTTCAAGCTAATCCATATTTATTGTGCCTGTTTAGCAATATTTGAGGAATGAAAATTTACCAAGAAAAACATGAAAACATTTATCTGCAAAAGGATCATTTGGGAGCTAATACTTCCTTCAGCCAGAGCCTGAGCAGCAGGGTATTTGGGTACTGCAATAGTGAGTACAGCTGAAGTGCTTGGTGCCTCTACAACAGAAAAGCCAAACCAATTGGTCTGCAGGTATCTGCAACCTGATGACACTCCTGCGTGGCATGTGGGATCCAACAGTGCATGCAGGGGATGAAGGCGGGAGACAGAAGCCCTTGTAAACAAGATAATAATGTGCAGAAGTTTATATTAATAAATGATCTTTACAAGTTACCGGTTGTTCTTTGTTGCATCGTTTTCTTATTATCACTATTCAAAGACGTTTTTAGTGCTGCTCCTCTTTCTAAACTTGCGTTATTTCAAGCAGATGTTTTTGAAGTGCCTTGTTTGTGTTCCACTGAGTGCATGCAGGAAAGCTCAGGCAATTTTTTTTTTTCCATCTTACATGAACAGCCATGAATGAAAAGTGTTTCCTACAATTTACCTTTTTGTCAGCTGCATGCATTTCTCTTTTTGCAATTTTTAGTGCAAACTTTGCATTGTTTAATTTTTATCTGCTAATCTATTTTGTAGTACAATGAACAAGCCACCCATTTCAAAAGTTTCTTTTCCCCCAAGAGGTCATTTCCCAATCATGCTCTCCAAATTTGGCTAATTGCACTTTTGACCCATCAGGTTGCTGAATATGTATTTCATGGAATCTTGAGGCTTTTCCATAACATTTTCAAGTGGTAATTTGTACCAGCTGGAGAAGCCATTCTAACTCAGTTTTTGTGGCTCAGTAAAGGAGAGGTTACTATGGTTGAAACAAGGAGGTAAGATTCCACCAAACAGAAGTGCATGATATCTTTTTAGGATGGACTTCTTGGGTTGCTTGCATAGCCTTTTTGATTTCATCTCTAAATAGGACATTGTGGTCTTGAAGAAATGAGTGTGGCTCAGAAATTTGATTTCACCTGAACTTGCTTTATTCATCAGTGCTGCAGTGGCCAGATTGTGGTTTTGGGGTAAGTGCAGTTCCTGTGCATGTTAGCAAACATACAGGTTGGAAAGGTGTGCAGCAGTTAGCAACAGTACACCTGGATCTATTAACCAGGCTGGTAATTAGACAGGGAAGTAGTCTGCACTGCAAAGTTCAAACTACCAGGGTATCAGTAAAGACCGCTGTGTGAAGAACTCTTCCAAATCATTTGCATTCCAAAAAAACATGGCTAGGGCCCTATCTTAACTAATTTTTTTTACAATTTGTAGCTTGGCAACCTGCAGATTTCATTTTGTAATTGCCTTTTCTTGCCATTTCTCTCCAAAGACTATAGTGTTCCTGATAGTGCCCAGGTTGTTAGAAATTCCTAGCGTGGCAAATACCTATCTCAACACCTTCATTGTCTGCAGCTAAAAGTTGGCAACAGCCTTGTTTTTCCAGCCTTTAGCAAAAGACAAGGGAATGTTTACTGCTAACTCTGGGAATGATTCCCTCAAAATAAAGATAATTAAGGGTATAGAGAATGGGCTTGTTTTGTAGAAGTATAGACTGGCCAACTTGCAGCCACCAAGAGGGAAATGATTTTGCAGTTTAATGCAGGCTTTGTGGGCTTTAGGAGGACAATAGCTTGCTTTTAACAGTATTTGTTGAAAGAGTAAATTGTGTATGGAGAAAAGGCATATTAAGTATCTGAGCTAACAAAGGCACATGCTAATACTACCAGGGAAGCGTGGTGAACTCCTGAACTTTGAGACTGGTTTCTTCAGGCTACAAAAAGTGCATAGTGGAGTTTTTCTATGGTGATAAGTAAAATTTTGATTCTCACTCAGCTAATTTTTCTGATATTTAGACCAGCGAATCAGCTGTGTAAGTAATATCAGTCAATTAGCTCTGTAATATTCTGGTAAGTGTGTTGGCCTGAATGGAAATCAGAGGACAAAAAGTGAGGATCCACATCTTACCTACCAAGGAAGGGTATAAGCCTTTAAATATAAAGGAAGTGGTTGAAATTTTTAACCAGAAATCTGAGTATTTTCCATTTATGCCAATTTAGAATAAAACAAAATCTGACATGTTTTATCGATGACTTGCCTCTGATCACAGAAAAAATTAGCAGCTCTGTAAAATGTATCTTTCATGAGAAAATGCTTTCTAAATCCAGATTTATGTATAGCACAGAATCTTTGGATAATATCTGTGATGATGACTTCAAGAGCATGCAGCTGCCTTAGGGATCTAGAGGAACTTAGGGGTCCATTAGAGGAAGCAGAAGTTTGCCAAACTCAAACCCATCAAAGACCGTTGAGGTTGTATGGGAATTTGCCATTGATCTGAGCCTGTCTCTTGCCGTAGCTGATGGGGATATAAGGGAGATATAGTCTTTGTCTGAGTCTCAGGAAGTGCTGATGGCTGAAGGTGTTCTGAAAGGAAGCAGCCCAGGAACCAGTTCTCCTGCCTTTGCTTACTGGGCATTTCTGAAGACCAGGCAGGGACATACTCCTGCCTGAACTTCATACAGCTTGTGGACTCTGATCTGCACTTGCCTAACTGCCCTGTGGGCTCCTAAAAGCTGCTCTGGAACGTAATTGATTTTAGGAACTAGAAAGAATGAGATAATGGCAGACTTCCTGCCCGTGGATATTTTAATGCTAACAGATGGGGAAGAACTAAGGTTACAATGAAATATTTTGAAATTATCTGTTGAACCCTTCCCTGATCTCTGCAGCGAGCATGAAGTAAAGAGTAAGCGTGGAGCTCTGACATTCAGATCTGCACAAAGCAATCTGCTAGCATCATTTGGAAGAAAGACCTTGCTCAAGGACCCAGAAATATGATAATTGTGGTTTCAAAGAAAAAGATTCCGTCTGTACAAAACAAAGGGGAATGCGTCATTGGATGCGTCAACACTAAACTGACAGTATGCGTTAGTTGCCTCAAATGCAAATTTAGATGGTTCATTTCAGGTACCTATTTTTAAAGATGCAAATTAAAAATTGTTAGATTTCTGGTTGACATGTTATAACTGAGGTCATTTTTTGTAAAAGTCACTGGTGATTTGGAAAGCCTTAGTTCCGGGAGACTTCATTTGCTGTCTTTAGATCTTCTTTTCAACAAATTCAGTGATCCTATGGTTTCCCCAAAAAAAGTAATTTATGCTAACATCTCAAAAAGTAGTAGTCTGCCAAAAGGAAAACTTACTTTGGGAAACACTAGTTATAGGACGGCTAGTTGTGAAAACAGAATATAGCAACCTTTCTTCCTCTCCCATATCTGAAATTTACCCTCGTTCAGCTCTCAGTTTATTCAGTGGAAAGAGTCATCTCACCTCATCTTAGCTATCTGAAACCATAGTGACTGCCTAAGCTCATCTTTGAGCTCATTGCTTTCATTAGAGGGGGAAGGAAGGCACATCAGAAAGGCACTGCACCTTTTCCTGAGGAAATATATGACAGGCAGCTTTTGAAGGGGGCTCATCCTGGCTATCCATCTCTAGTGACTTCCATGAACACCAGTGTGCCTGACTTCTACAAAAGGTTAGCACTAGGTGAGATGGTTGACTTGAATGAAAGAAGACCCGTGACCAAGACTTCTAAGGACCTCATCACCAAAGACTCAGGCATCAAAATTTTGCCAAGATTAAGGCTTTTTATTGCATGTATTTCCTGACTCAGTTCCCAAAGTTCAGAACCCAGGAATGGGGACGGTGTTTGCACATAGGAAGAGAGTATACCCTTTAGAAATTTTCAGTAACTGGAGATGGAGACAAGGGTAATTCAAAAGACTTGGTGCTGAGGAATTCCTTAGGTTGTTTTTTTATTGAAAATCCCCCAGTAAGCCAAAGTTTGCTAATGTTTTGGGCACATGACTTCCCTTCCTGTGATAGTCATGAAGTAATTTATGATTGTGAAGTGAAAATATTAACTATATATGATTTCACTTATAGTTGGCTAATGTGGTCAAAAACTTTTGACTTTCGGTGAGTTGAAACAAGCCTTTTGCCATTCTGCCAAGGCCACTGAACTTACTATTGCTGCTTTTTCATACTTCTAAATAATACAAAATTAATTGATTATGCCTTTTTTTTTTTTTTTAATTCAGAGGAAGAAGGCTGTTTCAGGAAACAGGAGGAAGACAAAACAATTACTTGGGAAATTGCTCGTAATTTCTTCTGATGAAAAATGCCAGTGTAGCAATGCTCTGTGTTTCAGTGATTGCTCCTTGCAAACACGTGTTTTTCTTTCTCTGGCTGTTGTCACTTACATTTTTCTATACAAAAGCAGTGATATAAGATAAATATCCAGGCTTATACAAATCTGTGGGGCCACAGGCTACGGGTTATTCTGGTTTTGGTTGTGTTTTGAGGGTTACTGCTGGAGCTGGCTTTCTAGGTTGTGTCTCTTCCTCAGTGGTTCACATGTGCTATATATGCAGAGCCTTAGACTAAGATGTGGCAGACTGTGGAATGAATTATACCTGCTGGCTGTTGTGAAAAGACATGGTGAGCTCTCAGATTACTTTCTGTATGTGCTGTACCCCTCTTACCAACCCGCTATTTGAATGGAGCATCAAAGGGTCTGCTATGCAAACTGTGGAGGCATCTGTCCACCCAGCTGTCTGAAGCTACTGCACATGTGCATTATGCTGCATAACCACATGCAGTCTGCTCTCGATACTTTTGGGCAGTGTTAAATATCCTGCACATTTGCTTTGCAGTTTCTTTACACCCTGACAAGCTGTCATGGGGCATCTGACAGACCGTGTATGTGCTTGCTGCTTAGCTGGTCTGCACGTGCTCTCTAACTCTGATATGTTCCCAGAATACCAGATTTATTGAGTTTGTAGATTATAGTGAGATAGCAGATGCACACCTATTTCTGTGTAGCAATTCTTGAATAGGAATACAGTTCACTGCACAGTGAACATCTGTTTCTCAAGCTTATTCGTGAATTACCTACTAGTAATTATCGTGGTGTTCCAGAAGAGCCTAAGGAATGTACTGTAGATCAGAAGGCAGAGTTTTGTCTTTCAGTTCAGCAGAGGTTTGTCTTTCCAGCCTGTAGGAGCGACCCCTGGTCTTTTTCTGTGTATAAACTGAAGTTGGCATTTATGCAATCAGGCCTACTTCTGATTATTTTTTTGTTAATTTCAAAGCTTAGGGTTGATTTTATATATTTTTTTTTTTTAAAAAAAGCAATTTGAGCTGGCTATCAAAAGAATGTCTTTGAATTCATTTTCCTGGTTTTCGTTACACCAGGGCAATTTGACTAACAAAAGCCACATAAGCACAGACTGGTATCAGAAGGTGCCTCTTATTCATGCCCTCAGAGTCAGAGTGACAAGGATTTGCTGAAGCCGAAAGTATTCCCCACAAGTGTCTAATTGTAATGATGTTCTGTTGTCTGCGGGAAACTCAGGAGGGAAGTTATTGTAACTGGGAGAAATCTCATTGTGTGCCAGTTTTTGCTCAAGAACCTCTGTGAAGAACAGGACTGTGAATAGAGTGTCCTGTACTGAAGTTAATGCTGACAATTTTGGGGGGAATATTTTGTGTATCTATGCATTAATCATGTCAAGATAAGCAGAAATAGTTTTGTATACAGATGTAGTAGCTTGCATTCTTATCCAATATGCAATTGCAACACCTTTTATAAGTATGCTCGCTTTCACGGAAAATTGGTGACATTTGAGACTGAAGGAAAGGCCCGAACAGCACAAAATTACTTTGCAGGAATAGGGAGAGGCTGTGAGAGCAAACCTGATTTCTCACAGAATGTGTTACAGGATCCTTTATGTTTACGGGAAACCCCCAAAATGTTCGCTCATGGAGTGCAGTGTTGGAATTACACTGAACGCAATAGGATATTGTCTGCTTAAGACAACTTTGACTTAAATTTTAAAAGTTGATTCCAAAGCATTGGAATCTTGAGGAATAGCAAAACCAGATTCTCTCCTGGGACATGAAACCAACATTCAGGATATGAGACCTGATGTTTTGATGCTACATACACCCATTTTTGTCAGGCATCTGTAAAATTTGGTTCTCTGTATAAAAATTTCCTTGAAATTTTTGTTTTAAAACACCAGGTTTTACTGATGTACCAAGAACATTTGCCACATGTTCTTGGTACATCAGTAAAACTCTAACAAAAGAGTTGAGGAGGGACATTCTCATGTATAGCTTAACTGTGCAATGATTCAGTGTTATGAAAAGGTTTTCTCTGTTTGTGTGTATGAACTGCACATATATTTGAAAGGAAGTAAGAATGATACATCTGATGTGGGGTTATTGCAGCAGGAAGCCAGTAACTCATTTTAGCTTTCTGTGTCACTATTAGTGAGGGTGAGAGAAGGCCTAACGTTGCTCAAATATCTTAAAGTTTTTCAGATCATTTTCATATTTTGCAGAAAAATGAGTCAAAAGCCGTTTTTGGTGTGCTGTGGACCACATCTACCTTCCGGTCCTCCTCCTCAGATGGGAGACAGGAAACTTTGAATAATTTCTTCCAGCCCATAACTGCTGCAAACTTTTGAACTCACAACCCAGGAAAATAATCCACTCGTGAGGATTTTCTGGTCTAGGGTGCAAGTCCTTTCTCCCACTGAGCTGTTCTTAAGGACTGACCTACCAAAGGTGGTTCCCTCAGTCTATCACCCTGGGATCTCAAATTTCGGTATGTGTTAAAAGGTTCCCCTCTCTGGTGAGGACCTTTGCTACGTGGGCAGGACTCTGTTTTGATAAGAAATTCCACTGCAGGCTTTCTTAATGAAACTTGTATGAGACTTAGCAGAGGCTTGTGAATGGCTTCTGATCTCAAAGAATTGGTGACAATTGATGAAAGAACATAATCTCTCTTGAGTGCTTAACCAACTCTAGCAGTGCTGTATTCAATAGCTTGCCCTCTTTTCCCAGCTGTAATAAAAAAAAAAGTCTCTGCTTTCTACAAACCTCACCAGTCAGGTAGTAGGCTGTCATGGTTGAAACAACATATTAATCAGGTTCAGCTGTCAGTATCAAACTGTTTAGCTGTTGATATCAAGAGTAAACCAGATAAATATTCCATCCTTGGTAATCTGTAATGATATTAGATTTTTTTTTTATTATTTTAATTTTAATGTGCATTCAAAGTAGTTTTTTCCTCAGCCAGCCCAATGGTATGAGAATGATTGTCAGAGGAGAAGACTGAGTTGTGCTGTTGAAGAAGTGTGGTGAGTCACAGTCACAAAGCTTTGAAAACAAATGTGGAGACCAGCCACACAGCTTGGCAGACTTACACTGGTTGCAGGAACTTGCCCCAAGTAGTCAGGCGATACGTGTGCTTTGCATGTTAATCGAAGCTGACTGGTATCCAGACTGCGGTGGTGTTAATCATCTCTGCAGTGATATGTAATGCTATTTTTAAAAAAAACCAACAGCATAAAAGCAAACCCTCTAGCAAAGGAGATAAATATTTGTACACAGAAACTGTTTTATTTATAACAGAGAGGAGAACGCTTGGAGTGGTTACTCAGAAATTTTACATTTCAAGAACGTGCTGAAAACAGCTTCACTCTTTCCTGTTACTCAGTTTGGATCTAGAGTGGCTTTGGGTCTTTGAGCTGTGTAACTTTCACAGCCTGAGTTCAGTTGCCTGGTTTCTAGTAATTTTCTCTCTCCCCGAATCTTATGATAGCTAGTACTTCAGGGAAACATTAAAAAGAGCGGGAGTGGGGCTGTGGAACAGCGTACACTTTGGATAATCTCTCGCCTTCACTGAGGACCCAGCCCGCCTGCTTTACACAAATGAACTGCTCTGCTGAGTGCAGTGGGATTATGTGCAGACACTCTCAGGGGTTTGTACGGTGGGTGCGTACAGAGATTTCCCTGGGAAAGGCAGTGTGGAAGGCTGTATTCTGGAAGTAGTCTGGCACCTTTTCTAAGAAGACATCTTTTCTAAGATACACCTACTTGAGCTCCCTGCGGTGTCAGAGGAAGTTTGAATGCTGAGCATTGCTCAGGACTAGGGTTTTCCTTTAGGCAGTTAAGGGATGATCTGAGGACTAAAATGTGAAATAACTGTGCATAGAAGAAAGGTTCTCAGACTTTTCCATAGTATTTGGCAGACTTTCACAGAGAATTTGCAGACTGGAGGGATGGCTTCCCTGGGAAATTTCATTACGAAAGGCATTAACTGTATCTTAATGCAATTAAACAAGTAGATTTAGGGCTAATATTGTGTCACCAGCCAGTTCTTTGTAACTGCAGTGCTGATGACCGTAATCTGAGAAACTTTTGGCTGACCTACAGCCTGGCTCACTTGGGGTATGTGTCACGGTCTTAAGACAGCTTAATATTAGAAATGGTTAACGCCTCCCTTCTGGCCTGGGAGTTCCTTATGCACAGGTATTGGCTGCTTCTCCTATGACTAGCTCCATGGGCTGCAGTGGAACTAGGTCTGGTAGATCCGTGCAAACTTTTAGTTCTGAACTTGAAAGGAAAAGGAGGAAAAAAAAAAGAAACAATGAAAATTTAGGTTTTGAGCAGTCTATAATGACCTTTTTAGAACAGAACAAAAGATGCTTTGGTTGAAAAAAGTATTTTGTTCATACAAAACGGACAGTTACAATAAAAGCAAAGCAAATGATGAACTGGGTTCCTTAAACTGATTATGATAATAATTATGTTTCTTTTAGCCTGTAGCCTGACGGAGTCAGCATTTTCCTGTGAAAAGGTACACGTGACTGAACCCTGCTCACTTGCTGCCATGACTAGTCAATGGGGTAAAGATAGTAAATCAGCAGCTTGCCCTCTGCTTCCATTGCTTTAACACAAGCTCCTAAAAATAAAACATGTTAAAAGTGTGGTAATGTTCTTAGTCTAAATGGTTTGGCAAATTTGATTGAATTCCGGAATTACTTCAGCCACCCTGAAACGGAATTTTTCACCTAATAAATTTGCCTGGATGCCCTTCAGTGGGACAGCCTGGCCTTAAATTTATGATTGTGTTTAGAACTATTTCAAAAAAATAAAGATACATGGAATGCATTAAAGACAAACTATCACCCGGCTCTTATTTAGTAAAGTTAAGTGGCAGCAGCTGCTTGTGACTCAATGAATCAGAAATAGTTATAGATAATGGATGGCAAGGCAAAGACAATGTAATTTTTTTTCACATGAGAGCGGCTGATCGTGTGACAAGGTTTTATTATAACAACTGTACTTCTGTTTTTCCAAATGATTGATGCAAGCAGTACTCTGCGTAATCTTCTTCCATGATGAATGTTGGTGCCACGAAGCAACCGTTACTCATTGTGCTATTCAAACATGAATTTTGAATGACTTGTGGCATAGAGCTGCAGGCTACTTAAATCAATGAAATAAAAGTCAGGAAGAGACAAAGATTATGTTCATCCTGAAATATTACCTCTTGTGGCCTGTGTACAAGCAGTGTTTCTGGTAATTAGGTAAGGGGTCACATCTGTGGACTCCCCACACAGGGGATGAAGGAAGGAGGAGGCATATGAACCAATGCTTACTGCTTGGATGTGAAAGTTGTTTTGTTTTTTTTCTCTTGTTCCCCTCCTGCATTGGTAAGAAAAGATGGGCATGGGTAGGATGGATCAACTGTTTGGCTCTAGGGAGGAAGTGAATTCATCTTCCATGTGTGCTGCCCGAGGCTGGAATCACCCTGGAAGGTGGGGGAGCACCTTTCCTAGCTCTGCTCATCCAACACAATGTGTTCATGCTCACACGTGGTGGTGCAGTTACACAGAAGAGGGGTATGGGAGCACCGAGCCACATTTCTTTTTCCATGGGGCTGAGGTTTCTCCACGGATTCCACCAGTTGGGTTCCAGGATTGGATGGGAATGTGCTGGCATAGTTGAATGCTCTCCACCCGGCTTACAGAGATGAGAAGAGTTTGCGTTTGGTGTATTTGTACATCACTGATCTTCCCATCTCCACTTTTACATCAGGAATGAAATATTGAGTAGTACTATTTTTTGTTTCGACCACTGACAATCCTCCTGGAGATGGAGGGTCCACCTCTTGCTCAAGATTCTTTGTAGTGCAAAATATGTAGCTGTGTGTCAGCAGTACCGTGTCAGTAGGAGAGGCATTTATGTGACCTGGGCTGAGTAACAATCAATATTTTTTATTATTTTTGATCTTCACTGCCTCACTGTTTGAAGGGAAAGAGGTGGGGATGAAACCCAGCTGGAAGGAGCTGTCGGAGCAGTGCCCATGGACAGACTGACTGCTCCTCAGCTCTGCTGTGAAATACAGCCCCAGGGAGACGTGATTTCTCCTGAAAGCATTGGTGCCTCAGGGGCATTGTGATAGCAAGGAAATATGGATACTCACTTCATTTGAAGAACTTCATGCGTGTGACTACTGTAGGATGTTGGGCTCCCACTACAGTTAATAAAGTGAGAGCAAGCACTTACATTGGGCTCTAGCTCTGAATTACCTTGTGGGAAAGGTTATTTTTCCCGATGGAATATAGAAAAAGCTGAGGAAGAGTAGTCTCCTCAGTAGAAGACGAATTTTAGATGATGTGACTACTCTTCTGTTTTTTTATATCTTGAACAGGACAAATTAACAATTTATGATTTCTTGTATACTGTAAAGTGTATATTTGAATGTTTATTTAACTGCTGTTTAACAATGAAGACTTTTACAATAATGTTTTAACATGAGAAATCTTTAGCCCATTGTCCTTTTAAAGCAATGACGATTTTCTTCTTCTAATTGTAAGCATGTATGTTCTTGGATTGTTTAAACTATTTAGACTTTACTCTTTACTTTTACATTTTTTTCTCCTCTTTCTTCCCTTTGTTGTTTTTCTAATTCACCGCAAAGTACAGTGAAGGAAAGGACAAAAAAAATTTCAGAGATATATTGATGGTCTTTGACACAGGAGACATTTTCTGCACAAATTGTGTTTTCAGAACGTCTGTTCCCCCCCAGTATTAATAATAATAATAAAGTGATAAAAAAACTCCATGAGTTCTGTTTAATTTAGATGGGATAGTCTGTGGGTGACCTCTGGATCTAGTGAAAATCATAGCATTCCCTAAGCTTGTACAGTATTTTCTGCTAAATATACTCTATCTAATGCAGTTTTGAATATGTGTACACCAGTCATCACAAATAGCTGACATTTGGTAACAGATAGTACTCAAGAAGTTAATTCCTTTCTTATGGCTGGAATGAAATTGTCCTCTCTTAGCTCCTGTGTTAAATTCCAAGTGATTTCTATTTTAATTTATTTCAGTATGAGTAGGGGACAGTCATAACTTGCTGACTTATTAGAGCCTAAATACAGTGTGATGTTTGCCTGGCGTCATTGTGACTGATCTTTGAAAAGTGATTTTTGTTGATTTCTTGTATATGGCTTAAAGAACCTTGTAGACTTCCGGAAGTTTTCACCTGCCAATCATGTATGCTAATTCTCATGCTGATTCCAGTTTTGAATTGACACTTACTCTCAAACCTATTTATCTTAGTACTAATCAGATTTCTGTTTTCCTTTTCTCTAGATTGCGGTCTTTGGTAAAGCAGCTAGAAAGAGGGGAAGCTTCAGTTGTAGACCTAAAGAAGAATTTGGAATATGCTGCCACTGTTCTTGAGTCGGTATACATTGACGAAACTAGGTGAGTTAACTACAGACGTCAGCACTCTTCTTATATCTAGTGCCAATGACACTAAATTGCAATTTACACATCAGTTGGGAAAGTTGTTTTAGTCAAGATTTATTACTCACAGACAATACGGCTTTAATCATTAAAATATTGTATTCTGTGTAGAGCAGATCTTCAATCCTTGGTCTAAAAGCTGCTTTAAGTTTCCTGGGGCAGGGGCGGAGACCAAAAGCAATCATAAATTTAGTATACATTCTTTTGGGGAAATGTTTTCATAATAATTGTGTCCCACTTTTCCTACTCCTCTATTCCTTTTCAATAGTGTTAAATCTTTTCACTTGTATCAAGTCTTTGAAATTAAAAACATTTTTACTCCAGGTCATGATGGAGGTAGACTGGTAATATGTTGCAGAGGGGTTCCCCTTTCTGTTATAAGCTATTTCCCTGGTGCTAAATGCACTTGTAGAGTCACGTCAGATGGCCAGAATGGGAAAGAACTGTGATACTAGCTGAGAAATTAGACTGGACCATAAATGAGCTCTGAAGGGCAGAAAGGTCAGGAACATAGATGAGCTGAAGTTGGGAAGTCATCAGATGACTGTGTAGTTGTGCTTCAGAAGGCTGATGCTTCTTTTTTGTCAGCCTAGTAGTGAGTTTCACAATCTGACATTTAACTATACAAGAGAATAAACAATCTGTTGTAGACTTGTACAATTGTGCTCCATTAGGGCTGACGAACCAAAGACTTCTAACAACTGCTTTAATTAGAATATATATGAGTTTCTTTTTTGTTAATAATGTTGTAATACTCTCCAAGGGAGTCTGATTACCCATCTTTTTCCTTTCCCTTGTAGGCGTTTACTGGACACAGAAGATGAGCTCAGTGACATCCAGTCCGACTCTGTGCCCTCGGAGGTCCGGGACTGGTTGGCTTCTACCTTCACGCGGCAAATGGGGATGATGCTCAAAAGGACAGAGGAAAAACCCCGGTTCAGGAGTATTGTCCACGCAGTACAAGCTGGAATATTTGTGGAAAGGTAAAGGAGCATGTAATTGCTGTGTTCTAGTAGCTGCCCAGGTACCGCAGATTGCACCTGTAGTATGTGATGACACAATGACAGGAGATGGAGGGGAGAGTACCTTAGGCCAGAAGACCTTAGAGAACTAGGAGATGACTCTGTTGAATGAAGAATACTTTAGTATGCTTCTAATGATGTTTCTACACAGATCTTCATAGCACCTCGAAACCTGGGATTAAGTAATAGATTTCAACGTGAAACAGCACATACTGATCTGTTGTTAGTGTAATACAGATGTAATAGCACAGTTGAAATAATTTTGGCAGAGAATAAGCACCTCTACATAGCCCTAGGTCAAGAGTGACAGCTTTTAAAATTCGGTCAGCCCAGCCCAAGCCCTCCCTTGCCCCTGTTTACCTCAGTGATCTGGTATTTTTTATGAAGAACTCCTAAGAAACAGAAGATAATCCTGTGTTGTAATAATACTGGAATGAAGTATAGACCAAGACTGAGGTGAAAACTTTGGATCTCAGGGAGGATTTAAAAAAAAACCACAGAGTCCTCTCAGCCTGCTCTGTCGTGATTTGCATCAGAACCTACTGCTAAAATTGATTATGGTTTCTGAACCCTTTAAAACATTTAGTCATTTCAGTTTGGACTCACTTCCAATCCTACTTTTTCTTATCGAATAACCACAATTCACTGACGTGCTTCCTTCAAGCTAGAAGGAGGGCTGGCAAATGTGAAACTGTCAGCAGACTTTAGGCAGTGTTAAAGACATCAGGTTCCAGGTGTCTACAGCAAAACTCAAGTCAGAAATGGAAGAGCAGAGCACATTTCACTGTTCATCAGAATTGCAGTGACAGCCTATCAGCCCTTTGTGCAGGAGGCTGGGCGTATCAGACAGTGGACCACAAGCCACACAGACACACAGAAGCCTGCTGTGGCATGTCTACAGCTGATTTTTTTTATCTGTGTACCAAAGTTACTGTACGCTTGTTAAGAGTGGCAGAAAATTTTGAGAAGACTAAACCTGTCATTTCTTCTTGGAACAGGTCTCTCCTAGGTTTGACAGGCTATTTGTGAATTAACCCTCACTCTCAGTGGGGGGCTTGCTCAACAAAGAAGTAGATGCAGATACCTGGCTGCAGAAGGCTGTTTACCAGCTGATCTGAATCTCTGTGGCCCAAAAGAGGGAGTGTTCAGATATAATATGGCACCAGAGGAGGGTTGTGGTCCTCCTGAGCAAGGGGACAGGGACTCTGCCTCAATTGTCGCTTAGGAGAAGGCTATGAGGTTCCTGACTAGAGGGAGGAGGGGGTAACAGATTCTGTAGTTTGGGGAATGGGTGAATTTAATTCTCCAAAGGGGCTGACTTTTTTCAGGTCTGAGTGCAGAACATGACAAAGAAAAAAGGAAGTGGAGGAAGACTTCACACAGGATCAGTTCAGATGGGAGAAGAGAGCTTTCCATCATCTCCTTTTAGTCCCACGTTGCTTAAGTGCAAAAAAGGATGACCTGAGGAAAAGCATTTTAGCTATGAGTGTTTCTGTATTCATCAAGCCTGTTAGACTCAGTGGGGCCTGAAAACAAGTTTAAAATCTGGTACACACTTCAGTGCTTTGTTTAGTATGATTGCAGATGTTGATTATTGCCTTACTCTTTCCTTCTCTCTCCCTCAAACACACACAGGACGAACCCCCAAAAGATTTTGTATCAATCTTAAAAAAATGCAAACAACAGTGACAGAAGTACAGAACTGAAGTTGATTCATTGCAGACAACAATTTCTGAAGTACATTCAGAATTAGCTTGTATGTGGACCAACAAGGACTAAGAGAACTGAAAGAGCAGTATGGTCTTCTGCAGTGGAAAATGGGGAACGTCTTGTTTATTTGACTGTAGCCTTTCCCTCTGAAGACCTGATACTGGCAGATTCTCTGTGATGTCCTGCCAGGTAACCAAACTATGAGAAACAGGGACATGCATAGTCCCAGGTTAGGATATACAATAAGAATGATACAGAGAATATTGTGCAAGTTAGGAACAAGAAGGAAGAAAAAAAAATGAAATTGCAGTTAGGGTTTCCTGGGCTAAATAAGGTCTCCTGTAATGGTCTATTGCTTTATGATTTTTGTTTGTTTGGTTTGTTTTGTCTAATTCTATTTATGTTTTGCCTTATCTATTTTATCTTGGTAGAATGTACAGACGGACTTCAAATATGGTCGGTTTGAGCTACCCACCAGCTGTAATCGGAGTGCTAAAGGTAATCCCAATAAAATGATGTTGAGGGAGTTCCTGTAAAAAGCATTGAGGTAACACTGCGATATATGACTTGGTAAGGGGGTCTTAGTACTTGCCCTTTCCTTCTCTGTGACATTTAGTTTGGTTCACATACATTAATCCTTTACTGGCCTAAGGGAATATCCTTTCAATAAAGGAAAGAACAGAGTTCAAGGCTGTGGCCACTTTCAGGTTGTGATGGTTACAGCTCTGTTCTAGATTACAGTGATTAAACCGAGGACATAGTAACATGCTGGAATCAATCACAACCTCCCACAGGGAAGAAAGAAAACACAGATGGAGAGAGGTGGAGAAGGAAAAGGATCAATTTTTGTGAGAGATGGAAGTTTCTTATATTGCTCAACTTCAGGTCTTCAAGGTGACAATCAGTTTAGGAATAATGACTCTTTAATGAGTTTTGAAGTGTCAGAAGTAGTCTGGGAAAAAAAAAGGCCCAATCCATGGGACAATTGCAAGGCTTTTGACTTAGTTGGGAATTTTCAAGACTATAGACATAAATTAGCAGCCAACAGCCAACACAGCAGCTTTACAAATTACATGTTGCATGTGGTTCAACCATGACATGCAATGGTGAAAAAAGGTGACACAGTGGGGCAAAACACAGGGACATTACACACAAAGCTCATAAGGCAGTCCTTCTGCTCTACTCCACACTGGAAAGACCTGAAGTTAGGCTACTGAATCCTTTTTGTTTTGGATAGTACAACTCATCAAAAGATGTGAAGGAACTGCAGAAAGACCACTGAATGCAAGAAGAATGATCAAACATACCTTTAATGTACAGAGTCAAAGTATCCATCCACATCTTTTTCCAACTGCAGGCTGACAATTGTTAGTTTCACTCCTGCAAATGGGAGTTCTTTTAGAACTACACCCCATAGTCATCTTATGAGGGGCATATCTATAATGGTATCTCTTCTCCCAACTTCCTCAGCAGTAACAAGACAATCTAAGACCCCTCAGCTACTCTGAGGTGTCTTAAACCTTACAGAATTCCTCTCCTCTTTCTATGTTTTTAAATAATTAAGGGTCATAAAAAGAACTGATTGTGCTAGAGTAAGTTAAGACACATCAGTAATGACAAAGGCATTGACTAATTTTGCTCAGGGTGAAATAACGCCTCCTTGGACACTGTGCACTCCAGGATGTATTTTTTTTCCAAAACTATTTTGAGAACATGTCTTTGCCTGGATGGCCTTGGAGTTGGTAGTGGATATGGTTGAAATGGAGTTACTTGTTTTGAAGAAGTCTTCTATCTTTGAAATAATACTTAATTTCTCAGTCCCATCTCCTTAATGGAATATGGTACATTTTATTGCTTGCTTCAGTCCAGTAAAGCCAAGTACAAAAACCTTACAACTACCCGACTGCTTGTTGTACTATGTAAAATGAGCTGATGTTTAAGCATACAAAAGGGTGTGGGAGTGTACCACACATCTTTTCAGCTGTTCTGGATCTCCATGATCAACATTGCTCTTGGAGTCATGCTAATAAGGCCAAGAACTGAGATGACATGGAGTCAAAACTAGCTTATTTTTGAACTGTGTGCTCTCCTTTTTGCTGCCATGGCCAACAGGACGTATGCACTGAGTAACCCAAATCTGTGGAATCAGCTTGGCAAAATAAGGTTGGTTTTAATAAAGAAATGAAATACTGCAGCTTCTGCAAAAAATGCAGGAGTGGTAGCAGTGGAAGTCCTAGGTGTATAAGCTCTCTCACTTTTTCAGTGGATGAGAATTTAGGCAATTTTTTAATTGGTCACACAGCACCTCTCTATATTTATGTATTGGATACTGATTTTTCTACTGCAGTAGCCTGTTGCCTTTCTGCATGACAGGTGTGATGATGTAAGACCTGTTGCCACAAATGGGACAATCAGCCTTGTCTCTTATTTGAATAGTGGCCATACATCCTTTGCATTTAGACATGTTTGAATAAGTAAGTATGTTGATTTACTCAGTAAGTTGTGGTGATCTGCTGTTCAGCAGTGTAGTGCTAGAGCCAGAACTTCACATTAACTAAATGCTGAAGTAGTTATCTGCTTTAGAAGTGGATTTTTCAGCCTCTTCTGATGCCCATGCTGTCATGGCAATATTTTCTGGGCTAGCTAATATACAGGTAATGAACACAGAACCTGTAGTCACTTACAATGTCTGCAGTATAGACTTCTGCTTGTCTGTGGCTACAAAAATGTTAGGCCTTCCAGTAAGGTTGAGCAGAATAACATATATCCCTGAATCTGCTTGTTGGCTTATAAAACAAAGCAAGTCTTCAAGGTTAAGGACAGACAGAAAGGCAGGAAGCTGAGCGTTTGTGAAGAAATGGTGTTTCACTTCACCTCGTAAGTTCCGCTAAGCAGTGGGGGAATGGCCAGGTAATAAGGACACGGGACTGAGAAGTATGACACCTTGGATCTACTTGCAGTTACACCACAGTGGGCATATGCGGCATTAGAACAGCTTACGACACTTCAGCTGAGGCTACAGGGCCAGTGACCTAGAGACATGTGTACCACAGATAATTTCCCATTCCTCACCTCTCTTAGGGAGAAGCAGTTTTTCTTCTCCATCATCAGACATCTGTGAAGTTCTGCCTCCCTTTAGATCTCTCCCCAATAGAGGGGTCATTTCTGTGTTAATTTTTTTTTTAAGGTCATAAGATCCACTTATTTTCAAAGCATAACTGGTGTTGCTGCAAGCCTCTAAGCCATCTATGACACTTTCATGCTTCTGTTAAGAGGATTTTTCCCTCTAGTTATTCAGGGTAAAATGCTGGTGTCAATATTGTCAATAGTAAAACTTCTGTTGACTTGACAAGAGCAAGGACTTCTCCCTCAGTAAAATCTAAATAGCTCTGCTGTGAAACTTGTCATCTCTGTAGTTAATCATTATTTCATGCAAAAGAAAAAATCTGATGTACTATTCTGCGATTTCACAATTTGGTAAATTTTCTCTGCTGCTAGAGCACAACGTTAACTACAGGAATGATATATGAGGGAACAAACTCCTGTAATTTCTACGGGGTAAGATTGCCTTTCAGTGAATTAAATTTCATTGTAGTTGAGACACTATTTTCAAAGCCTTATGATCTAAAAATAAATTATTATGTACATGCAAGTGCTAAATTAATTTGCTGCATTGACTGAGATAAGTGATTACACTCAGAAACCAGGAAAATACATCAATTGACTGATTGGATGCTTTGGGCGTTATTTTTCTTGCCCATTTTCTAAGTTTGTTCAAGGGCTTCAAAAGATGTTTTCTTGGTGGAACTTTTTCCTGTCTTGGTTGTTTTTTCTCTTGTACGCCTACTGAAGATGTTGAAGAGCTTCAATTATGATTGCTCTTCTGTGACTTGGGCCACAAATCATCTCTGGAGAAGCTTGACCCTGCTTTCAGTGTGTAGGCTCCACACATCTTGCAATATCAACTGCTTGGCAAGCAAATGATTTAGTGTGATAGGTGAAAGCAGAGCTGAATCTTCAGCGTCCTTGATAGTCACTCCCTAAGTAGCCTCTCTGTGGACTGTACTTCCACAAGAGGCATACTCATCTCTGTGTAATCGAGACTATGTAAACAGCAAGGTTGTCGGGATCAGCCCATGCTGGAGAGAGCCGGTACCAAAAGAAGTTGGTCTCATTCAGATCATAAGACGTCCTGTAGCTATGTCGATGTATGGGTGACTACAAGGTGGTTAAAGGTCACTGGCCTTTGTGTTTGACTTGAAGTGAAGTCCTTACCTGGAATGTGACCCTGACAGCAAACAAGAAGGGTGAGTTGGGCTTTAAGAGCTCAACAGATAAGTGTAATTTAGCATTTTTTGTATTGCTAAAAAAGATGGCAGGGTTTTAGATGGACTCTAATCTCTAAAAGTACTCAACATTATGTCTAGCCAACCCCCATTTCTTGCACTGAGAGCAGCTGTGTACGTGCATGTATGAAATGTAGTCATCTTTCTTTCTTAGTGAAAGTGCCACAAGGAGATGGGGGGTAACCCGCAACAGAATTTGAAAGTGAAGGGAAACTTCAATGTAGAGATGTCAATCTTTAGTATGTGGCTTAAGGAGAGTCATTTGGATAAATCCCTGTGGGAAGTACATCAAAGTTCTCAGCAGGCAAGAGAGATTGAGCAGTGGTGCTGTGCCAGATGCAGCTGCGTGGTTGATCTGTATATCACTCTTCTGGCTATAACTCCTTCTGCACCTTTCTTTTTTGTTGCTAGGAGGAGGAGAGAAAGATGCATAGAGTTTTAGGAACATCCAGTTCTGAGATCAAGGAACTTTATCTTGCTAGATAATGAGTGCTGTCAGCTCCCACAGCCTGCCCTAAGAGTTGAGATTTGAACTCAGCCTTCTGTGAGAAGGTTTATACCTAATACTTTAGATTTATGAGCCAGGAAGTGAACTTTACCTCCTCAGTCTCTTGACTGACCACCTTGCAGCATTAATATATCATTTACAGCTGACTGGAACTTTCCCAACTGGAATTTACTCTTCTGTTATAAAGGTTGTTTTTAATATCATCAATAGCACTTAATGTAACATTCCTGTGATTTTCTTCTGCTCTGTAGTTTTCTGAAAGCCCCAGTGGACTCAGCTATCTTTAAAAAATAAAATAAGGAAGATTAGGGTCATGTTGTCTTTGGACAATTTAAAGCTGCAATAATCGCAATTCAGGATTAATATTAAAATCAGAGGGAAGTACGTTGCTTTTTGGGTCTAACAAGATAGTTCTATTTATTTATCTTTTTGGTTGATTGAAGAGTAAGTGGTAAAAATATGACACAGGCCTGTATTTTTTTTACTGAAAAAACATATTACCTTATTCTGTATTAAGCATGAGTGAAGCATTGGAGTGCTTTTCTCAAAATACGAAGTCTTAAGAGCTCTATAGGGACAGCAACATCCAGAGGCTTTAATATCATTAGAAGGTATGTCTGTTATTCCTGTTTCCTTCAAAGTGAATTGTCTTTTTCATAGACGTAGTACGTGGGTAGGGGACAGAGAAGGGTAAAATCAGCCACAACAGGGCCATCCCAATATTTTAGGGACTAAAGCAAACCAGGATTCTTATCTTTTTTTGGATTCAGCCTTTGCTGATTAAATTCTGGTGTGGAGAATTGCTGCCTTTAGAATAAACAACATACGTGTTCTTAATGGAAGCTTCTTAAACACGAGTCATACAATACTGGTGAGTAAATTAGACTCTGCATTGTGTAAATGGAATTGAAGAAGTTAAAGCTACACACTTATGTTGCCACTCTAATTCTCTGCTTGTAAATGTAAAGTGATAGAAATTGAACTATCATTATAAAAGGGATGACCGTATTAACTGTCTTTTCTATCCACTCTTGCAGAATGTAGACAAATGGTCCTTTGATGTATTTGCACTGAACGATGCCAGTGGGGATCATGCACTGAAATTCATTTTCTATGAACTTCTCACACGCTATGATCTGATCAACCGTTTCAAGGTCAGTAGTTAGAAGATGAGTTGCTTCTTCCATCTCAGATTTTGTTCAGCTTCCCTCTCGTCCTTGTTTGTTCCATTGAAAATGCATTTTTACTGCGATTTGAAGGTTTCATGGACGCTACACTTTCCCTGGTTAGAAAGACCAAATGTTATTTGAATAGTGCATTTAATTGCAATGGGGCACCATGAAGTAGGTAGGGTTCCAAACAGGCTTCCCCAAGAAATCATAGAATCATTAAGGTTGAAAAAGACCTCTAAGATCATCAAGTCCAACCATCAACACTTCACTAGCATGCCTGCTAAATCCATGGGAAATGCATTTGACCCTGTGGGAATTATGGTGTCATTCTCCTGAGATTCATAGGACTCTCAGGTGTACAAGCAAGAAAAGAGAGCTTGAATTCAAATTAATCAAAAGAAGCATGGCCAGCAGGTCAAGGGAGATGATTCTGCCTCTCTGCTCCGCTCTGGTGAGATCCCACCTGGAGTCCTGCACCCAGCTCTGGAGCCCTCAGCACAGGAAAGACATGGACTTGTTGGAGCAGGTCCAGAAGAGGGCCATGAAAATGGTCAGAGGGCTGGAGCACCTCTGCTATGAGGAAAGGCTGAGAGAGTTAGGGCTGTTCAGCCTGGAGAAGGTAGGCTTCAGGGAGACCTTATTGCAGCCTTTCAGTACCTGAAGGGGACTTACAGGAAAGATGGGGACAGCCTTTTTAGTGGGGCCTGTTGTGATAGGACAAGGGGCAATGGTTTTAAACTAAAAGAGGGTAGATTGTGTCTGGATATAAGGAAGAAATTATTTGCTATGAGGGTGGTGAAACACTGGAAGAGGTTGCCCAGAGAGGTGGTAGATGCCCCCGCCCTGGCAGTGTTCAAGGCCAGGTTGGATAGGGCTTTGAGCAACCTGATCTAGTTGACGATGTCCCTTCTCATTGCAGGGAGATTTGGACTAGATGATCTTTAAGGTCCTTTCCAACCCAAACTGTTCTATATTTCTATAATTTTTACAGAGGTTTGCTAATACAAATGCTACGTATCTTTTCCTCCAGCTTTGAACAAACTAATTTGGATGGCAGAAACATTACTCTCAAATCTTGACCATTCTCCCCACCCAAATACTCTGCTCTCCGTTCCTCCATTGCCACTTCCACTCCCAGGCATTCCCCATTCATTTTGGCTGGAAAGGGTTTACAGATCTCTGGCTCCTGTACTTCTTCAGGAACTGCCTGTGCCTGATGAGAAATGTTTGAAGAAGGTAACTGGTCAGAACTTGATCATCCACTGATACGTATCCAAAAGAAGAACAGTGCTCCTCTAACTATGGAAATATGAGCATTTAGGGTATTTGCCGTTTAAGCAGATGAAACTGGAGAACCCATGTTCCCAGTTGCATATGTTGCAGCTGACCACCTGCATAGTCTCCTCTCTAGAAATCCGCTGAACTGCATTTTCTTGAGTGTGCGCAGTTCTGCTCTTGGAATCAGAAAAACATGGCAAGTCCATAGGATGGGCAGGCTGGATTTCACTGTGAAAAGCCAGAGGTCTGATAAATGATGGTCCTCTTAGTAGAATATCTCAGACTTACTGTACATTGTGTTTCATTAGATAATTTTGAATGTGAATAGCAAAGTAGAGATATCTTCCAGTGGGTTGTGAGGGGAACAGACAGATGCTTGTGGCCCTAATTAGAAATATTTCTCCAGGGGCAATCAGTCAGGCGCTCTCTACTTTTCGTACTTCATCTGTCTTCCAGACAGCATTTCATAGGATACTTACTTGTGTGTGCTTATGTGTGGGAATGATTCATCAATAATCTAATTAGGGATGGGGAAGCCAGTTTGCGAAAGTGACCTGGATTCACTCTCCCTCTTGAATGCCTGTTTCAGATGTTTTACTGTGTTATTTATTTGTGAAATACAAACTGCTCTTTGGGACCGCTTACCAAAATGCTCCCCTCTGAATGCTAGCCATTAAAGGTGATTATTTTGTTTTTAATTCTGTGCTGCTTTACTCAGATCCCCATTTCTGCCCTGGTGTCCTTTGTGGAAGCTCTGGAGGTTGGCTACAGCAAACACAAAAATCCATATCACAACCTAATGCACGCCGCAGATGTGACACAAACGGTCCATTACCTCCTTTTCAAGACAGGCGTAGTGGTAAGTACAGGAGTTGGCATCCTGAATACATAATGAGATTACAACAGTTTTGGCTCAGTAAAGAGATTATGATTATTCACAGCAGAACCTCCTTGCAATGTGGACAAACTTCGTCTGCTACTGCTGTGCTAATGGAAGTAGAGATTTAGGATTGTTTAGAAATAGAAGGTAGGTGAAGATGTCTATAACTCTTTTAACCGTGCTCTAAAAGAGGATGAATGAGAAAGCCAAGCTCAGTTTTCCACTTTGCCATGGATCTCCTGGGTGATTCTGCCAACGCACTTTTGTTGGAATTTATTTCACCTAATGGGGAGAAGCAAATTGTCTAAGCTTGCTTCTTACTTAAGGGAGCAAGGCAGTACCTCCAAAGGACAATTCATTCCACTTACCTGAGGATGACAAGCAGCATGCTCTGGAGATGCGGATCCCCAGCCAGTCTCTACAGCAAAACCAGGTGAACTGGCTTACTTAGAAACCTACAGAGGGGGGAAGTCTGACAACAATGACAGGAATGGATAGAAGGCTTAAAGAGAAATACGTAGTGTATTCCTACAGGGGTTGTCGAGACAAAGAAGAGAAATATCTTTGGAGAAGGACTAGGGAAATTGAAGGCAGACAGACTCCAGAGTGGTGATCAGCCATTACAGTATGGGCTCAGCTGGTGGCTCAGAAAGTGACTGGCCCGCTCGGTGGGGAGTAGAAATGGTAGGGAAAGCTCACTATGTACAGGATACGTATGTATGGCCTTCTCTTCCTCTTCTTACTCCTGGTTGCTGCTGCAGACAGAACAGGGAACGAAATGACTTTTAGTCTGATCCTGTGTGGCAGCTCTTTTCAACCTGTTGCTCACTTCGCCTTTCTCCAGCATCTAATCTGCCCTTCGCCCTTGCATTGGCAGAAGCGTAGAGGCAAAGGCATCAGTGAAAGGGAGCTTTGTCTGCTCAACATTTTTCACGTTCTCACTTGTTGCACCATGGCCATTCACCGGTTGCTCTCTTTGTGGCTGGTACTTGATGATGTGCAGTTGTATGGTATTGTGCTTCATTTTGCTGAGGTCCTTTTGCTGACAGCTGTGCAGAAGCAGCAAAGGGAAGCACCTCCAGGTGCAGAGAGTCTTTGCAGTGCAGAGTGTGCACGTGAACCCAGATCAGCAGAGGCCAAGGCTCTTCCTGCAGCTTCTGCCTTCTTGAACACTCCCTGATTGTTCCAAGCTCCAGAACTGGGAACTGTTGAAGAAAAAGGTGAGGGAAACCCATGGCTGCATGTGACTCAGCCCAGCCAAATTCCAGCACTGTTTCTGATGCCATGAGTACCTTAGACAGGCTGTATGAAATCCCCATAAGAGTTGGCACTCAGCATCACTCGTGGTAATACTTGTGTCTCCTGCTGTGTGTTGATGCCGCCTTCTTCTGCACAGCTTGATGAGAAACCTGAAGAAATTCTGCTGCCAGCGTGTAGCATGCGGTGGAGCATAGGACAGAGAGGTGCAAGTTAACAAGGCATAGCGCAGCTCCTGCTATGTCTTTTAGGCTGGTTTCAACAGCTGCTGAGCTGCTTATGCTCGGGAACACCCCTTTGTGCATATGGTCTGCCTTGCTGCAGTCCCTTAATTGCCACAGTAATGTTGCTTCAGTTCTGAGGCTGGACCTGAAGGCTCTTCCCTGACGAGTAACGTGCTCCAGTGGCTCCTGTAAACATGTCCCGAGTCTCCTGTGTTGGCTGGGGACTGCAGCTGTGAATTGCAGGGTTTGGTAAAGGCGTATTTGGAAGGAGTCAGGCCGTGGGTGTCTCAAGACCGGATCCAGACTGCCCGATTGTGACTGAAGTTGTGTCAGTTGCTCCTGACTGTGTCTGAAGTAAGCAGAAGTTAGGCCAAATTTGCAGGTAACACAGATGCATCCTCAAAACCTCCCGTGCGATGGTGAATTGGTCACTGCTGCTTTTAGGGCCATTAGCTAATGAAAAGGCACCAAAGGCTGTAGTCAGTGGGAATAATACAATATTGACTGATGTGAATTGCGTTATGAAGGAGAGCAAATGGATCCCCTTTTTTTTCCTCCTACCTGTGAGAAGGGCAGTTTTGACGTGGGGCTGCTCTGCTTGAAAAAGTGACTGGATGGGAACAGCTGCCTGAGTGCAGCAGCCCTGCTCCTGACTGGGTGTGTTCAGAACTGCCTTGTTCTACCTTGCTCCTTCTCGGACTGTTAGCAATTTAGCTGGAACTCATCCGTGACAGAATGAGTGCTGTTTCATTGTAGCCCCTGTTGCCACAGTGCTGAATGAGGTTTTATAGTCTGTGAGAACAGGAAAGCTAGGCAAGTGTTAAAAAAGAGAGAAGTGGAAGGACATGAAAATACATGAGTAAATGATGAAATATTTTGGATTTTTTTGCTCTAAAAGGGAGAGAGACAATATAGCTGATAAAAAGAAAAAAACCCCCAAACAACCCCCATAAACAAAACCAAAAATGTTTTTACTTCTGTACAGAGCAAACTTGGTATGAAATACTAGAGGTGCACCAAGACTGCCAGTTTAGTGTGTTCCCTGGTTTGCTGCAAGCCCTGGGCTCCAGTAACCTGTGCTGGGTACCTACCAGTCTGCTCCATGTGGGAACAAACCAAACAGTGCTGTTGATGAGAGAAACCAAGGTGTAAAAAAATAGTTGCTACCATGGCCTGCTTCGTACTGGCTGTGGCATTAAAGACCTTAAAGACAGGGAAACTCCTGAGCTCACAGAGGTATTTTTTTTCTGCAGAAGCATTTTCACAGCAAAGCTCCACTTCCATATTTTATTCCTACCGTGAAGATGAAGCTTTTTTCTCACATATCTCATGAAGTAGAGAAGCGATGCTGCTTCCATGCACATTGGCAAAGAACACTGGCATTTGAGTGCTCTCAGCCTTCTTGTTTGATCAGTAGGACTCAGGAAGCAGGTGGGAGACATGAGCCTGTGGCTTGTATGGAGACATGAGTCCATGGCTTGTATCCTACCAAAGGCAGTGGGGGTGCAAGCGGAGAAAATCAAACTGTCTCTTTAATTTTATTGTATAGAAGGGTTTTTATTGTGTTTTATTCATTTTTAATCAGGTTTTATCATTTTTATTTGTTTTTTTTAATTGTCTATTGGCTAATCTTGCCAAAACTTCTTCCTGTCAGAACTGAAGCCTTCTGCTTCTCCAAAGGAAGAGCTGTCTCTCCATCTTGTATATTTCCAGGAATGGGGCATCTACCTTCTTCAATGATCTATTGCCATTGTCTACAAACTGCCAGGGTGGGTCTGGCTTCATCTTCATCCACCCATTCTGTACCTGAGGCGAGACCTAGCTGAGGGCAGCCACCCCCACTGGCTTACTCATCCTCAGACAGGAAAAATACCACCTCCATGCCCCAGTAACCTTGGTGGCACTCCAGTGGTCTCTGGTGGTCTCCAGTGGTCTCCAGTAGTGTCTAGGGTCTGCAGAGGTGTCCAGAAGTGTCCAGTGAGCTCCAAGGGACAACTCCTCGTCCTCTGGGGCTGTTGGCCAGAGATGGCAGCCCCTCTCCTCGCCTCTTCCCCTGGGCTCAGGGCAGAGAAGATGCCCCTTCATAGGGTTGGGGGTGGTGGGTGGGAAAGCAGGGCTAATCTGTGGCTTGACAGCTGGGTGACCTTCCTGACAAGCCTGCGGGATGTCGGTGTGGGTGGCCCACTCAGGGCTAGTGTTGGCTGCAGGGGTGGCACTGCTTTCTGGGAGCTGGCTGTTTGGAGGGTCTCTGAGAGCCCCCAGTGGTCCTGCAGTGCTTTGGGCACCATGGCGCTGGGAGCACCTTGGACATGGTGGTGTAGTGCCCCATCAGCACTGCGGGAAGTGGATCTACCTCCATGGGCTCATCCTCTTCTGGAGGTGGATCCACCTCCATGGGCTCTTCGGCATTCTGTGGCAGGTCATCCTCCACGACATCCATGTGACTGCTGGGGCAAGTGCCAGCCACTGCTTGCATGCTGTAGGTGCTGCTCCTCCCGTCAGCCTGCTTCCATTTGTTGGGAGGTAGAGGCATCCTCAGTGGTTCCAAGAAGCTCTTCTCGCTCATGCCACTCAATATGGGCACTCACCTCGCTGTGCTGCATCCTCCTTTACCAAGCAGACTTGGTGTCATCATCTCCAGTTGCTCAGCGAGCTGTGGGCCAGCCGCAGGGGTGCCTGCTTGTGTAACGGAAGGCTGGTGATGTTGCCAACAGAAGTTTCTGTGGCTCAGACAGTGGCCCATGAGGCCATGAAGGCCCCATTCCATCAGGCCATTTTGCTTTTCAGTATCTTCCCTGCACCCAACAGTAGCAGAGAGAGGCCAAGGGGAGGAGAAGGCCTGGCGTCCTCTGGGGTGTAGTGCTGGGGCAACAGGAGGAGTCCATTGTAGGGCCACCAAGGTCCTTGGGACTTGAAGGTGGGATTTTCAGATTGAGGATGGGAAGGCCCACGGAGGATTGCTGTCCCTGGCCAGTTCTTGCCTCAGCTACCGAATGGGTGGTTGAAGATGAAGCCAGACCCACCCTAGGGTTGCCCAAAGAATAGCTGCAGATAGTGGTGATTCTAGACAAGCATGCAGGACTGATCTGATTGTGGCTGTGGGCTCTTCAGGGGAGTCCTTAGGGTGGAGGCTGTGTAGGTGCTTCTACCCCATCAGTTGATTCCCATGTACTTCAAGCAGTGTAAAAGCTGTTGAGATCACAACATCAGTGAAGGAGTCTAGGGAAGTGCTTTCCTTTCCTCTGTGATGACTAAATGACAAACAGCCTGCAAACAGAAATTGTGCTGACTGTTGTTGAAAGGAGGACAACAAAGCTGGCTGTAAAGGTGTTTCTGGTGAGGGGTTGCTGTGCCTGTGCTGCCGTGGTGACAGCAGATCCCAAGGTGCCCCTTTTTCCTGTGTTGTTCCAGTCCTCTGCTTTGACAGCAGATGAAAGAAGAGATACGGAAGGCAATACCGACTACTAAAGCGTCCACTGGTGTCCTGGGGGAAGGTGTCATCTCTCCACTAGTTAAAAGTTTCCTTTCTCCCTTTGGCTCGTGCTTTCTTGTCAAGGCTGCTGTGCAGACCACATCTTTAGAGGATGGCTTGTCTTTTTTTTGTGTTAGACTTTTAGGAGTTTTTAGGTGAGAGAGAGGTGGTGCAGGTGGAGAGGAGGAGCTGACGAGTGCTGTCATGTTCGTGTGATGAAAACCACCCTGGATGATGAAGATCTCGGGACACGTTTTCTTTACTTGTACCATACTTGTTGCCATGATGCTGCATGACCAGGAATAAAATAGGTAGTAGGTTTAGTTCTTAATGGTCAGAGGGCAGATTGTCTCTAGGACTTTTGCTTGGCTTGAGTTGATAGGCAATTATCTTTCTTGGCCAATGTTGTGATCTGACCATGCTTGTGAATACTTAGCCTGGGGCCACTGTGACTTGCTGGAGGAGATTAACTCAAGGACATGTCTGCCTCTGTCAGTTTGATGTTAGCTGATAGATTACAAAGGTATAATCCTTCTTTTTTATCAGATAGCATTTTTTCTTCTTTTCTTGGGTACAATTTTAGAATGCCTATTTTTTAAAGACTTGGATAATGGAAGTGAGAGCTGAGTTTGCCTGCCTCCTCACAATATGTTAATAATAATAATATTTGTAAAAGCTTCTGTATTCAGTGCTATACTTCTGCAGTTTCCCAGCAACATGTAGACATTTGAAAATAGCACAGCCTCTTCTCTTACCTAATTTCTTCTTTGAGATTGTAAAATATCTTTTCTCTGTTGGTAAAGAATTTCAGTTCGCTTGCTTTTCCTCTGATTTTATATACAATGCTTCTCTGATAGAAAGGTGGTAGCCCAGATGAAAGACAGATCCTGCTGAAGGTGCATCATGTTATAAAACATTCACAGGCTTTTGTGCATTATTAGCATCATTAAATAAGTCCAGTGATACTTCAGCGGAAACACCTCTTGCAAATAGTTTCTAGGGACTATTTAGGCATTGCTGCTATGCAGCACGTGGATTGCAGCACCATACTGTGTTGTGTAGACTTTGAAGACAGTTGCAGAAACAAAGTGCTAAAGCCAGTCAGAGCAAGAAGTAACAGCTGTGTATATCCCAGGCTCCACTCTGACTGAGAAGCAAAACCATGAAATGGATAAATATCTATCTTCAGTTCTCTCTTTACTGTGCTTCAGCCTCATCTCAACCTGGCAACAAATGCATATACCTGTCATCATCTAGCGTGTGTCTTCTGAGATGTTCTCTCATGCATTGCCTCTGTCCAGTAAGTTATCTATGTCCACACGCCTTGCAAAGTCACCTGCTGTTGTGATGCCTGATGTCTGATGTGACAAAGAAGATCTCTTCAGTGTTAAAATACTTCCTTTTTTAATGCCTCCGAAGTATTTTTCCTCTATTTTTTGGTGGAAATGGTGTTCTGAAATATGTGCAGAGGTCAGAGAACTGGCATGTTCCAGGTTTACATCTACAAAAGGGGAGCTAGAACTTGTGTGCCTGTGAGCACATGCTGGCACGGAAGTCAGTGCTCATTTGCCTGAGCTGAGCCCTTTGCTTTTGTATTTCAGCGGTAATAAGCTACACACAAAGTATCCCACGCAGACCGTTATGGTGGAGTTGCACTCCAGAGGAAGTAGTGAAGTGTCTGCTCTTTCCCAGGAATAATCCCGAGGACTAGTTGTTCCCACAGCATAATGACACCCTTTTCTTCTAAAAGTTTGGTTTTATGCATTCAGGTTCTTTAGCTTGTATTGACAGAGGTTTGCACTGCTGGGAATGAACTAGACCAGGGAACTGACCAGGAGTGAAGAAGAAAAAGATCCAAAATAATTTAAAATAAGTTTGTTTTCAGCCACCATATCGTCATCTTGAATGCTGTTGGCTATTCAGTTGATAGTGCATAATGGTAGGGAGGAGGAGGTGGGTAGGCTGGGGGAAGAGCGAGACCAGCTGATGATGCATGTTAATGTGGGTGTGGAAATCCTGGCATGGAGACTCCTTACGTGCCACCCATGGGACGGGGTGAGCACAGCAGTCTTGGGTCTCTGCACAGTGGTGGCCTGGGGCTGGAACTTGAGCGCAGCCACCAGAGGCAAGAGAGACATGCTCAAAATAGACTATTTCCTTCATGAAACATTCATGAAAAGTGGTAACTTTTATTTTTAAATGAAAGCTGACCCATTTCTGAATCTCCCAAATCTTGAGCTGGTGTGCTAACCTTGGGCTGTTTTTCCTGTGAATAGCTGAACTGAGAGAGAGAGAGAGAACATAAATTTGTATTGTGTGCTAGATCAGAATGTTCTGATATTTTAAAATCTCTAGGACATCCGTATTATCTTTAAAGGAATTTAAACTGGATTCTAAACAAGTTTGCTTAACAAAAATTCATATAGGAATAGTTCTAATGAATAATATCAGGGAAGTAATACAGGTTCTCAAAGCTCTTCACTGCGTATATGCATCATATATACTAGGAGATTTTTTTTTTTTTAAACATGCTGTTTTTCCTTTAGTAATATGACTAAACTCTCAACATAGGCATCAACCAGTTTTAGGCAACTGGATAGCGATTCAGATCCAAAAGTTCACCTGATTCATGCCGAGGCTTTAAACAGTCTTTTTACTTCCTTCTAAGAATGACCTATAAAAGAAATCAATTTAAGAGGTTCGTGCTTAATTGGAAAAGAAGTACTAATAGTAATATAGTCTTCAAAAAACATCCAGGATTTCTTTTAGCAAGGATTAGCCATTTGGCTTAATTTGTAGCCCTCCCACTCCTGTGTTTGTATAGAAAATCATTCCTCCTCTTCCCCATCCCTGAAAGAGGGATAATGGCAAGAGTGACATAGAAAGGCAGAAGTACTGTTAATAATTTGCAGATAAACAACAAAAGAAACTGGAGTGTGTCTGATGCTGGGTTTTGTGTTCCTCTTTCCTTGGTCCTCTCATCGTGGTGCCATCCAAAAGGGAATTCAGAGCTCTAGTGATTGAGATGGTGTTGGCCACTGATATGTCCTGTCACTTCCAGCAAATCAAAGCCATGAAGAATGCTTTGCAGCAGCCAGAAGGGTGAGTCACTTCACAACGCCGTGCAGTGAGGGGCTGCGTTTCAGCTGGTGCTTTGCCATTGTGTTTGACTTCAAAAGCTCCTCTCCAGAGGCTCTCACTCTCTTTGATGTCCACATCGATTCTCTTTCTGCTGTTGAATTTTGAATGAATTTGCTTAGGAGCAGACTGGCACCCCCCCTATCCATGCATCTCTATTTTGAGCTGGAGAACCAAAGCTTGCAAAGGTCACTGTGTTGGGATAAGCCTCCCTGAGCATTTACCTTTGCATATCAGGGTAACATCAAGGACGTGATCCAGCTGAGTGACCTCTACAGCTTGAGTATGACTCAAGGTACTAAGATCTGCAGAACACAACTTATGCACTGCCCTTCTGCAGATTGTATCAGCTGCCACGTCTGCAAGGGACCTGCTCCGTAAGCAGAGGACAGATGAAAACAACTTGAGATCCACTGCGGGAAGGACTAGAAGATAACAGATGGACCAGTATGGGGAAGGCCTTTTCTTCCACCCAGTATGTCACTGGGAAATGTATTATTTTGTCCACAGCTCTTCCCCGTAAAATTCCTTTTATACTGCAGAAAGCTTTGAGCGATGGTCATTTTTTCCACCCTGGACACAGGCCTGTCCAGAGCCTCCCCGAATTATGTCTGTATTAGACCAGAGCGTAGCTAGCCACTTGGTCCTCTTCTAGCGGTTTCAGACAGTCAAAAGCTGGAATTCAAAACCAAGACTACCCATCCCAAGAAAGCATTATTTACTGGGTTGTTGGTCTAGCCTCTCAGGTTATGGTTTTAAGAAATTACCAGCCTTTTTTATTCTGTGGAACCGAATGCAAGGATCACCTTCTGACCTCGCACTAGTTTTCTAACAGTGAAACATTTATCAATTACTGTGTAGGCTCATCATTGTCCCTGAGATCAGATCCTAACTGTTTAGTACAGTAAGGTGGTAGGGCCAGCTTCTCCTCTGAGCAACATAAAATGCACCCCAGCTGAAATGGGGAACACGGCAACTCTTCAAGCCTGCTTGTGCAGACAAGCAAGCCTGGAAAGGAGCTCAGCAAGGCTGAGCAAAGTTTCTTTTCGGACTTCTTGGTGCCTCCTTTACAACAGGAATGGTATATGTTGGAAAACAGAATGGTGCATGTTGAGACAGTCTTTCACAGTTATCTGATTTTATGAACACAGAAATCATTGCATTAATATCCTTACCAAAGATTCTAATGACCTCTTTTCCCTGCTTAGGTGAGATTTTTGTCATTCTCCACTGCAAGAGCAGACAATTAATTTGTTTGATCCTTTGGTTTTCAGAATTGACAAGCCGAAAGCCTTATCACTGTTGTTGCACACAGCAGATATCAGTCATCCAGCCAAGGCCTGGGATCTCCATCATCGCTGGACCATGTCTCTGCTAGAGGAGTTCTTCAGACAGGTAAAGCTAGGGAAGTTCCTTTGCATTTCTGCAGCACAGAGGGAGTGTCTAAAATCAGCCAAGGAAGTAGGAAAATATGAACACAGACCTTTTCTCTCTTCTCTGATTTTCTCAAGAACCTCCTAAATGATATGAAGCTTTCTTATCTGGCACCAGTAGCACTGGATATTACGCGTCTTGGGAAGTTAGAGTCTGATACACTGCCTATAGATATAAATGTTATCTACATAGTAGAAATTCTAATTTGGGAAACTAATATGTGTTTCAGATTAGCAAAGTGTAGAATATGTGACGTTCTGCTTAGCTGTAGAACAGATTTAGGTAGCTGCACTTTATAGAACTGTACTTATATTGTTGGGGTAGATGTGAAAAATACATTATCCTTACTTTAGTTGAAGTGAACGGATCTAGTTTATAGCTCACAGTGGACTGCCTGTTGACAGACCCACAAATCTAGACAAATCATTAAGCTCTGTGTGATAGCTATAAGCTCCCCAAGTGACTAATTAAAAGCATTTAAAGAGCTGCCTTAAAAAAAAAAAGCAAAAGTAAACAGAGCACTTAGGCGTGTTTAGGATACTTTTCACCAATATGAATTACTAAACTAAGCTGAAGACTAAATGCTTAATTTCCCTCCAAAGTTCAATAACTTAGTGTTTTATAGTAAATCTGAATGCAAAAAAAAAGAAAAATATATGACAATTTTTTAAAAGTTCTACTAGTTTTTTAAATGGCATCTGATTTTAAAGGCATTGTGGGAATCCCTTTTTAAGGACATTGCAAGAATTTGCTTTGAAATTATTTCTTTGATTTGTTTTTCAAACCAGGAATGGGTTTACTAGGTGGAAGCAGGATAGTCGTATCTGCAGCTGTCTCGGTGTTGCTACACAAGAGGCTCATGCAAGTAGGATGATTTTCACATACATTTGAGGGAAAACTCTGTGCATGTTTATGCTTGTCTAGCTCAAAATTATACTAGATGTATTAAAATACAGCACTGCGGAGTCCCCTAAAGACTGGTGAGGGAATTAAGATTAGCTAGATGTGAGATGACAGAATTATTACTTTAAGTTTTCATAAGAATAATTTTTTTTTCAGCCAACAAATCCAACTACAGTTTTGAATGACAAATGCCTCCATTTTCAGATAAAGCTTTATATAAAACTTGTGTTCGAGTTCCAAATTCAGATACAGTATTACTTACCCCTTCAGGAAAACCCTTAAGCTTACCATTAAGTAATAGACTTGAGCTCACTGAAGTTATTTAGTACTCGATCAACAAATACATCCCTACCTGGCAGCAGGAGAGCAACACACACTCTTCTCACAAGCTGAGAAGTACCAACAGCCAGAGAGGAACATGGTGGTAAGAAACCAGGCTGGCCTGCCATTAGGTATTTGTTTCCCTGTGCTCTGCACCTGCAGACCGTCTCCTGTCCTTTCTGTTACGTGCTCTGCAGAGACTTAAAGCCTGGCTTAACCTATATCTGTACAAGTCCCCAGACCTATGCGTTTCCAAGTATTTTGTGACATGACACAGGTCTTCCTACACCGAGTAATGATGCTGTAGGTGCATATGATGCTTCTGAGTACAATACTGGTTTTTTACATTCAGCAGCTGTAGTGAGCATCTCTTAAAGAAAACATCTTGAATGATTTAACTTGTTTTACTAATGCACTAGAGCTACCCAGGAGGGAGTTGCCCAAACAGCTTAGAAGTCATGTAGTATCTTTCTGAGCAGTCAGAAAGGCAGTTAGGGGTTCCTTCCTAAGGAGAGTTAGGCACCGGCGTTTTTAAGAGGCAGAAGGAGTGAGAGAAGAATGATGATTAGGTACGAGCTGGCATTGAGAGACTGAGAGATGTTTTTGCTGAGAGATGCAGCAGACGCAGTAAAGGAAGGTTACTTGGAAATACTTCTGTGTTTTGTTTCTGGTTTACCCTGATATTTGTGTATCAGACTCCTAACATAAAGCACAATTGTTCAGCAATAGAAGAATACTGTTGCTTGTTATTCCACCCAAAACTCTAACAGGACTTGTGGCCCCATTTCAAGTTTGTTATCTTAACAAAAAGAAGAAGAATTCAGCTCTTCTTATGCTTACAAAAGTTTTTATCTGATTGGTTTGCTGGCTTTTTTAGCTTCCATATGACCTAAGTCAGAGCACTGGCAAGAAGTTCAGCAAAGGTGAAATAAGCTGCTGATTTAAGGAATTGATTCTGTAGTACTGTTAACATGCTGCTTAAATTTGAATTCTTTGTGGGGAGTATTGCAACTATGTCATTCTGTATACCTTCTCAGCATAAAGCAATACGTTACAGAGTGACTGAAACAAGTTAAAGAGCTTTTTGAGAATATACACCTTCAAAGATTGGAAAAAAATGCAGTTATAACACTTGATCTTCTGCACCATCTTGTCATGCTAGAAAAGGACTTTCAGTTCTGAGGACTGGAAAGCATGTTTGGACTTAAGCACTTAAGTAAAATGTTGACAATGTCGATGTTTCCTTTGGAAGAAAAAAATAATCTGCATCTGGCCAGCCATGACCTGTGAATTCCTTATCTGAAGGACTAAAAAATACACGCAAAGAAATGCAAGGCCTGAAAAATCAGTCCTGACACTGATGTTTTCTCTTGAAAGGTTTGCTCTGAGAACTGAGTTCTGCTGGGTTCTCTGGAGAACTGCAGTGAGAATTGTTCTTGTGCTCGAGTGAGTTTTTAGTTGGTGCATAAAAGTACCAAGCAGGCAGGGAAAGCTCTGAGGAAGGATTCACTGGAATCAAGATGTTTAATTCACCGGCTTCTGCTTGTACTACTTTTCAAGCCAGGCTCAAATTCTCCACAATTTGTGTTAAAAAAACCCCAAACAAAATGAAAATCAAAACTTAATTACAGAAAGTAAAATGAAAGGCTTTTACAGGTGTGACCTAAGAAACCAAAGTGCAATGTGTCTTGTCTTTGTCTAATTTCATCTCAACTTTGTTTCTTCAGGGTGACAAAGAAGCAGAACTAGGGCTTCCCTTTTCTCCACTGTGTGATCGCAAGTCTACTATGGTTGCTCAGTCTCAAATAGGTATGTCCCTTTTGGTGCATGTAAAGCAGCATCTTAAAAGCAAAACTTACTCCTCCCCTGTGGGGCTACCATCATGGTGATCTCTCGTCATTTGGAACTATGTTAAAGAGAGGAAATAAAGCACAATGGCGTTATTTTCCCCAGACCAACAATTCAAAGCTGAGAAACCATTAAATTCATGGTGGTGGTTCCATGCAGTAACCAAGATACCTCTGGTGTGTCTGCAGAGATGACTGCAGTGCCTGGTTATGACACTACTCCACAGTTTTCTAAGCTGCGAAGATGAGGCGCACATGGCAACATGTTGTGATATGAGTATTGCCGGTGGATATGAAAATGTGATGTCAGTCCCTGCGATGACAGGGGCAAAACCTGTTGTGTGTTTTTCCATTTATTCCTGCCACCCTCTTCCTCCCAGTGCTTCAAGCCAACCAATGTTTTTTGCTGAGGCCAAGCAAATAGCAAACCTTTTTCTGCTCCACCCATTCAGAAACAGAGCTTTCTACAGATTCACTGATAGCGCTTTTTTTACCTCTCCTCCAGTTATGGAGTGAAAAAGTAGCAGAAGAATGAGGCAATAAGCGTGGTATTTGATGAGAAAACGAGGAGCTAAGTGAAGTAAAGCTCTTCAGGAGGCTGGGAGCTAAAAAAGACAACAGAAAAAGTGTATTTTGGGGTGGATTTTTCTACCTAGGAAGCAAGTGAACTAAACAGAAAAATGTGATCTAACCTCGACTGGAGAATGGAGTGCCAAATGGAATAACAAAAGCGAGATAACAATGAGGGAACTGAGACCAGAAGCAGAAAGAGAGAGAATCTATTAAAGGAAAACAAACAAAAAATTTGAAGTATGAAACTTCTTTCAAAGAACAAGACAGAGATACCCCTGTACCCAGGAAAGTTCAGATTCGTATCTGTGGCTAAGAACTGTTTCTGTTTAAAATTATTTCATTGCTCCTGTTAGGTAAGCCATTCTCTGAGGGACCCCATCCCAGATTTCTCTGGCTTTGGAAGTTTAGACAGTTCAGCCAAGAATCTGGACTGGAGATGCCCTATGCAAGCCTGGCCTGGTTGCCAGACTTGTAGCATTTGCTGCTCTGCAGCAGTAACCCAGAAGAGCGGGAATGTGTGTAGAGTGCAGTGCAGCTGCTGACAACATCTGTGTTCTGCCAGCAGCTGGGAAGAGGGAAGCAGCAGCAGCCTTGAAGTGCTGCAGTCTCAGCTAAAACCCATGTTGGGGACTCCTGGGCAGACTACACCTACTGGTGTGCTGTGGGAGAAGACAGACTCTCCCTCCCTCTGGTGTGGAGGACAGAGCATGACTTCTCTTACACATCCCTTCTATCAGCTTTCAGATACATCCCTCAGTCCTTACAGGGAAGAGGAGTTGTGTTTCCCACGGGAGCCCTCTGCGTAGGGTTGTGTGTGCTTGGAAACCAGTTTTCCTTGTCCTCCTCTTTTGTACTGCTTTGCTCAGGAAGGCCAGGAGAGCCAAGAGGCTTCTGCAATGATGTGCGTTGTGTCAAGCCACTGCAAAATTAATGATGAGTTAAATGATCACCAACACAATTCCACCTCATACAAGAGGCATTCATCAGTATGCAGAGGCAGACAGATTTAGTCGTATACTATTTGTCATTATATCAGATTTATCCAGTTTAGTAATCCATTGATATTAATAGGCTCCTCTCTATAAATCTTGCCTTCTAACATTATAAAATTTTCATTTCTCAGTCTGCTGCACATATTGGCAGTGTCTTTCTGTAACATCTCCTTTGTTAAATCAAAACTTCTTATATTTTCTGGCTATCTACTGAGGTAAGGCTTTCAAAGTTGTAGGCTAGATTCTCAGACAAATCATCCATTCCCATTCATTTATTTACCCGATTAATAGCCTTAACAAATTATTTGCTGGAACAGTAGTTACTACATTTCTTTGTAAAAGCAAGTTCTTACTCAATTCCAGATTGTGCTATTATCTGCAGCAAGCAACCATCAGTTGCAAGCAACCATCAGCACCGGGCCTGCTGGCAACAAGTGGAGCTCAGCTATCACAAAGGGGGAAAAGAATTCTTGGCCACGAGCTGGCGGGGCTCATTGAGAGGGCTTTAAACTAGGTTTGAAGGGGGAAGGGGATATTGCCCAGCTCACTAGGGATGAGCCTAGGCTTGGAGTGCCAAGGCCAGGGGTGAGATTGACAGCCCAGCTCAAGT
>Ga0065711_1000912_pt1 | contig 76034 bp, 41 predicted proteins | sample Hoacrofraction12_FD_59098 | JGI IMG/M metagenome (GOLD analysis project Ga0065711, IMG submission 59098) | Hoatzin crop microbial communities from Cojedes, Venezuela - Epithelial fraction 12 v2 (version 2) | ecosystem: Host-associated > Birds > Digestive system > Esophagus > Crop | place... | reverse complement strand
CCCCCCCCCTTTTATTTGACATGATCTGCAGATTCTGGAGTAGAGATATTTACAATTTCACTTTCATTTCTAGAAATTGTCTTCTGGTCATGAATTCTGCTCTGGTTCCTGGCAGCCACATTACCTCTGAGTAACTGGCATGTGGTATAACTTGGAGCAGCCCAAGAATACGTGTAAAAGAAACACTTTTTATTTCCTTGTTCTGCTTATATCAGGGTTAAGTGAGTTTGAGGAGTGTGTTTGTTTTTTTTGTTTATGTATCTCTCTGAATGAAATAGTTGAAATGTACTGCTGCTAGCCATCATGCTGTATTACTGACATGTTGCTACTGGGATGACCAGTTGCTTCTGATCAGGCTATTCAGTGTTGCCTGATCATTCATTGTCATAGCATCTGCTGGGCAGACGTGCACAGAAATAAAAGTCATCATGTGTGGATTTTTTTTTTTAAGGCATTCTTTGAAATTCACTTGTTATTCCTTCTGCTTCTTCCTACTCTTCCATTTCTTCCATCTTCTCTTATGGCTGAGAAATCACTTCCAGCATTTAAGTGGAACGCATAACTCTTTGGCTAGAGTGAGGGTAGGGATATACTTGCAAATATACTTGAATAGTGTATTAGTGTTTGAGTCACAGATGTGACTTGTCTGATGATGCAAAATAGTTTCGAACAAAACACCATTTTTGTTTTGTAAGCTACGAATTCCATCACCGGCTGAGTCGTCTGTGCCTTAGAGTCAGATATGTCAGCTTCTTCCCAAAATACTCAAAACGGAAGATAATCTCGAAAGAGATGATGGGTTGAAAATTCTGTCATCCTTGGTTTGGTTCCAAAGGGTTTCATTGCTCATCCTGTCCTTTTCTGTTTTGCCAGTCATCAAATGGTTCAAAGGATAATTTTAATTCATATGAGTTTTGCTGTTGTACTTTTGACACTGCCTGAGTAATATAGTATGTGACAGGGCTTGAAGTGAAACTTTATTTTATAAATATCCTTCCAGTTTTAATAAAGTGAAGGACAAACTCCACAGCTGATTGTGCTGAAAAGTTTTGCCTTGTCCCCTACCCTGCTACCTATGAACATACAGCTGAACCATCCTTGCTCTGTGAAATAGATATCATGGCAGCTTCAGGAGATGAAAAGAAGTTGTGCGAAGAGCTTCGCTTCCACCCTGGACTGCGTTTTTCCTTTTCTTGTGAATCATTTGGGACCCAGTCCTGCAAATCTGCTGTTACACGAGTAGTTACCCCCAGAGTAAGGGAGCTTCCACTGAGAGGGAGAATTGTTCACAGGTGTGAAGATCTACTAAACTCAGTCTTTATTTGCTTTTTATTTCCTGTTCTCATGACACACAAAGTAGCTGTGTTTTCATAAGAGGAAAAGGCAAGGGTCCTATTGTCAGTGTGTTTTCAAAGAACGTAAGTACAGTTGCGCTCAGCCTGTGGAAATTTGCCATGCTACCTATCAGGAGTGTTTGTTGGATTTTCTTTTCTTTTTTTTTTTTAAATGTCTTCTCAGTAGACCTCATTTTGCATTCAACTACATTTGTACGTAGCCCCTGAGGTCATCTCCAAGGCTGCAGAAGTTGCTACTCTGATTTGCTGTTTCCACCCCTGGCTTGCACATCTGGCAGGGTGGTGGGGACCCACCTGACCACAGCTTTGGTTTTGTCCTTGCTGTGTGTTCTTGATCTGATCAATCCCAGTTGTTTCCTCCTAGCACACCATCTCCTGCCCCCTTCACTCACTGCAGCTTGATTCTTGTTTCTTTCCTGAGTCCAAGACATGCTTTTCCTCATTCTTCCGTAGCTCCACCTTCAGCGGCTCCCTTACCTGTATGAAGCCTTTGCTACTTTGTGTTATTTACTACTTGTTTGCTAAACAGCTGGAGTCATGCTGAACTGTGAAATGATTTCCCCTTTCTAACAGTCACAGCCTGTAATGTCTCATGTCTTTGAGACGGCTTCATGCTCTAGATCAGGGAATTTTTAGTATTGTGCTCCTGTCTGGACTTTTGCTGGGAATAAATCTCAAATTCTCGTGGACATCATCTACAGAAACAATCCTAGCTTGGAGCACAAGGAAGTTGTTTTTGAAACAGCGTTAATAACACTATACCAAGTACAGTATTGGTCACAGCGTATATAAATTCTGTTTGGTCAACTTATTTTTACTGCTGTGGCTTTCTATACGGTAGGTGCTGGAGCACTGCAGCCACCTGCATTTCCAGCAGACCCAGGGTGCAGAAGCTGTCCCTTTTTGTGCAAGCAAAGAATGGAATAAGAGATTGTAGCATGCATTTGTATCGGTCGGCAGCAAGGGCAGCACAGGATCTACCACATCATACCCTGGGCAAAGCAGCCATTTGGAAAAGTTGTGTGTAAGGAATAACATGTCTTTCGTTTCCTCAGTCTAGTTCATGAAAAATCAATGTGACTGATGATAGTATTCCTAAACACAAAAGAATCTGAATGGAAAGGAAAATACTTCCTTTAACGTAATACAGCAGAAAATCCTGAGGTTATTTAAAACATCCGGGAAGCCAAAAGGCAGGGCAAAGATGTAGAAATATCCAGAACACACAGCTCTTCCTTGACCTACAGGGCAGTGGGTTTTGCTGTCTTGCTCTTGATTTAACCTATGTAAAGAATTACGAGAGCAATTAGCAAAGATGCTGCTGAAACCCCTTGGCTGCCTTTGGTCTTTGTACCCATGATGGGAGGGCACAAAGTGTTGCTGAGGCTTTGAGGAGACTGGTTAGTTGGCTCGTGTGGAGCCTGGAGTCTGCTAGCTTTTGGGGCAGCTCTAGGTGAGCCTTCTGCTGCTTCCTTGGGGTGTCTGGAAGTCACCGAAATACAATCGAGTGATGAATAAGATGTCGCGAGGTGAGGGGTCAGCCGAAAGGACCAAGATTGTTTCCTGTGGTCTGCAGTGCTGGTTTTTTAGTTGAAAAGTTGGTGTCCTGTTGGAGTTCAGGAGCTCCATCACCTCAGGATTTCTTTCCTCCGCATGCAGAAAGGCTGGATGCTATTTTTCTCCGAGTGGACCTTTGTCTTCTGCGTTTTTTGGCTGCTACAAAGCCATCTGGAGGTGTCAGCTTGCACACGCTTGCCAAGCCGTGTTTCATGCAGAGACCAGGTAACACCTGCGAACCATTCTCTGTTCAAACTATCAAGTGTTTTGCAGGTGGCACTCGAAGTGTTGATGTTCGCCTGCGATGGGCTAAATGGTTTGTGTCATTGCTGCCCCAGGAGCTCATCTTTCCAGATTACACAACAGTATATGCTGACTTTCAGATCCTCTGGGTTTGCACCTTGGACTCTTTGGGAGGAGCCTGGCGGCCAGGACTCCTTAACAAATTGTCCCAGAGAAATTAATTCCAAATCTGGCAGAGCTTGCTGGAGACCAGAGATCTTGTACTGTTGGAATAAATGAGAAGTTACCTTATTCTCTCAATTTGTAAAGGGTGGCACTGCGGTTTGAAGTAGATAAAGGATTGCTGAGAGTACGTGTGATAGTGATGGGTGTGTGTGCAGTTTGGGTGAGTCTTTTCACTAATCTCTGTTTCATTTCCTAGCTGTTCTTACACATCCGTGCATATAGCATAGGTGATGTGCTCTGGGATGGGCCAAAGGAGAAAGGCAATAGAAAACCACGGGATTTAGAATAGATGTTACAACGATGCTTCAATTTCTGTAGTAATAGAAAATTTACCTTGTGTTTTGGTACAGTATAGGAGGCTTTATGAGTCTGCTGAGAGAACAGAACCTTTCTACTAAAGGTAGAATAATGGAAACTCTATGGAATACAAGTTTTATACTACGAGTATACACCTAAGGAATAAAGGCTGAGAAAAAAGTTGAAAAAAATCTTAGCTCTAGCATTTCGGTAGTAATTTGAATCAGTCTCTCAAACGATCTCTTGGAACAGCTGTCTTTTGTGTATGTTCATGCGCTCTTAGTGGGAGTTGAAATAACTGGTATTGCCTTCTGAATTTGCATAATACTCTGCTTATGAAATAGCATACGGTTTGACTTGTGTTTCTTGGCTGGTTGTACACAAAATATAGCCTCCAGGCTTGATCTTGCAAAGACTGCGAACTGGAGGATAAAACTAAGATCACACAGAGAATTTGAGTTGCTTTCATTGGCAACTGCTCTGGTCATCAGCTGATCCACGATAATTGTGCATATCCTGCAGTCATCACGTGTTAAGTGTGTCATATTGGCCACATTTCGATCTCATCCTTAGTGTGATGGAGAAGGCACTGCTCTAGAAAGTAGGGGATGTTGAGGAAGAGAAACCTGATCACCTGCTCTTTGTTGTCACATAAAAAAACCAGAAATCTTTGAAACGTTGCTGTCAACTTTCCATGTTTTTAAGTCAATATGCCTGTTTGATGTGGTTTACAGTGAAATCAAAGCTATCCGTGTTTCTGAATACTTTGTCTGGATTGAGCTCCTCAGAGGACTTCCATGCAGAGGCTTCAGACTGCTTTAGTTTTGAAGGTGCACACAGGTGTGCTTGCGTGGCCCAGCTTAGGTGTTTTGGATTTCAAGCAAGATGTACTTCTAAATGTCCAAGCGCTTACTCGATATCTTGCCCCTATGTTTGCAGTCTGTGTAGGGTGGCTATGAAACAACTATGTTGAACAACTACTTTTGTTCAAATGCAGTTAGCCTAGTAATTTCTTTTAGGGGGAAAAAAAGTATTTTAATTATGTTTAATATTAGTCCTGCACAGACAAAAATTCCAGCATGATTTATTTTGTTTAGCAGCATATTCCTCTCAACTGAATTATGTGTAATTGTGTAGACATGGTCACTTTAAATATTTTATGGGCTTGTGTAATGTAAGACAGAGTGCAGCCTGTAGGACCAGCAAGAAATATTGCTGTATAACTTTAATTTTGTTTCAGCAGTTTAATAATTCATTTTAACTGGATTTAAACATCAGAACGAGCTCATGGCTAGAGTGTAACCTGCTGCTGTAGTTCTTGAATAGACAAGTCAGATGAGTGAAGACGGGTCTTGAATAGCCAGCAGAGATGAGCTACGCATGCGTTCAGGTTGTCATCTGATGAGAAATATCTGACTTGTTTTTTGCTTCAGAGGCAGTGTGTTATAGATTTGAGCTGGCTGGAAGCTTTCTGCCAAGGTAGGGTTGTGTCACGTGGAAAACATAGACTTGCCAGAATGAACAATATTTTAATGAAATAGGAAGGGTTCCTTTGGAGACTTGTCTTGTTTGCTGCTATTTTACCTGTAGTCAGGATTTTGTTCCTGGAGGTCCTTGGGCTGGGGGGAAAACCAAACAACGGCATCACCTTCTTAGGCAGTATGGTACCCTGGCCCTAGTCATGGCCTCCATGAATCTTCCAGAGATGGAAAGTATCAATTGGGTCTGTGCTGTTCTCACCCTTGGCATCCCTGGGATGTCATACGATGGCTTTCCACCAGCTGGGGCCATTTTGGACTTTGCTGAATTCAGACAGGATAAAACCTTACACGCTTTCTCTCTTATTTTTGAAAGGAGGCAGAAGGGATCAGAAACATGGTCATCTGCTTCCGTTTCCTCCTTGTCATGACAAATTATGTGAAGGTCTCACTTACGGGCAAAGCTATGGTCTTGCAATGGACACTGGCTGCAGCTGAGCCTCATGGGCGTTACTGTAAATGGTGAAATGCTTAGTGTAAAAAGGGAGGAATTGTGCTGTATGTGGTGACAGTTATGTTTTAGACCATCTTCTTGTGATCAGTAATTCTTAATTGGTTGTGGGGCCTGATTCAGTGAAGTACTGAATATTTCTGCAATGCGAAAGGCATGGAGGACGCTCAGCACCTTTGCAGGCTGCTGACTTATAACCAATACAGTACATGACCAATAGTTCACCTGATTTGCATAGTCATTTGCCTTGTAAAAAAAAAAAAAAGTCTGCCATCTTTATGAAGAGAGAATATTTGTATTGGATGAGTATCATTTAAGTCGCATGTCATCCTTTTCAGGTTTTGCCACTGGTCGTGTCATAGATGGGTACGAATATGACTTGTTTCAGTGAGAAAATTAATAACACAGCCAGCTTTAAATGCAGCATCCACAACTGCTTCTCACTTTTGGCGAATACAAGACAAAATCTATCACTAACATGCTTTTTGTCTGGAATCATCCACCTGAAGAGGTCTGATCCCTTCTGATTTTGACTGCTAAAAAATGCTTAGTTGCTCAGGTAAATGGCTGGAACTTGAGGTATCAAGCATCATGTAAATAAAACAGTTTGTCCATCGAAGGAGCTTCTGCAGGAGACGTGTAAATAGATCACAGTAAGGGTTATTGGGAAAAGCTCATCCATATCTCAGCTTAAGCTCTTCCCCCTCCGCTTTTTTTTTTTCTCTTTCAGGACCACATGTAACATAGTAGCCTTCTGAGGCGGATGCAAAACAGGAGTATCTCACCTGATATCTGCTCTGTTAATAAAAACATGTTATTGTGGATGACCGGGGTGTAACTGAATAGATCCAAGGCTTTGCATCTTGGTTTGATAAAACAAGAGATGATCAAAACCTCTACATGTTCAAACAAATTAAATACTTTATAGCCTACTGGAGTTCAAAAATTTGTACTCACAGGTCTTTTGGTTATTTGTGAAGTCTTTCCTAGAGGGGTAAAGCTGATCATAGTTTGATGCAATGCAGCCTAATACTTTTTCCTTTACTTGGACTAAATATCCAGATTTTGTATCGGTTGCTTTCATTTCTCTGAAATCATCAGAACTGCTTCTGAAGGACTGAGAGGCAATAGTTCTGAACAGAGGAACTGTAATTAGAGAAAGGCAGGGAGATAAATGGGTAGAAATGAGCATGAGTTCCTGCAGATCAGGTTCCCCCCTTCCAAGCATGCTGTATCAGAGCAGCCTTTGCTTCCCATGACGCTGCGTCCCCATATGCTTCAGCCTTGGTGCCCAAGAGTCCCGGGGGAAAGCATCCCTGTGTGGAGGTGCTTTTGTCCTCCTCCAGCAGATTCCCTGCTGACAGCTCCTCTTCTGGAGACCTGGGTCTCCATCCGGGTAGGGAGAGGGGGATGTAACTATCTCCCAGTCCTTCAGGTTGCTGCATAGTGCTTGTCAAGAGATATGTTGTGTCTTTGACACATCTTCCCCTTACAATCATCCCATCTTTGCATGCACCGTTAAGCTGTTTCACCTCTGCATCCTATCTTGGTCTACCTGTAACGCAGTGATGTTGCTCGTGTGTTTAGGTGGTCAGGTATGAATGGTAGAGTGCTTTCTCTTCCAGTAAATTTAACTCCCCTGCTCCTCATACTAGCTGCAAAAAGATGACAGGTACTGGGGAGACTTAAAATAAAAGAAAGCTACTGATATGTTTTATAGATGTAGGCTGTTTGGATTAGAATCAAACAAATTGTTGATACGTCGGTTTGTGGACTGATGAGAAGGATCGGAGGGAAGGAAGGCAGGTGGGGGAACTGGATGAATACGAGTGGTTTTTGGGCAGTTTCCAACTAAAACAGTAATTTTAAGAAGTTATGAAGGGCTAAAAAAAATGTGCATAACTGAAATTTTTTCATTATTTTGGAGCTGATTTTTAAAGAAATATAGATAAACCTCAGAACTGTTGCCATTTCAAATCTAAAAATCAGTATTTCAAATCTAGATTTTGAGTACTTCTGGTTAAATTTAATAGGTATTTCTCACTGGAAAAGTTTATCTGAAAAACATCACCTACTACTTACAATGCTAGACAGCATATTTTATGAGACATTTGTGTTTTGACAAAGCAAGCTCTGTCATACAATTTGGTTTCGCATATTTTTATACCAACACTTAAATGTTGGGCTTGAACTACTCAGCTGTAAGAAAATATATTTATAATCTCCTTAGTCACATATTCTTGCATGCCGAAAGAGTTGGTAGAGTAATTTGTAACTCTTCCAGGTAATTTAAAGAATACATTTTTTAGAAGAGAAAAGGAACTGCAAACAGGAGCTTGGAAAGCAGCTTTTCATCTGAGCATACAAAAGGCAACTGCAGAGCTTCCAGCAAAGCTTGCCAGTGACTGAGTGTTGCTGTTAGAAGGTTCCTACACTTGGATTTGAACACATGGGCCAAACGTGTTGTATAGGTGGCCAAAAGAATGAATTCTACTTTTAGAGAAAACACCTGTCCCTGCTGCCTCCGGTCCTGTGCTGCGGATTCCTCTTGGCAGCAGAAAGGGATAGAACAAGTGTGCTCTATTTTGAAAAAGTATTTTTGGCACTGGAACGGTCTATTCTTACCTTCCAGATGTACCTCTTAAAATATTTTTTCTTACAGTCTCTCTGTGAAGTCTGTGTATGCATCTCCCGTGTGACTTCCAATATTTTCATCCTTGGACCAAGCTCTGGCTGAGGGCAGAAGGAGTTTTGCTAGAGCAGTGTTTGGGCGACGGAGTTGCTGAGTGAAGCACCGGTTTTGCTTGGGAGCTATATCTGCTGTAGGTTAGGTAAGCTAGAAACCATATGGGGCTGTATTCTTGCATGAGATTGAGTTGCTGTGTTTTTTACATTCAGCGCTTGAAAAGTGGGAAACGTCACGCATGCCTGGAAATCTGTGTTGCACTGAAAGTGCTGATTGAGACCTGGACAGACAGCTTGGCTCCTGAGTAGGCGGGTTTTGTGCTGAAAATTCTCCTTTTTGAAACAGGATTTGGGAAGTTTTATGCATTTAGTTCTGTAGAGCACTCTCCTATCGGAGAGTGAATTGTTTGAACCATGTTGTTTGTTTATGATACAGTAAGTAGCTGAAAAGTTTTGTGACTGTTTGAGCTGGACTCTTTTAATAACCATGTTTCTGATAAGAAATATTTAATGTTTCAGAAGAAAACTATGTCAACAAGTTTGTTTTAAATCCTTTGTTTGAGCAAATATTTGTGACAGTTGCCTTACCTCCAAAATTCACAAAACATAAATACGAATGCAGCCAAAGCAAATTAAATAAATTATTTGAGCAAATATTCATAGGAAAATGAGCTGATGTATTTGCTAAAACTTTCTTCATCATGAAGGTTGACTGAAGAACTTAAGACTCTAGCTGGAGGTGTCAAGGAAGACACGGGGCAAAGGAGCTTTCTTACTTTGTTCCTTCTTTTCCAATCCTAAAGTTAAGATCTTAAATTCCTTCCCTTTGCATATGAGTGCTAGGAGGAACGTAATTACCTAAGTGATGAGAATGTTGATTATTGCTGCCTAGGCTATTGATAAGACCTATTTCAAAAGGTGAAAGCTTTTCTATGTGTATGCTCCTGCATATTGTAATGGAACGTGTAGTCAAGAATTCGGCATTTTCCTCATGACTCCAAGTGTGTTGAGTCATCACACAAGCCTCTACTTGCTCTTCTCTATTAATTTATTTCATTACCTTGTTTAAAATGACTTGGAAGAAAGGGTATCGAAAGCCTCTGGCTTTTTTATTCGGTATGTTCTTTTTTCCCTGAAAAAAAAAAAAAAAAGTATTTCTATTTACTAAGCAGCGAGCATCCGCACAGTGCCAGAGCTGAGCTGGAAATAGAACAGTGACTTCACCAGCTAGTTTTATAACGGAAAAACTGCAGTTAGCATGTATTTTGCGATGCATGTAGTTGATAAAGCAGTGTGAACAGCTTTGCAATGACTGAAACTTCGTAATTATATCAACACGAAGAATGAGCCGATATTTAGATGTGGAGTCAATTCTTTGTCGCTTTCTTCCTGGAAGTCTCAAGGCCATAAGAATTTAACAATCTGTGAATAAATAACTGCTATTTAGCTCATCAGAGATGGTGTTGCAATTCTTATTGCCTCTGAGCTTGCTTAAAGCTTCTAGATGTAATAGGGAGACTGCAATTGCAACTACATAATTGTCTGGATAACTATTATTGCTTGTAATAACATTACTCACAGTTTAATACTCACAGCATAATAGAGTATACTTGATTTTGGGGCAGAGCAGTGACACATAAAAGCACCCTCTTCAGTTAAATTCTAGGAGACAGCAAATTTTTACAAGGTTGGCGGGAGCTATTACATAAGGACAAATATTTACCTAATGTAATCAAACTCCTCTTTAAATCAGAACAATGGTGGGAGTGCAGTTACTATGGTTCTGTGTAATTTTGTGCTATATTTGGTGAAATTTGGCAGGACTAAAGCCACAGCTGATCATCTAATTTTGAAAGGGAAGAGAAGAATATGGCAGGTTTGCATTCCCAGTCTGTCCTTAAGATGATGGCACAAGCTCCTTTGCTAACCCTGAGCAAGTAAAAATAACCCCAAGAAATAGTTATCAAAAAGCACCTTGCAGCACTGCAGAGCTGAGATAGTGAGCGTGATTTTGAAAGACCCTGTCTTTGGATGCCTTCTCTCACCTCCCTTCTGTGCCTTGCCCAGCTGGTTTAAGAGGACACCGGCCTCACCTCCATCCTGATCTCCCCACACCCTTGGCCCAGGACCCTGTTTCAGCCCAGCCAGGGGCCGCCGGTGTCCGCCCCAGCAGTGCTGTACGATGTCGGTGTCCTGTTCTGCCACCGCTCTGCCCAGCCACGGGCCCCACTGAGCCGGCCTTGATCCGCTTGGGGTCTTCCAAAGTGCTTCTTGCTATAAGCTGAATGGAGCTGATGGGTAAAGCATTCTCCAGGTCATGCTCTTGAAATACAGACCCCCAGTATGTGCTGGAGAAGGTCCTATTCCCCTGAGCTTTTCTGGGATGCAGAATCGCGCCAAGTGATGGACAGGTGGAGACACTGAAATAGGGGTAAATTTCTGTGTTTTTACAGGAGCTTTTTGTTTGTTTTTTGAATTGGTCTCTTGCAGTTGGGCTGAATGCAAGTTCTGCGTATTGTTTAGGACTTTGAACATGAGACTGCAATAATTAGTAAGAGATAATTAGCTCAATCACAGTAAATCATCCAACAGCTTGAGCCATCTGATGTGACACAGAGTCTTTGCATACTTCATAAGTAACCTTTCAGAGAGCATTTCGTGCTTCAGCAATGCAAAAAATAGAAGCGCGGGAGTGAAAACAATCTCTTTTCTTGACAACAGATGATACACTTTTTTCCCTGTCTTTCACCTGTTTCTTTGTCATATCCCGTTTCCACTTGCATCAGGAAGACACTGAAGTTACTGGCAGTTTGGGGAGTGCTAGGAGTGCCCACCTGGGCATTGTATGGGGAGTGGACAGTACGTTGTTTTTCATGTGGCTGATACTCCAGCAGACTAAATACTGCAGTTGGCAGACAGAGACAAAGTGCGTGGTAAAAGGAAGCACTGTATACGATGAAGTGGAGAATATGATGGTTCTTCCTAGATGGCGTGAAATCTTTGAAATACATGATCTTTTGCATTTTTGTGTTGAAAAGAGCATTCCTGATTTACCACTCAAATAGAAAAGTTAGATACTATTAATGCAATGAATGAAAATGGCATTTATACGTAGCATTTCATAAAACCGCAAAAGGTGAAATCGCTTGTCCTTTAAAAGTAACCATGGCTCTAGCTGAATTTTTTTCTCCTATTTTTAACTGATCGTGTTTTTTCTCTCATTTTATTGTGTGACAGTATTTTAACCTCATCTTTAAAATACTTTATCTGTATTGCAGAAGTACTGAAATATTGAGAATATATGCCGAAGAGCTACCATCATGCATGCAGCATTTAACTTTTATTTGTTCCTTAGCAATTATGTCAATCTTTTTTAATGAGCAGTTCTCCTTGTAGTTATTGTACTGGATAGGCTGGGCAGAGGTAGTCACAGGGTGGTCCAGTTTAGTGGTTTTCAAGCTGATCAGAAGTTGGGCCGTAGAGACATGCTGTGGAGAAGCATAAAATACTGCATTTTGGTGGGGTGCAGATCATGCTTTTGTTGCTTGTATTATTCAGAGTAGGCAGGACGTTCTATCTTCTGAAAAAAAGAACTCATGCATACAACAGTCTGAAAGCTGATGATTGATCAAACTAAACATTGAATCCAGAGCAAGGACCTTCCAGCAGTAAGCTTGGCTTAACAGCATGCCCTGATGAAGTTGTTAACCCCTCTGTGTTGTAGTTCTACATTGTTATTTGAGATAATCGTGTTTACCTAGGTTCTTGTGTGTAGTTGGAGTTAGCTCGTGTTTGTCTAGCACTTCAAGGATGTAAAATATATGATCAAGGTGTTGATTTATCTCACGATTCAAAGGAGGAACTGACTGTGAACATCCTGAAAGCAAGTTCTGAAGACTAGAAGTTTGGATGTACTTTTAGAAGACATCAGCCAGTCTTGGCGCTTGGTCTCGCTTCCCCAGTACATGCTGTCCTTCCTCAAGGACATGTGGTCTCTCTTCCTCTGTTTGCTTTCTGCTCCCCCCTCTATCCAGCCCACCTGCTGCCCTTTGTTTTTTTCTGTGGAATTTAATCCTTTTTTGCCTAGGGTAAAGTCTTAACAAATTGTTGTAAATAGCATTGCCCCTTTGCATTAGCAGCAGAATGATTTGCTTGGTTTGTCACTATTTAGCCTGACTGAAACAAGCTTCTGGCATGTAATTACTTATTCTGGTCATTAAATCCCTGTTAATAATGTACTGTATTAGATGCCATCTGTCTATTCAGAGATATTCCTGTCTGCTGAGTCATAAGTCGCTGTGTCAGATACCGGGGTAGGTCCATGTATGTGTTAAGGATGCCCTATTCGTGCCTTTCTTGAATCTGGAATAGAAGAGGGCAGGCCACATCTCATCACTTCTCTTACTCCAGAGAAGTTGTGGGAAAGCAAGTGGATTCTCAGTATATCACAAGGGAAACAGAATGTCGTTGAACAGGCAGGGATGGGAGAGAGTGAAATTCATGTCTGTGTCTAGAGCAATTTATGTAAGAAATAAGATGAACATCTCTATCATTACAGACTTGGGAAGACCTTAATTAGGAATGGCAGTGGATGCTTTGTTAGCTACTTTTTAAGATGAGATTTCTCTTTCTAAAGAAGATACTATAGAATAACCAGGTATTAAGCAAGGCTCTCCTTGGAGTGGTGGGTGGGAAGTGTGATGAAGCCCATGAGCTGAATCTGCCTCACAGGGCATACACCCGGTTCTCAGGCTCATGCCCAGTAGAACAGCACACTTCCCCTGCTCTGATCCACCAGAAAAACCCTGATGAGGATCGCTTGTTTGTTTGTGACTTATGTTATGCAAAAATTTAGCGTAAATTACCAGAATGGTTTCGTCTGGTTCAGCATTTATAATTTTTCTTAAGATTGGAAGATTTATGAATGCTGTCCAAAACCTACACCTTCTAGGGACTCTTAAGTAACAAAACCCTGAGGCAAGATCGTGTTTGTAAACATAAACCTCACCCTGGACTCCCTCCTGGACTTTTCTCTGTGATTCTTCCTCCCTGTGAAAAGCAGGCTTAAAAAGCAGTAGTGCTTTGATATAAATTCTTCTCAATTGAAATATGGGAATCGGTCTGCTCGAGCTGCTAAAAGAAATCAACAAAATAATTTCATTCAGGCTCCTAAAGCCTTTCCACTGATCTCTAATAAATGCCAGCTTTTTCAGAGACCTGTATTACAGATTTTGGGTGAATTTCTTACTGATGCATGTCGCTTGCCTTTTGTTCCTTTAAAGATAATATTTGTCTTGATATCTAGAAGATATTATTGGTCCAGTCAGAACCTCTTCCAAAAATGTTAACTGAAAATATCCAGTGGGATCCAAGAAGAAACCAGACTGAGCAAGCAGAAACATTTCATTTTACCTATACGTGAAGAATCTATTGGGAGATTTTTATTGAAGAACTTGCGCAATAACTTACTATGAAAGTGAAGGAGAATGCCTCATTTCCTCTGGAAGCCAGGCAAATTGAATAAAAATTGTATCTCAAAGGTTAGGACAGCCTGGATAGCTCATCAGCTGGATAACCATGTGATAGACCCAGAGGCAGCTCCAGAACTGTCGTCTCAGCTATTATCAGTGGAACTAGCCAAGGAGTCAGCTGCTGAAGGTAGCAGGCTACTTTCTCCACGGGCATCTGGTTCTTGCAGCAGGCAGTTTAATGCAGCCCATCTGTGCTGCCCATCCTCTTCCACGTATGCTACCCAGGCAGGTGGTAATGTAGAGTCATCTCCTGTTTGGGTACTGCATTTCAAAGTGGATGGATTTTAAAAGGTAAGTAGCTGATAGGCTGATGATCAACTGAAGAAGAAGAAACTTCCACCTAAGTCATGGAAATGAGCTTAACAGAGTAAACTGCTTGGGTACAGATTTCAGGAATTTTGCATGTTTGTCCACTTAACCTTCTCAGCAAGTGTTGGTAGATTCCTTGTGTAGAGAATGAAGACAAGACTACTAGCACAACAAGCAGATGTGCCCTGTTTGCCCACTGTGACCTCAGGGGGAGATACTGCAGGACATGGGGAAACTGTGTGTCCCCTGAGTTAGGGTAACTGGCTGGATGCCTGTTCTCAGCTGGTGGGGGACACAAGGTTAAACACCCTCTCTGAAGCATTCATGAAGATTTAACCAAGCATATTAGCATGGCTATTCCAGCAGCTTTGTTTTGCTTCACATTTGTGGTGAGTGCATGCCTAGGCAGGTACTGCTCCAGGTGGTAACTCACTGTGATGCAGAGTAGTTTGTGTGTCTAGCCTCTTGAGAAAAATTTTCTAAGACCCTTTTCTAACAGCATAAATAATTCTTCCAGTCTTTGAAAATATGTTGAACTGTAATTGCAAAAATGTTACATTTAATTTCAAGCTTGTATTCTGTTTACCGAGGTGGGGGGGGAGGAACCAAAACCCTTTAAGCAAGAGGAAACATGCTCAGAACCTGAAGTTTTGCTGATAATTCTTCTGTATCTGAAAGGACAGTTTTCCTGTAAGGGACAGAAGTAGCGAAGGGGTTTTTGACAGATTTGGAGCCTCTGTTCTTAGACTCCTGTGCTCAGCTCACTCATGCTGTCCTGCACCCTTGTATCTCTCCGTTCTTTGGCAGAGAGCTCAGTCTCCTGCATGCAGGTTAGTAAGGCCGTACAAGTGACGACTGCTCAATGTCTGCTCTTGAAAAGGATAAGAAGTGGTTTATAAATGCCTTTCTGTCATTGAGACACTATTTTGGATCTCCTTGCCTGGGTTTTGGTTTGGATTGAAGTTTTACAAACTTAATATTTTTGAAGCATATTCTCATCTTAAGACATGGTTGAAACTTGCAAAAACCTTTGTAGGAGAAGTGAAACAATAGAGGGATGGATAGCTGGACAGTGGAAGTATCTAATCGCTTTTTCTCAGAAAACCAGATGAAGAAAGAAAGAGCTGGTACTTTTTCTGGGAGCCTTGCACTGACTGCTCGGATAGATTTCTGCATTCTTGGATTAGTCAGGATAAACCCCTAGATAATATACAGGAAGAGCAGTGAGTTGTGAAATGCAAAATTTTTCTGCAACAGGCCAATTAGTGTTTTGCTTCTGCATTATTAATAGAAGCTCAGCTGAACTTGATGGACAAATATTCTTTCTATAAAACAGTGCTTGCATATGTNNGTTACTTTTGTTGCATATTGTGAAGGTCAAATTTNAAATGTGCTCTTAAATGGACACTCTGCTGCATATTCTCCATTCTACTGTTACACGTGTGTATTCATTGCACCGACTTGTTTCTTTGCCAGATCCATCCTTTGTTTTTCAGTGTGTGAAATTACGTTTAATCAGTTTTATACCAATACCCTGCCTGCAGATAGCTAGGTTTAAAAATAGACCAGCTCAGCTGTGTAAAGATGAGACACCCAAAATCATCCGTGTGGGACAATTGAGATTGCGTTAAATGGTGGGACAGTGCCAGCCTACCCTTAACGATGAATCGGAAGACTGTACTCAGGGGCTTTCACTGAAGCAGAGCAAATCAGTCTTAACTTTGTTAGACTTGCCAATTACAGGTTTATGATGCAGTTTTTCCCCTCTCGCCATGGAGAGGTGTCTATTCAAGTACTTTTTGGTCCCTTTCACTGCGTCTTAGTGTCTCACATATGCAAATCTACCCTCTTGCTATCTCGGGGGGCCTTCAGGCATATTATCATCTTTTCGTTTTCATGCTGCTTCAAGAGCTGGATGGGATGACTTGCCTAAGGTCATCCCAAGGAGTCTTGCTGGCAGTTGGAATTGAGTGTAGGGTTATGAGTCATAATCCAGTGCGATCGCCATGTGGCCTCTTCTGGTGTTAGGATGGCTCATCTCTACATAGTTTTTATTTGGCAGTGAGAAGAGGCTTCACAATGGTTTTGATGTATTTGTTTCTGCTGCCTGTCTTTTCATTCTGTAGGACTTCTGTGTCTGCTGAATCTGGAGTTGTTAATGAAGCTAAGAAGCAGTGAGTGATTGGGATGCTGGATCGGAATCATTAACATTCTTCTGTAACAAAAGCTTGAGTGGAAATGTCACTTTAAGCTCATTTCCACAGTATTGTGATGCAAAACAATGGAAAGAGCCTGTCCGCTTCTGATTTTGGGATGGGGAACAGTTGTTTCCAGCTTGCCTACCAATAGGATAAATCCAGCCCCAGATGTCTAGATTAAAGTCTAACCTTTAATCCAAAACATGATCACAAAAGCCTTGGATTATAAAGATGTATTTTAAGAGTTTGCTTCCCCAGAAGCCTTTCTGTTGTTTTTCTGTTTTGTATTGCAGATACTAATTTATGGGGAAATTTTATAAACATGGCATCTGCTGCCAGTGATTTTGGAAACTGCTGCTATTTGTCGATGACTTCTTTTTGCGAATTGTATAAATTAATTTCTCTGTGCATTTAAATATCGGTTTTAGAATGTTCTAGCTACTCCAGCTGAATGGAAGGCTCTTGCTGTCAGCCTGCCATACCTGAGGAAGCTGCCTACTGTCTTCTGACTGCTGGTTAATACCCAGTCAGGAATTCTAAGGTATTTTTTCTATAGGATCTTCTGAAACGGTGTACGCATCATAGGAAGAAAATAGAAGGCATGTGAACCTCACTGAATGGCAGGCTGACAGAGCAGACTTCGTTTCTTTTGAGGTCATGTCCTAAACTTAATGTTAATGTCACTTGGTTGGAGATAAGCACCAAGACAGTGATCTAAAACAAAAGCAAGATTCTGCTTAGGCAGATCTGCATTTATTTTAACACAAATCCAATTATTTTGTGCTACATATGCTTGAAACTGTGGGAATGGTGGAGGAAGAAACCTGTTTTCAGATTATTTTTTTTTTTTAAGAAGAGATGAGACTCGGATTGCTTGGATGCTGGGAGGGCAGCTCAGAACTGTCAGTGTGTATTTGCCTTGTGCTTAGACCGTTCCTGGAGTACCCACCATCGGCCGTGTCAAGAGACTAAACTGTGGGGTTGGCGAGTTTTTCGTTTAGCCAGTATGTGTGTTCTTATGCTAAATTTGCTTTTTGTCTGCAATCACAAATTTTTACAGTAAGGAAATCGATAGGAATTTTTTTAAACTTCTTGGAAATCTCTAACCTGGAATGAAATCTTCCTTGCAGTTGTGCTGTTGAGTTGCTGGATATCCCCCTGTGGGTAGTACAGCATTAACACGCCGACGTGCCTGGCAAACAAAAGGAGAAAATTGGAACAGACTCTAAATACATGTGTATTTGCTGTTACAGCAGTTTTCTTTAATAAATGCTTCTGGCCAGACTGCAATACCCTCTAGCAGATTTTAGCCAGCCGTGGAGTGTCTGTCTGCATGCAGGCTCATCTGGATTGGTGCCCAAAAAGACCAGGAGCCTGGGAGCTATGGCGCACTAAAGGGCAACAGCTCCTTTCTGGGATCCAAACACAGCAGGACTTGAGAGCTGTGAGCAGACTGGGCAGTCTCTGGCCTCCTAAAGGCAGCCGAACTGCGTGGGTTGTCCAAAAATCCAGAACTTGAAGCATCTACTAAATCCAGTCCAGTAACCTGGCAGGCAGAGCTGCCTTGCTGCGTAGTGGGGGCAGGCTGTGCCGCTGAAGCTGTAAGTGTGTGTTTCCTTTGTGATTGCACTTGTTTTGTTTCTCTGTCGTAACCGGAGGTTAACTGAGTGGTTGTACTTAGCGTTTTGTTTTCTGGGTTGGCTTTTCGCAGGCTTTTTGGGTGCCCAGAAGTGTAATCCTTTCTCCACACTGGGCTCTGCTCTACCGCTGAGTAAGTGGAGCAGCATTTGCTGCTGCTGGGCAGGGAGTAGATGCTGAAGAAGCAGCAAGTCCTGGACTGAGAGATTATGTCGGAGTGATTCCTCCCTTACCTATTTTTCCTCTCCTAATACTGCCTAAAGGCAGTAGTGGTGGCATGTGGATGTGTATCGACTCCGGTGTGCCCTTGGCTTTGCTTCCCATGGCAGCCGGTGGCTGGTGGGTCTCTTGCAGCCTCCCGTTGAGTTCAGCTTGGCAAGAGCTTCCTGCGTAAGCGGCCTTTCATTGCGCTGGAATTTGCTCACCTCCACGGCTTGTCAGAGCCTAGATTTGGAGGTCCTGAGCTTCCACGGGCTCTGAGAGTCCATAGATACCCTGTTCCTTAGTACCCTTTCTCACTGAGGTAAAACCCATGAAAGTAGATTTAATTTGAGACTGATATTTGTGGATTATCTAATGATGCTGTAATGAGAGTTGAGGGCTCATGTGTTCCTTTCGTAATGTCACAGCACTGTAATTTCATGGAAGGGGAGAGAGAGCTTGACACCCAGATTAAAAATAATTATACTTGCAAAATTCATTAACTCCTTGAAAAATGCCTTTGCCTGGAAGCTCTGCCCTCCTTCCTTCCACCATGTTTCTGTCAAACCCTCATAGCTGAGCAGATTTGAACCAGGTCAGGGAAGTTTGAGGGGCGTTTGGGTTTATTTTGGTTTTTACACAAGCTCTAACGTGAGCAATACCAAATACTACTTAAATCACTAGTGGTCCTGTTAACTCTTTGGTTGGTGATACTGGTTTGTTCTTTCTAATACTGTTGGTTTAAAAACAAAACAAATCAACACCCAAGACTTCCATAGCTGGAAGTGAAATAATGTTTGTCTGAACTACTTTAGGGTGTTAAATGCCTTGGAGATTTAAGAGGACTGTGGTGGTCTGGCAGTGTCACCCAGCAGTACTTTATTAGCATTGCAACAAGAGATTTACACAGACGTATTCCTCATGGAAAGCAATGGGCCTTGGATTGCCAGGAATCAAATGTTTGCAGGCATTGACAGCAAGTTGCTTTGGCACATGCTTAATTTGGTTTTCTGTCAAAATGAGTTTTTTTTTCTCAAAACCAGTTTTGAAAAGGATAGAGCCTGTTAGATGAACAAACCTAGGACCAGAAAAATAAGAGCACTTTTGTGCTAATGCTGGTAGTAACAGGAGGGTACAACTGAGCTGGGTTCCTGGAAATGTCCTCTTCCTTAAAACTACTCCGAGAATACTGGTAGTACGGAGTTTGGCCTGTGTATGTGAATGAGGGTGAAGGACTGTAGCTGATGCCATAAGTATAAATAGAAATAAATATTATCCTTAGATTTATTCCAAATATGAGCTGTTTATTCTCTTGGAAATACTTCCCTCTTTTTTTTTTTTGTTAGACTGTAGGAGAAATTGCATGGTAGCCTTCAACTCAAAAGTCAGAATTCAATAATGAAGTAATAACATGGTCTCACAGGGCAAATAATTTTTTACCAACTATACTATCCTGAAGATAAAGACATCTTAACGTATAAGCACCATGAAGACCAGCAAAGGAAACTGTACTGGGCAATTTTTATCTAGCGTGTAACTGAAGAGATACAATTTAGATATCCCTGGCATAATAAAGTAAACCCCAAAGCATCTCAAGATCGTATTATTATTGAGGAAGGAAAAGATGCAGCAGATATTCCAAAAGCTCAATTCTGTTTTTCATTGACAGGAACAAGTCTTACATTTTGTGTGAGCAGGGACAACACAAACAGCCCAATACCTTCTGTGCAATAGCCGGGTGTACAGAAGACGAAAACACCCCTCAGCCTACTCAACTGCCTTTGCTTTTGAGCTTGAAGAGGTGACAAAACTATTAAGGCAAGACATAAATGTAACTGTCTTTTCTGCAATTTTGGTCACTCTGGGATAACAGGTCTACATCAGGAGATGATGTCAAGCTCTTCAGTTTCCCTTCGTTTTGTGGACTTGCGCTATTTACAATAAAGGCCTGGACATCTTTTATCACTTGGTTCTATTTTTAGTCTGATCTTTGTTCTGTGATGCTGCAAAAAGAATGAATACTGCTACAGTAGAAACAGCCTGAAAAATAAGTCATTTTTGTAACAAGGTGAATTGCATAGCTTCACGTGTATGATAGGTTAATTTACAATGGAGGAAATAGGAAATACCACTTTTTTCAGCTGGTAGCTCCTCAGTTGCAATACATTTTTAATACTTCAAATCCAAATATTTTGCGACTTACAGTATTCTTCTCAAGTTCTCATTTCATGGTGAATGTGCCCAATTATCTTTACTAAGTGCTATCATTCTCCACTGAAAAATTTGCAATTTTTATCTTTAGTCTCATTTATTAGTACTTCTTCTCCTTCTACACCCGGAATACATTGTTCCAACGGTATTTTATTTGAAGCGGAGTGCAATTTAGATTCCACTCTGTCAAATTAGTTTCAAGAGGGGATTTTCTATTAAAATTTTGAAGGAAATTCCCTGTTGTGAGACATTAGGAGCAGTATGCAGTAAAGAACTAGACCCAGGCATCTGGCCTGTTCAGCTGCTCCTAAAGCTGATGGAGTGAAGGGACCACTGACATGTGTGTAGCAATTGCATTCTGGTGTCACCCGTCTCCTCTGTAGTGGCCTGTAGTGACAAGGGATGAAAGAAAGGGAGGGGAAAGAGGGAGACAAAATCCCCCAGTGCTGTTGTACACATGTGCATGTTCATATAGCTGTGTATCTCAGCTTATGAGAAGCCTAGTAAATGTGGTTGTGATGTATCTTTAATTATGGGAATTTTTTTTCTTAATATGCATATGCTCTCCTGCCTGGAAATTTACTTTTTTGAAAGGTTTTGGGGAAACGTGGGCTGTGTAACAAATGTGCAGTGTTAGATGAGTGGGTGTCCATTAAGGAAAAAAGCCCTGAAACTCAACTGGTATCCGTATACCAACACGATTAATTATTTTAACAAAATTATTCAGATGATATTACTGTCCAGTTTGTTGATTAACGATTTTTAAATGTTTTTATAGGAAATGTGAGATGCAAGAACCTTTTTCTGGTTGGAAGCTAATCTCTTAATCAACATTTATCTATCATTTCCTGGAATGTTTTGGGGGTTATATTTAAACAACCTCTGTCAATAACCATACAAAACAAAACCCGCATCCTGGATTTCTCTAGGGAAAAGATATTTGTCTTGGGAATTGACTTGAAGCTGATTTGCTTTTGAAAAATCCATGCCACACTCTGGTTTCAGCTGCAGCGTGTTAGCTATGTCAGTAATGGCAAATGGTTGTTTTTTTTTCTGGGCAGATAGTCTTCACTTCATACAAGTGATACTATATTTTATAGTAGCTAATCTTTGTCTCATTCATTTTTAAATGAGTTTCCAAATGTTGTTCTGTGCTGATTGAGTATAATTTTTAACTTGGCATTAGAACTGTTAATAATGACAATTCTTTGTAGGAGAATTTTAATTTTTAATATTGCAGTTATTTTTAACACGGAGATATGTAGCAGATCACATCTTTCATCTATATATAGGCTCTTTTGGAAGGAGAAGCTTCTTAGCAAACTTTAATTCTTCATTATTTGAACAACAGTAAAGGAAGCAACACCTGTTAAGCTGCTTAATGACAGAGCACCCATGATGTCTTCCTAATTTAGCAAGTGAAAGATTCAGTCTCACAAGTCATGACCGATGTCAGTTAACCACATAAGCAATCCTCCTGACCTGAATAGGTTTCAGTAAGGATGATCACAAGGCCGGGTCTTCAGCTGCAGGGCAGCCAAATGCCACAGTCTCTCAGCTGTAAGCCTAGGTCACCCTGCAGCTGAGCCTGGGTCACCGCTGGAAGGCTGAGAGTCTCTCATGATCAGGCTGTCACCATGCTTTATCCTCTGAAAGCCTGGTGAAATCCAAGAACTGTGTCTGTTAGTCAAAGAGCCACAGCTCTTTTGACAAAGCTAAAAAAAAAAGCCCAAAAAACAAAAAAAAAAACCCAAAAAAGACCAAACCCACCCACAATATATGGGGAATTTGGGGGTAAACCCTGGTTCTGAGGCTTCAGCATTTGGTCCTGAGAGCTCAGCTCTACGGTTCTTTATATTCAAACAGTCATATCTGATGTTTTTTGCCTTGGCCCTGCAGGTAAGCAAGCTGCTTTATTGTACGGCTAAGTCTGGGTGCTGCTGTGCCCCAAGCAAAGAGGGGATAGAAGTAACCAAGAAGGGAGGAGGGTGGAAGAAAACAGTACTTGCAAGCAGGGATCATGGAGAAAGCTGCTCATCTAGGAAGGAGGGGCACGAGGACATAGTTATCTCTGTAGCCCCTGTGTAAACTGGGGTCCAGCAGTCTGTGACCTGAGGATCTCATACACGGTGTACGGGATGGATTGGGTCTTATCCTCAAGAGAAATTACTGTCTTTAAGGTGGATGGAACTGAATTTCTTAGAACCGTACCGGCTTGATCCAGAGCCTGATCCAGCCCACTGGCCTGTAGATAGGGCTAGTAGCCAGTCCTGCCTGGTGTTTTACTTTGACCATTTTTGTTCTCCGTGAAAAATGGAGAATGATTTTTCCTGCTTCTCTTTCCTAGGTTCTTTCTGAGCACGTCCTCCCAACACGCTTCCTGAAGTCAATGTGCAATTGGATCTTCTCTTTCGGAAGTTTTTCTTCCAAGGCCGTTCACGTTTTTGTGCAGAGCCTACTGCTCAGAGGTAGCAGTTCAGTGCTGGTCTCTGCGAGTTCCCTCTCCATCTCTCCTCTTGCACATATGCTTTGTGTCTGAACCGTTGCTCTTGTAACAGATTGTTCTCTGGCTCTTTGAGGCAAGGCTTTCATTGTTTCTCCACTGTTTTTAAACAGTTGTGCATATTTATGGTGTTTTTGCGAATGATGTAAGTACCTGTCAAAGAAATCACTTTACTGAGCAGCAAACTACCCACTCATCTTCAGTACACTGAAAGTATGAAAAATCATCTCGCTGCTAACAAAAAATTGGCAAAGCTCAGAAATAAGTTCGAAGAATATTGCCGTTCTACCAGTACTTGCCACACTGAAAAGAAAATTGCTCTGCTCTCAGAAATACAGCTCACCCTTGTTGTTCTCGTAATAGTCATGTTTACAACCCATTTTAGCTTGGAGGATTTGTTGACTGTTTCTTGATTTGCAGCTGTTACAGTACCAAATTGGTGGTGATGTCACGTAGCAGTTTAAAGTGCCGCTTTCCAATCCGGTACCATCCCTATAATAAGACTGACATTAAACATTAATGTGTGCGCTTTTCTGATGAGCAGAAAGAGATGTAACAGTATATTACTTTTTAATTCATGATTAAGACTTTAAGAGGGTGTTTTGTTCTATTAGCTATGCAAATTGGTGACAATGATGGCAATAAATCAGAAGAGAAGGACTTAAACCGCAGCAATTGACTTGGTGCACGATTGATTTCTCATGCTCATCAAATCCCTGAATGCTTTGTGGTTTTTCTTACTGTGACAGGATTATTTCCCTTGATCTGTGATACTGAGTTATCTGGATTTATTTTTTTTCTCCTTAAATTGTGAGTGTACTCAGGACTAAAACTGAATGCTTTTAAAATGAAGTTTGTAGTAACCGGGAGGGGATAACTGATCAAGACAAACAGATGGACCCATCCAGAATTTGCTTTTAAAGAACAACCAGGGTTTCATTTTGGTTTGGGTTTTTTGTTGTTTGGTTTTTGTTTGGTTTGGTTCATTTTGCAGAAAGTGAGGTCGCTCCTGAGATATCCCCTGCAATAGTCTGCCTCCTGTTGTTAGGTGGGCCACGATGTGCTCCATGACTGGAGCAAAATATGGGTGCAAATTAAATGAAATGGTGAAAGGAGTGACATCAGAGTGATGTTCCACATTAGGTTCATAAGAAGAGATGTGATTGTTCTCTTAGTACACATTTCTTTTTTCTCTGAGATACTAAATAATTTTGTAGAATAACATGAAATGTTTTGTAGTGACAGCAGAACTTGATATTCACTAAGAAGTTAGTGACGTTGAAAAGAATATATTAACTGTAGAGGCACATTTGTCTGCCACTAACATTACTGGGAACAGAATTAGGCTCATAATTCATAATCTGGATTGAAGTCTTCATAATATATAAAGCAGAAAAGAGCTGTTAATGTATTTCAAGTAAGTGAATGCTGATAATACCCAGAGCTAACTCACCATGTCAGTGCTGCTCATATTTTATCTTGAGCATAGAGTTGGATGTACTTTTGAGTTATCTTGTCTCAACTTAGCCACATTGGCTGTTCATGTATGAACTGTTAGCCCATAGCAAATACAAGTTAATATGAATGAGTTTACACCTTCTTTAGTCCTGCGCCAAGAGAAGTCCATGGTACCAGCAGCTGAGCTTCTACACTGGTACTGCAGTTTGACTGGTGCGTGGTAGCTCATCAAGCCACGCGACTGAGCCTTTGCCTACTGGTTGCAAAAACCATGCTTAGTCTCCGGGATTGGCCGTCACTGTTCCATGTTTCTGCGAAGTCCGTGAGAGCTCTGCTGAGTTTGTCTGTGTGGGAGTTTGGGGTTAGGCTGGATGACTTACATCCACAGTAAGTTCCACTGAAGCCTTTATCTGAGGATTTATCCTAAGAATTTTCAGTCATATGTGTGTTTCTGGTTTTTTCACATAGTGAATTCAATTTTTAATCTATTGAAATTTTGTTCAGTTCTGTAGTGTTCTCCATAGGATTAAAAAGAAACTCATTCAGATAATATTTGCGAAGTAAGAAGTGTTCTGGTTTTAACTCCATTCACTGTGATGGAATATATTTTATGTGTTATGTTTTTCCAATTTTTCAAAGGCAAAGAAGAGAATTAGTTTTGCAAAACTGGTAAGAGCGCCCAGAATGGGTTTTAGCATGTTCTACATGGGTGCAGTAAGTAACTATCCCTGCTAAAAGAAGGAAAAGAACAAAGAAATTTTGGTGGACAAAAGGAGGGAGTATGGAGAAAAGCGAGGGAGTGGGAGACCAACAGAGACAGTTGGTGAGACAATGTGGTTACACAGAGTAGTTGATGCATCTCGTGAATATTAATGATGGATTGAGTTGCAGCAATGTATTGAGGAGCCTCCGTGCGTCAGTGACTTAGCTTTGTCATTTTTTTTTTTTAATTTGACAAGCAATGAGAGAGTAGCAGTGTGTTCATGTGAGTGAGTCAAGGGGCTTCAGAGGAGAGCAAGAAAAAGAAATGAGGCATCGTACAGAGTGTACGTGTGTGCATACACATGCGTAAGTATGTGCAAAAAGGGGAGGTTAGAAACAATTACAATGTAAGGCGATTTTCAGTTAGAGAAGGTAACATCTTGCGCAAGCTGGGAGATTGCATACTTCAGTTTTTTTAGGCCTAATGTGTTTTCTAGCCTGAGTAGGAAAGCTATGTAGGGAAACCGTTAGGGATGCGTGTCAAAGCGTTACAACAGTTACGGCGTGCTTTACTAGCTCTTGCAGTGACTAAAAGGAATCTGACGGACTCAGAGGACAACAGTGCTAACGGGACATCCAAAGAAGCCTTCCAAATCCCCTTAATTATCCCCACTGATAGTAACATATATGATTATGCACACTCAAATTCTTGGCGGCATTAAGGGAATATGTGAATACTCTCATGGATGTGGTTTTTGCACCCTGTTTCTGAAATCTTGCCCCCAGAACAGCAGCTGGTATGTCCGGCAGAATACTTCATTCCAGACCTTGTGAACATGACCTCTGTCTCTGCACAGTGCAGCTGACCAGCTTCCCAGGGGTGCGAAGATGGTTTCAATGCAAAGTTGCTATTAAAATTAAATTTTCTGTTACCTTCAATAAATGTATGAATATGGCTTTAGTGCCGTATGGGTAGAAGGTTAAATGAAATGCTTGGCAAAGGAATTGGGTAGTGCTTCCAGTCTGACATGCCACAGTGGAAGGAGCACAGGTTGCTTTTGAACAGCTACAGCAATTTAAAAAAATTCAAGTCATAGAAAGCTCAGATTGGTTCTTTAATTTCATTTAAATTATTTCTTTAAAGTGATTTTAGTATTGAAAGTTATTGGACTGTAAAAGAGACCAACTGCTTGACTTGACTTCTCGGAAGTAATTACACACCACATGCTGTGCTTCCATAAAACCGGATCTGTTTTATGAATGCAAGGTGGGAAACTGCCAGGTGCAATGTAGAAGTTTAATTGCTGAACATGCAGAAAGTCTGCAATAAGCTTTTAAAATTTTACAAGCAACTGACTGACCCAAACTCACAAAATTTTAACAAACAGCACTATCGCAGATTAAGATGGAGATTTTAATGTCAGTGCTCCTGAAGTAGGAATCAATGGATATGTGGAGTTTTTGTTGTTTTTTTGAAGGCTAGAACATTTATTTTTTGTAAAACAATGGCTTTGAACATAAAACAACAGAAATTGGGTTGTTTTGTTGAAGGATGACGTACATCATGCTTGCTTTACTTGCACAAGTATTCCCACCAACATCAGGAGAACTTTTGTCTGTATGGGCATTAGAGCCTTTCCATAATCAATCACAGCCCAGAGTCTGGGAATTCATAGCCCAGAATATGGCTTGTTAACAGCATCAGAGGTTAGTTTAAGTAATTTTTTTTTTTTTTTCAGCTGAATTTGAAATCAAACTTTGTAACTTTAACCGGACTTCCTGGGAAACAATTCGACCTGGGGGTGAGACTGAACCTGAGGTTACATTTGGTTCCTCCTCAAGGTATCATTAAATTCAAATAGAGGAAGGACAACAGGCATTGTGTAAAAAATAGTGAGTCCATCTCCTGCTGAAAATAGAAAGCAGATCTCATGTTTTTACAGTTCTTCTCCTGCAAGGTGACTCCTGGGTTTGGTTTTGCCCTTCTATACGTGCTGCTGAAGCAATGGGGTCACAGAAGTCACTATAAAGTGGGCTTGAGGCGATTGCGCTACCGGTCTTCAGTTTCTGTTTTTGTTCCTCAGATATGGTAAAAACAAGCTTTTATCTTTGTCTTCTCAGAAGTGCAACATGACAATCAAGAAATTGGTTTGTTCTCATGAGAACTTTCTTGCCGATGCTGGGCATTTTAGGAAGGGCTGCGAGACAACAGCAAAGCATAGCAATGTGCCCACTAAACAGAATTCATGGCTCTTTTAATCTGCCACTTTACTGCTCTACTCCGCCACTGTCTGTTAATACTTTCCATTTTGACTTTAAATGAAACTTTAGCATAGAGCTGAATACATAATTGCATTTATTTTTTGGCTCTGTGCTTGATCTAAAATAGCACATAAAACCAAAATAGATATGCTCTGAATCTACAAGAAAATTTGTCAGGATGTCTCGCTGACAAGAATATATATTTTTAACTCAAACCAAAAATAAAAATAAAAAACCTTTGAAGCATCTTTGTCTTCTTGAAATGAGTTAATTGCGAGAGAAGCATGATTCATAAAACAAGAGCACATCTGGGACTTCACACTTTTTCCCACTAGTTCCTGGATGAGCTGATGAACCTCGATTGTGGATTTGAACTCATTTCCCTTTTCAGCCTGAGGGAGTTTAGATGCCTTTCTCCTGCTTCCCTGGAAAGTATCTAACTGCAGACATGTGGAGTCAGCCTGGGCTCAGCTGAATGTTTAAGGAAATAAAGCAACGTTGAGAAGACAATTTGAAAACTGTCCTTCTCACTTCCCTCGTGGTGCAGTGTAGCCGTGGCACCTTCCTGGGCAATTAATGCTGCGAGTTCCAGTCTGCTCAAGTGTAGGCAGGAGACTGCGTGGCAGAGAAGTGCTCCAGCTGATAGCGCATGAGAAGGGCGCTTCAGACACCGCTGCTCTTTTATCAGCCAGGCTGAACCCCTCTTTTTTTTTTCCACCTAAAGCTACTTGGCAGATTTAACCCAAGTCACGGCTTGACCAAAGCAGCTTTCTAGACAAGCAGTGTGTTAAGCAGACTTTTTTCCCTCTACCTGTTCTCCATAAGGAAGTGCGTTCTGCTGTCGGGAAGGTGCATCTTGCCCAGCGTATTAAGATGCAGCAAACCCATGTCGGTGGAGTCAGCACCAAGTGAGTAAATGCATTAAGACCCCCCCACGACGTGGGTTTCCTAGCTGGCCTTCTGCAGCGTACCTTCCTTTCACTTCGAGTTGGGTGTGCTCTGCAGCTGTTCTGAGGCCAAGTTGTCCAGTGCGAGGGGGTTTGGGAAGCACAGCAGTGCTCAAGGACTTTTGGAGGAAACCCAAGTAACAGTCATTCCACACAGAATTATACTTTTAAATGCTACTAGGCATGGACTGTGAGCTACCATGTATTTTGATGAATTCCTTGCTATCAGTGGCACTGCTTGAGGGAGTACAAGCATTTGTCAGTGTAAGGAATATGGTATTAAGTCATATCCAGTAAGTTATTCTTTTTCTTTCTATGGAAGCATTATGGAGTGTATAGTCATATGCACATGTAAGTTTAAGCTTGACCCCTTTATGAGGAACCGTGCTTTTTTATCCAATGTGCTCAGTTCGGTGGATATTGATTTTTACAGTACATAAAGGCATACGTAGGTTCTCACAAATCTGTAACATGAAAGACATGTTAGCTTACAGATATAATAGACTGTCCATTGCGCTACTGCCAGGAGACTCCTCTGAAGGTCTCCTGCAAAGCTGGAGCTCATGGGAGAGCCCCCACACAGCTGGGGAGTTGTGGGTGCCCATTTCTGTTTCCCTGTGTGAGAAGAATCCGTGACTTTTTTTGTCAGTCTGTGCATAGCACAGTTGGGATAGTTTGTCTTTTGAGCTCTTGAAAGTTAGTCCCAAGGAAACCAGTGCTCAGTGGTAAAAGTTTGGGAAGTCCATGTTGCCTGGGATTTAATAGAGGGAAGCTGAGGATGTTTGATACGTAAAGGCTGAAACAGTTGTGAACTGGAGGAGAAAACAGCATCTTGTCTCAGGGTTTTTGAGGAATGTTCAGACGAAAATTCAGCCTGTTCCCCTTATTTAGAAAAAACACAGGGTGTTTGGCATGCACATTTGGAGGAGAGATTCCCGGTGTGCCTGGCGTCCGAATAAAGAATACCTGCTAAATAGGCTTCCGGCTATTGAGTCTTCAACTCCGGCTTTTCACGGCATCACCAAACAAACAGTGGAGACTTGTTTTATTTGTACTGCTTTTTTCTCAGTTCTGTTGAGGTTTTTTTTTGAGGGGAAAATGCAATATTTTAACTCTTATCTATCTTTCCATGTAGTTAATCAATTCATTCATTAATAAAGCTTAATTTATATACAGTGATAATAGCTTGCAGGCTTGCTTTCTTCTTACATTTTCACTGAAAGATAAAGCAGGATGTTTTTTATGTTGCCCTAGCTAAATCCTTTCTAATCAATATATCCTGCAAATCATCTGACTAATTTTATCTGGGAGTCATTTGGGGAGGATAAACTACAAAGCCTGTGCTTTGAGCTGAACTATCTAGTGAGTAATATTTCAAACAGGCAAATGGATTAGAGCTTTTCACATACTTTACTGCTTGTTTATTTACAGTGCTACTTCCTACTGCAGGTTTTTTCCAAACCTTTTTTGTTCTTGGCTTTTAAAAATCTGCCTGTATGTCATCAGGTCACCTGGCAGGTTTTGATACATGTTTGTTGTGTTCTGGTTGAAGCCTGTAGGTCAGGCATCTGCATCTCCCGAGCCCTGTGTGCCAGCAGAGAAGCAATGGATAGTGCTTTTGCTCCTTTAGTCCCTACTGCTTATGGAAAAGCGTTTCAATATTCTTGAGCCTTGCACCAATCCTGGCACTTTGTGTTTAGTGCTTGATACTGCCACCACATAAGCAAGTTACATATTGCCTTGTTGAGGCTGCTGGGGAGCTTTTCCCCTCCTTTTTGTTTTCTTAAAGCGCTAAATGGGGCAGGGATTCAGGTAACTGCCTGCTTGTGCTTTGTGGAGATACTCAGAAGCTGTGAAACCCTCTGCAGCCAACCAAGGTGATCCGTTTTTAATAAACCTCTGAGCTACTTCAGCTTAAATGTACAGTGGTGGCAACTGTGTGAAATCCAGCTTAAATGCTGATGCCCCCAAATTTCTCTTTGCTTTGTATTGGCTGTGGGCCAGGCAGGCAGGAATTAACTCTGTGGCTGTTCTTTCATTAACTGTGACAAAGAACTCAATTTATTGTTAAGCTGGTGTGGGAATTTCCTGAGGTTAGATGTAGGAAGTTGAGAGCAAAGCCTACAAGCAATCTTGTATAACTCAACAAAGAATTCATTCAGGCTGGGGAGCTGTTATTTTGGTGCATATTACTGCTTGGGAGAGCCCAGCTTTAGATTAAGGAAAGTATAACTTGAAATGTTACGCGTTAGAAGTAGCGAGGTGCATAGCGGATTTGGGGGGTTTTTTTGTCTTTGTCAGCATTATCTTGCTCTCTGGAAATTTTAAAACTTGCAAATAAATGCTTATATATTCAGTGTACAAGCAGTGCAGTGTATGAACTGAATTTTTATGTTGAGTGCAGACCACTTCCCCCCACTCGGTCCTGTGCTTCACTTTCACATCTAGAGAGCGAAGGGATCTTCACTTGCTGAATGCGGATAGAAGACTCTGGCTAGACCGATTATTATGGCCTGGTGACACGTGAACTTCAGCTCCCTGTGTGCAGTGACTGCCTTTGCAACTAATTTAAGAGTATGTGAGCTCAGTTCAGATCCATGGTGCAAAAATCCTGAAATCATGTTGTCTGTGTGGTGGCTTCCAAACTGAGGTGCATCTGTGATTGAAAATCCCCTCGTGGTCAGTGGAGAGGTAACTGCTCACTTGATGCTACATTTCTTTTTGAATTTCAGTGGCTGAATTGCTGAGAGAAAGTGAATATAATCCTAATTTAGTGAAGCTAATGAGGAGTTTATTCCGAGAAACACTTGGAATTGCCTTGAATGTTTTTGATCCAAGAAAAGAAAACCCTAGCTGAGATTTGAGCACTGGGGAAAAAGAAAAACCTGCAAGAGTTTTTGTTGTCCTCTGTAAATACTGACACAGGTTGATCCGTATGGTTAGATTTAATGTGATGGCCAAACAGACTTGAGTAGCACATGCAATCAGTAGCATAAAAAGGCATATTGTCTTTGTACTTATATCTGTGTATGGATGCTGCTGGCACTCTGTGTGCGTCTGCTTTTACCTGTTCGTTTCTTGAATTGCCTGACTGTTGCATTGTAGTTTATTTTATAGCATTCTGTAACTCTCGAAAAATTTTAACAATGCTAAAAGAATTAACAGAAGTTTTCAGAGTTTTGTTGTCTTCATGCTGTTATGTCATCAGTTTCTGACATCTAAAGCTTTGTCTGTACCAGTTCTAGTGAATTTTTCTGTGACAAATATTAAAACTGGACAATCGGAGGAAGAGATGAAACTCGTAGACTTCGGTCAATACAAATCAATAGAACACGAAAGCAGAAAACGAAAGATAGTTACAAACTGAGCTGCATTGACAGCTGATGGACAGAGCTTTCCTGTGCTAGTCTGATTGAAGGTTAAATCTGGTCTTTGCATAAGTTGAGAAAGGCTTAGAGTGGGCTTGTCTTTGGTTTTCATCTTCGGTAAATATAAATCACCAGCCGTGCTTGGACTGAAATGTAATGGTGGTAGCTTCCGAGGTGCGAGAGGGGAGGAATGTTGTTGTGATGTTGTCAGAATATCGTATTGCCTTCATTTTCTATTATACCATCTTCAATTTTGACTTCTAGGCTAGTTACTAAACCATGCTCAGAAAGAGTTTGTGACCATTAGCACATGTTCAGTGCTACACAGAAGTGTGTTGCCTCCATTTCCAATGGGGCTGTTCACGAACTCTTAATTAAATACATTTATGATTTGCTGATACTAAATTGTGTGAAATTTTCTCTTTACCAGACAGAAGTCAGCATCCACACTGCCCTGCAGTTTACAATAACTTAACTTCTAGCACAGCCACAGAGCATCAGTTGCTCTCAATTTGGTGAATTACTTGAAACCTGTGTTAATCTCATGAGGGAAATCATGAGAAAGTTGAAATGTTACGAATAGCATGCAGAGAAGGTGGTGTTTAGATTAAAGATGTGCTTGTCTGTGACCTTCTTGAAATGTCAAGGTGTGGTAAAGGGGCAAAGATTGGACTGCATTTGTTAAAAGTACTTATTAAGTTCCCTCCTTGAAAGCACACTGTTGCAGTGTTAGCCGTCGTCGTGTTACGGAACAGCATGCTGTGGCGAGGTGTTTGGTCTCTACATGGAATTTGAATGCAAGCATATTAATCTTGTTCTTTCAAAGTCCTTCTCTGCTTGCATCTGCAAAATACTTCCCTGCTCTGTAACCCACCTGGCAGACCAAAATGCTGCAGAGACCTTCTCTGACAGTGCAATAACGCGTGCGTCCCAGCTGGCTCAAGGCCATCAGGTCGCAAAGGCTCTTACCGCCGCGTTCCCGTCCCACTGCGAGAGTGCGCTTTGTCACTGTTGAGAAATCTGTCTTGTCAACCGCTGCTGCGAAGCTTGCGGTTACAGCTCGACCTGCTACTTAGGATCTGTGCGTGTGGCAAGGCTTCCTTGGAAACGGTCGTGTCCTGCCTGAGGGAGGTCTCGTCCTGCTCTTTGTGATTGGGACGGGTGTGGAGCTTGCCATGTTAATAAGAAAATACGAATGGCAAGAGTGGAAATAAGATAACTGCATCTGCTGAGATGGAGGAGGTCTCTGTTTGCCTTACAGGTCATCTTATCGTATGACAAAAGCAGAAGCTGCATTAGGGGATTTCAAGCATCTGTAAAATGCTCATGACATGGGCAGTGCTTGTAAAATGAATATCAACAAAACACTGCTCTCTGCTTCTGCTGAATACTGAATCCTGCAACAGTTTGCAGCTTTGTGTTTTGTTGCAGTTTTAGATATATTAATGGGGCAGAGTGTGCTTTCAGAAATGAAATCAAAATTATCCACAGAGGAAATGGAAGAGCAGAAGCGATCAGATAACTCTGCTGTTTTGAAATGAACATTGTTGTATGATCAGTGCTCATTTTGAGAACACAGCGTGCTTTAGCCTCGCTGGAGTCTTTTACTAGTGGATGACAAATGTTTGCAAACATCAAGGCAACCACATACCCAGTGGTAGTTCAGTAGCCTGACCTGGAGGCTTCAGGTGACAGTAGGTGTGGTTGATTGAGGAGGCAATTTGATTGATGTACCAGATGAAGCATGGGTTAAAAGGACCTGATCTGTTTAAAACAATAAAAAACCCATAGTTTTCGGGTTTGGTGTTTGGGGTTTTTTTTTTTTTTATACAGTCAAAATTAAATGGCATTTCTGTCTGACCTGAACTGAAATTTGGCTTTACACTTTTCAGACTGGTGGTGGTTGTAAAGATGTTAGCTTTTCATCCCAAGACAGAAGGGAATATTCCTTCCGTGCTCTCAGACATTTTCACAGGCCAGTTATATCATTTTCACCTTCAATACAAACCCCATAGCGCTTTTTTGAAGGCTTTTCCCTTCTTGTGCTGTGTACTCCTATCCCCACTTTTGCAGTTCAGCTGTGTGCTCCCATCAATACTGGCATAGCTGGCCAGGGTCAGCAAGGTAGCACCTGGGCACCTTCTCGTAGTGGAACGCCCATCGGCTGACAGAAGAGGAGTTTCAGGGTATACGTGAGCATCAAAGGATGGGCAATACCTTCAAGTCCTTTGAGGTGAAAGTCACACTGATGCAGCACGCTCTGTGATTGTCTACTAGCTACTCACACCTCTCTGCTCATCTCCGGGTGCGGGGTTGCCAGGCTGTGTGGTAGATGACAGAGGAGGGTTTCTTTCACGGGAAAGTGTGTCCTTATCTTCTCACTTGCGTGGCTCACACATTATTTCCCCCCTATAGAAAGCAGCTCTTGAAAAATGTCTGTCCTTTTAACTGCATGTAGCCTTATGGCTGGCATCCCATCTGTCTAAAATGTGAGCTGCTTTGTTAAAATGGCCAGTGCTTAATTGCCAGCATTGTTTTTTTGGATATAGTAAACCGGCTGAAGCCTGTTCAGCACCTGGAAGTCAGAAAGAGGTTGTTGCTGGGTTCCCAAAGCATTGTGGATGCTTTAGTCACCATTGCCGAGGTACTTTCCAGCTTTTTAAGTGGAATAAAAGTCCTGGGAACTTAATGCAAATACCTGATCTTTTATGTTAACTCTTAAATAGATAACAGTGGGGTAGGAGGACAAGAGTTTTTTAATTAGTTTCTTTTTACTGTCCTAAGCTTAGCTGAAGTTGGCTATATTGCTTGGTGGAGTCCCCCTGCTTGGCAAGCACTAGCATTTTGCAAGTGCTGTTGCCTGGACTGATTGATGCTCTCCTGGTTGTGAAACAGGCACAGACTGAAGATGAACTTGAAGATGCCTGAGAGACAGTGCTAATTAGTGCCTGTTCAGGCCATTCACATGTGAAACCATTTTTTTCCTCTTGAATGGAGGCTAATGAGTGAAGTGTTATTTGGGAGCATAGGAAGTATTATTGGTTTGGTAAAGTAATGTCTCGTTTCTCCTCCATCTTTTGGTCAGACTTCTGAGCCTGAGGATGCTCTCCTCCTCGGGGAGCTCGGGGCATGCTGCTTGCCATGGATGTCAGTGGAGCAAGGGCATGAGGTACCTTGCACAGGTGGAGCCTATGTCTGCAGTAGCATACAACAAGTTATACACAGACAATTAGCTTCAGGGGAAAATCTATGATCTCTGCCAAGATAATGTACTTAGCTGGTTAATAGGGGGCCTGATGGTCTGCAGATGCTGAGTCATTTACTAATTGCCTCACTTGCATTGTTGCATTAAATCCTAGATCTGATCTCTAGTCCTCTGCTAAGCCATAGAGCAAAAGGGAATCGTGCTGCCTCCTGTCTCCTAGCACACATCAACCTTTGGAGTCCAAGCTCTGTCTAGGGAAGCTGAGCTGGGACTCCTGCAGCATCGTGTCCTCCAGCTCTGCTGGGCCTTGCTCAGCCTCGCGCCCGTGGAGAAACCCACTGTGTGTCCACAGGCTGGGCATGCTCTGGAAAATAAACAAGGTCATGCCTGGTCAGCGTTTGCTGGAAATGCATCTCATCCTCTCTGTATTGTCATCTTTAGAGAAAGAATGTTAAATTAGTGATGAAAGAGATTTTGGGGGCCTGGGGTTGTATTTGCAGTACAATGGACAGTGAAGCAAAAGCTGCAAAAAATTAAATGTTCATATCCTTTGAAGTCAGGCTAGGGTACTGTGGTTCTGTTTTTATTCATGCCTACTGGCAAAAATAAAGCAGGTTGTCAGTGAAGAAAGCCTTGCTTTAAATTTATTTATTACAGCTCAAATATTCAACCCACTGGTTGGTGTCTTGGTGCTGGCAACTATTGCAAAATTAGTAATCCCTCAGAGCTGTCAGGAGACAAAGTGAAGGGCCTGGAGTGAACCTAATTCTGTGATGTTTGTCACTCTTGGAGCAACATTGCATCGTTCTGCAAAGGGCTTAGAAACATGTATTGGATCAGCAGTGGGACTAAAGAAGCCTTACAGCATCGTGGCTCGTGATTGAGTTGTGGAGTGTCTGCTCAGACTTTCACCCTACGGACACTTTATGATAGCGTAAACCTCGTTCCCTTTGGCTACTTTGTTAAGCAGAAGGCTTCTTCCTTGAAAGGCTTAAAGACAGAAGGGACGTGACAGGTATGTGACAACATATGAGACGTGACTGGTCCAAGTAACCTGCAGATCTGATCACTCTTCAGTGGGTGCAGGTGACACACACTGGCACACGGTGCCCCTCTCACCATCAGCTACCAGAGAGCAGAGCCTGAGCCGCAGACTGGGGCCTGGCATACACTGGGAGAGTGCTCTCCGTTCGTCATGATGCAGTTGGTGAGGGAGAGACTCTCTGTGATGTTGGGAAGTCTCCAAAATGCACGCGTGCCCGGTCCTGGATCTCGTGCCGGTGAGGTGGGTCTGTGGCTCTCCAAAGCTGTGTGTCACTGCCTGTCTTGTCTGAGGGGTTAAAGACTTTGCTGCACGCGTTTTTGGACCTTGATTGCAGTGATAAATGAGTTGAACTACGCTTTGAAGAATATTCTCAGCAGGAAAAAGAAAGTAAAGTCCATTTTAAAAATATCTGAAGTACACAAGTAGATAAGTCACTGAGGATACCTATGTGGCATCAAGTTTAGAGAAATTAGATTTATAGAGATGTTTTCAGGGACTGTCTGAGATACAAATGTGCTTGTTGCACTACTGAAGGCTTTGTTTGTGAAGGACTGGATATTTCACTGGCTTTATTAGAAGGTCCAGTCTTCACAGCGGCATCTTCAGCTTTTTAAAGAAATAAATCGCAAACACCCTGAGCTTGCCGTTACTTGCTGTAAAATGGCTTTCTCCAAGAGGAGTAGCCAGCGACCCAAATGCATAAACTTTGTGTGACCTGACCTGTCTGGCCCTGCATGAGTGGGGGTTTGAGCTAGATGGCGTCCAGAGGTCCCTTCCAACCTCAGTTATTCTGGTGTTCTGTAAAATTACTTTGACTATATTTACTGACAGAAGCAGCTATTTTTAAAGCAGGATGGGCTGTATTTAATTTGCTTAAATTCATTTGTTCATTGTTTGAACTGGAGTGCCATACTTTTCTTCATGCAGTTTCCATTTTGAGTGTTGCTAATAGCATGACAAGCTTTTTGTCTCCTTGACGACTTCCTGGGAAATCTATCTCAAGTTACTTAGACCCCTGTCTGCATCATCTGATGCTTTTTGGGAGCTTTAGTGACTTTTGTCTGATAGCCTCTTCCTAGGAGAAGTTTATCCGTGTATCCCATATCAGAAATCAGACTATGCAGGCCAAAACCTCCCCATGCTCTGTCACCCCAAAATGATGTTTGTGTAGGCTGGGGCGAAGGCACCCAGGGAAGCGCACTGAGCTGCTGCCTCAGTGGCTGTTTTGGTTGTTGATGGTGCTCCCTCTGCTCTGGCTGCTTTCATGCTGCTAAACCTCACATCTGAACGGTGCACATATATAACTTCCCTTCTCACCTTTTCTAGCTCACAGTCTCTGTGTCTTCTACAGAGATTTCAGTGTAAACATTCACAACCAGAGTGCATGGATAGAGTGATGTGACAGCCAAGTGGTTAATTATAAATGAAAGAAAAACCCCTGTAAGCTGCGCCAGTCCATTCAAGTGATCCAGATTTGTCTGATAGCCTGTGTGATCATGCTTCAGTTCACTCTGTCACAGTGGATTTGCCGTGGTTTGCGATCTCCCCAATGTTCAACTCTTGTTCATTGTTTTTGACACCAAATTTTGTTGTAAACCTTTGAAGTGGTCAGAAATGATGAGCTAAAAATAAACCAGACTGGTTCTTTTTTTAGTCTTTCTGCTAGATCTTTGAGACAGAACTGTGTGTGGGTATTGATGGAGAATTTATTTGGAATATGAAAAGTTTCCACTGGCCATCCAAACGGTAAATGGCATGTAATTGTAATGAGCAGTGGCATACTATAATTAGATACCAGTGTTATAAAATTGTTTGAAAATCAACAGATGTGAAGGGAATGAGTGCTATTTTTAGACTAGGACTCTAGATGAGAGAAGAACAGAATTCTAAACCAGATTTTGGTTGATTTAGAGATGCATGGGAAAATCCACAGTCCGGGGAGCATCTCTTCTGAGATAGGACCGACTGTCTAGGGGAAGATCTGTGGTAGCAGGTGCCCATATCCTTGTAGCTGGGGAGCAGATACAGCTCTGAAATGCAGCCGGGACATTTATAGGACTAGTAGGACAGTTTTTGTGCAGGGCTGAATGAAATTGCACTGATTTTCACCTGCCTAAGACCACCCTTATCTTGCCCTCTCAACGTTTGTCTTCATCCTCTGTTCTCTGGCTTCTCCTCCTGTGCTGCCTGCTACAGCAGCAGAGACGGAGGCTGCTGTTTGTATTACAGCTCCGTAAATCACTCTGGCGCTGAGCATTTTGATGCCTGTGATTTAACTCGAGGAAACTGCTGCTGAGGACAGGATGGAGCAATGTGGAGGGCTGAGGAGTGCTGAGAATGTGCATCCTCTTTACTTCATTTGATTCTTTATAGTGTAACGGTGGATACTGGCATATAAATGCACAGCCCTGAGCCCTTGGGCCTCAGTGACGCAGTACGGATGGATGCAGCCCTGATCTGAGCGGGGACGGGAGACCTGCCTGGCCCTGTGACGTCAAATGCGACGTGGGAAAGCGCCAAGCAGCAGCTTCCACACCTCTGGTTGTAGTGGGAGTGCAGGACACAGCCCTTTTACTGACCTCAGCAAAGCCCTTGCCTCGCACACGGAAGTCCATGGGCTCATAACATGGACTGCAGCTGTGCGACCTGTCTGCACCCAGGACTGCAAACCCTCCTCACCCTCAGTAATTCTCACTGTAGCTGGTGTTCATCGTGGCTTGCGTGAGCTTCCTGTGTGAGAACCACTTTGTAGGCAGAGATTGGTTACTATCATTGTCTTTAACAGCTTATTGGAAAAAGTATAAAGACTAATTTTTTAATACATTTTAATTTGTTAATCTTTTATTACGCTGGAGCTAGAAATCTCTGGGGATATAACTGGAGAAAATAGCAATTGCAGGGCTTGCTCATACTAGTAGCCTCTTCAAATAGGTACAATATGTTATCGCAGTGTGTCTAAGACATTATTTTAATTGGTCTGATGCAGACATTCCCAAGATGGATGATTTGTCTTCATTTTATTACTTCATTTCTACTTCATTACTTCATTTGCTACCTGTCATAAAAGTGGAGACAAGAAGGCCAGTGTCTGTATTGGGGATGCAGAGGACTAGTGCCTTTTGTAAATCATCCTGAGGGTGGTGAACATTTTTACATCTGTGTCCTGAGCTATGGAGGAAATTGCTGCTCAACTTCTGATCAAACAGAATGTAGTGTGATAAAGGAGCAGCAAGGCCCATCCTGAATAATGGGGACAAAAGCTGTGGTACAGCAGTGGCTGTAACTTGTGGGAATGTAGGAGAGAAAAAATAAAACTTGTAGCTTGTTCCTCCACTTTTTCACTTAATATAAATTCATATGCCCTAGGCAATGACGAATAATAAAAATAACAGTGAAGCAAGAAATGCTAAACCACGAACTACATCTTCTTTCGTTCTTTTTTTCCCTTTTCCCATCTTGCTAAGATGAGAGTACAGGCAAAGCATCGCTTTTTTTTCCAGTGTCGTTAAAAGCACTGAAGATTCACTGCAGTTCACTGGCCCTTCTTTCTGCGTTATACAGCTTGAATGATTTGTGAGAGCAATTACTAAGCAAAACGAGCATTTTATTGTTGGGGAGATAAGGTCATTGAAGGCATGGCAGAAAGTAGTAGGCGCTTTAGATCGGTTGCCTGTGTTACTCATCTTCCTGCTGTACATAGACCAACCTAATAGACCCTGGCCTTCCTCCTACCATTCAAAGTCACATCTGGCGTCCTCAGGGATATTTTTGCTCACGTTAGGCGTATGGACTCAGAAAGGAAGGAGAATGAGCTGAATCCTCCTCTGACTGGTGCCAGCACAGCAGTTCTGGTAGTGTTCCAGTTGGAAAGGCTCCTGGACGAGCGGTGTCAGTCTGCAAAGTTTGCTCTTTCATTCTTGTATTTTCTTTCATTTTTCCTGCTGTTCTTTCTTCCTTTCTACAAAGCTGTCAGAATTCACGATGTTCTGATTCTCTGCAAGTTTGCTGGACAAATTTATTTTGCAAATGAAGACATGAAATCATTCCCCACCCTTCCATCATACCATTTGTGTACAAGCATCTACAAATACGCGTGGACTTACACTGCAGTAACCTGGTTTTTCTGTGGGCTCACAGCTGTATCAAGAGTGACCTTCTGTGCTGTTGTTCATCTTATTCACTGTGATAGGACTGTGATCATTCCCTGTTCAGCAAAGACCCAGATACTTGTAGTAGAAATACTTGAGGTTTATTTTATGTCATTTACATGCCATGTAGCAAGCTACATCCAGAACAGAAGCCAGGCTAGTTTTCTTGTGGGGAGTAGTCCCAGCAGGGCTCATCTGAAGTGCTGCTCTTCACTGAACACTAGCTCCCCAGGGTGAGGTCTGCAGGACTGGCAGAGAGGGTTCACACCTACACGGTGGAAAGGGAGACCTGCTGAACAGGAGAAAGATGGTTCTTCTCTTATGACTCTGTCATCTGCCCCTTCCCACCAAGAAATCCGATGCTGGGGAGATGAAGAGTGGCTTAATTGCAACTCAAGGGTGAAACCTAGACAGAGGTACTAAAGTGGTTCTTTACAGTAGGTAAAAATTTTTTACTTGTAAATGCACAGGGGTTAAATAGTGCACACATAGCTTAGGGCATGGTTCCTCTATTGTGTACATCGAGACAGGATACCAGCTGACACCCCAGCTGTAAGAGATCTAGCCAGACAAAGAGAGAAGACTTGCTTTGTGCGGCGCTGGAGGCCATTTCTGCCCCTAGTTACAGCCCTGTGGCTGCTCCTCAGCTGCAGCTCCACATCTGTCTTCCAGGTGTTAGCCCATGGCACTGGCCTGGCTCTGCTCTGTGAGGTGTGCTGAGCGACTGTAGCTGGGTCACCCTGTGCTTGGCTCTCCTGCTGTTGAATTCAGCCTCTGAAATCGTTCAGCTAAACATCCTGCTCCCTTGCTAGTGAGTGTATCGCTCTCTGTGTGGGGCTTCTTGCCGGTGCTGTGTTTTGCCACAGCTGAAGCCCCGTGTCAGCTGTTCTTTTCCTGCTGAGGTGGCTCAGCAGGTCCCAGACTCTGCATACGGCCTTGAGATGCCTCTGCTTTCTCGCAGCCAGCCAAATGCAGGCGCTGGGGCTTTGCTGAGTGTCACTTGCGTGGCCAGGCTGAGGCAGTGCAATTCCTGCTCCCAGGCAGCTGTGAGATTTTCGGCTTGTCCATCGCTTGTTGAAGAGGGTGGTTCGTATGTGCATGTGTAAAATACGATGCTTTATTGCTGTGTACACACAGAAGGTGAGATTTTTTCCGAGTTCTATGGCATTGCGTAGACTGTGAAATTTCAGTGGCTCTTCAAGAACTTAAGTGTTGCGTATTTTCCTAAAAAACAATTCTCTGGTTCTTGCTGCTCTCATGGGAAGAGGATCATGACAGCATTCCAGAAGCTCTCATTATACTGTGCAGCCATCTTCTAATTCCTGCGCAAGTTGTAATTGTGCCATTTCTTTTTCCTGAGAGCACTTCTGGCACTGTTTACTGAAGGTGAACTTGCAAATATGTAACATCTTGGAAAAAAATTTGCCATTTACTGTATAGCAAATGCCTTGCTCAAAAGCATCTTGAAGCTTAACGTGTGGATGACGTTGCACAACTAAAGGCCTTAGCTAGCTGACCTTTAGCATCCCTCTAAAAATAGATCCCTTTCAACGCTGGCTCTCTTTCAGCGGCAGGTGGGGTTGTGCAATGGGTCTTCATTACCTCTGGCACTTTCTCAGTGAAGCATGCGAAAAATAGACAGGTTTTCACTGTCTGTTGTACAGTAATATCCTGCATTTCTCAGTGGAAAGGCTTCCGGTTACCTTACACATTTAAATGTCGTTAAAGAAAAGAAATATTGAACACAAAGATCAATCCTATACACTTTAAAGGTACACACTACGATTTGATGCCAGTTAATCTAAGTTTGAATTTATTGATTTGGTTCAGCCTAATATTACCAAGAGCAGTTCAGAACTAATGTTTTATAATCATCAGGGCTTATGGAATGGAATGTAATGACAGGATTGAGAGCCCATTTTGAATCAAGGCATGGATTAATTAATTAATGGACTGAAGTACAAGATCAATCTGATGGAACTTGAACCAGAATTTCTTTTCTATTCTTTAGGCTGTACCTAATGGATCTTAAAAGAAACCAATAGATATGTGAGACTCAGTTTTGTATCTAATGATACAAAGTATCTAGTTCTTTTTATGGCCATCTTTGAGGGGAATTAAAAAAAAAAATCCGACAAAACAGCAGGAGTGGTATACTTGAAAAATGAAATAAACCTTCTGCTTTTAGTTGTTGTGTAAACAGCGTATCAACAATGATGAGATAATTTGAAAGTCAGAGCTGTGATTGATGTTTCAATGTAAGTGGAAAATTCATTCCAAAGAAATGTAATCCCTTTTAATTCTTACTGAAAATGACGTTCTCCTCCTGTGCCTGCCTTTTGTTGGATTTCAAGGCTCGAACAGCGTTAGGACTATTGGGGGTTGGGCTAGATGACGTTTAAAGGTCCAGCCCAAACCATTGTATGACTGTCCCCAAGCTGCATTTTAAACTTAATGCGTATCTTATGATAATTTAAGATATTACAGAAAAGATATTTGCAATAAAGATTTATGGTGAGTCTCAGCAACGTAATTGCTGTTGCTGAGCACATAGCATAGTTATATTTAGTATTATTGCAAATACTGCTTGTAGTGTAAAAAAATTAAAAAGCTAAAAATGAAAAAAATCCCTAATTAAAACAAAAAGGTATTCTTAGGAAAATATACGTAAGTCTCATGGCAGGATTGCCTATGTTTATCAACCTTGTTGAAGAATTTTGGAAAGTACAAGTAAACTGGGATTTAGAGTCCATGGCTGCTGTTCACATTCTGTCTCAGCAGCTGGAGTTACTGTAATTGCAATTTCCATATTGTATCTATTCAGACTCAGAAGTGTTGCACTGCATAGTAAATGTGAATAGTTTTCTGTTTCTTAATGATGCATGTAGGAGTGGGCAGGTCTAGAGTGGGCTGATTATGAAGCATCCTACTAGTTACGATGCATGGAACTTCCGTGGGTCTGTCTGTCTATATATTGTGTAGCGTAAAACACAGCTGGGTTGCGAAATAGCAGAGAAATCCTGCTGGACTATCCCAAGCCACCTGGCCCAGCAGCCTGCCTCCCGCAGCATTCAGGCCATGCTGAATGGCTGGCCCCCGGCTGTCGTGGCTGGTGACGATCAGTTCCGGGATTTTCTTCATCTCAAGTGTGTGCCATGTAGCTTCATTTATTCTTTTATTTCTTTATGTTCCGACATTGCATTTCTCTTCAAGCTTTAGTTGAAAATGTTTCTCTTCTTCACCAATCTGTCATTGCCATTTAGGTTTTCTGAGTTTTATTTGTGCAGGCGCAATTCATGAAAGTCACTGGCTGCACCACTTATACCACCGGACCAGAAATGACAGTGCAGGTACACCCTGTGCTTTCATCAGCAGCACAGGTCAGAGAGGAGAATTTTGCCGTTGTATCTTTTAGTCCTTGGTTATGATAGTACCTGATAAATGTAACTATCCCTACCCTTCTATTGTTGTATTTGGCCTAATTCGGTTGCTTTTTGTGCACAGACTTGCTGATCAGGCAGGACCACTGTCTGCCTGACTGAGGGATCAATCTAATTATAAGTAAAGGCGCAAATTCTTAAGAAACTAATTAGAATCCTTCTACTAGTGATACTCTATGACGCTTTATATGTTTTCTTTGTGTTGCATGGATTTCTGAGCATGGCACCCTGAATAAGCCTTCCAGTAGGAATGGTGGAATCGAACTTCATTCTTGAATGTGGTACACTCGTGCGTTAAAGTGAGACGAGGAAACACCAAGAAAAATCAAAGTGATAAGTTACAGTGAAAAAGAAATCCCAGTGCAAAATCCCTGAGAGTTCTGATATAAAATTAACCCTTCTTATGATGCTTGTTTTTGAGTTATTCTTTCAGTCATGTTTCAGAAGTATTTCAACTTTGTTATTGATACCTTTTTGAAGATGGTTGTTTTCTGTATAACAGTAAATTTCTAGCATGTCATAAATATCCCTAAAATAATCAAGTTAGTAATACAGATCACAGTCAGCTGGTGTCCTTCCTGAATGACCAGCATCTAATGCAGTCTGCTTTTTAAACTGTGCAAGTCAGTGAGGCAAAGGAAGAAGCAGATGTTGTTAGAATGACTGTGTAATAACAAATTCATGCAATTATATCATGCTGTGTTCACATTTCCCTTTTTCCAGAATCAGGTCAGTTTTGCAAACAAGTTTTTATATTGCCAAAACTCGTTGTGCATCTTTTAGCTTTTTTTATTCTCCTTGGAAGTACCACTCTAGAATAAATGTGGTAAAGAGCTGAAACCAGATTAGACATAAAAATGGGGAAGATACATTTATAAAGAATTTTTTAATTATACAAAAAAAATTTTGTAGTATGTTGGTTATTCTGAAGTACTTTCCATTCAGAGTGCTTTTTGTCCTATAAAACTGGTTGATGGTTTGACATCTTTCAAACAAACAGACGCCCATACTGAAGTATTTCCCTCAAGCTGAAACAGAGCCAAGAGCTGCACCACATAGCAGTGAAGTATGTCTCCTAGTCAAGCATCTCCTATCCATGCCCCCAGAACTTTATGTTTTAATTGTATACATTTTCTGTCAAGCTGCAGTTCTCTCGTTTGTTATGTCCTCCAGGTAATGTAATAGCGAGCAATCTCGGCACCGCATAAAGCAGTTTGACGTGTTCGTTATCCCCTCTTCCCCATACAGTAGCTGCAGTCAGTAGGCTTTTATGTTGTAGGTGCTTCAGGTTTACGATAAAAGAACTATGCTTGTTGGATGATTTCTTCCTACTGTAAGGAGCAATCATTAAAAGAGTGTTTCAAAACTTGTGCAAGTAACAGGTGACAGTTACCTGCATGTATGTGTGCTTGTGGTTCGTCTTGGCTGGCCTTTGTTAGTCGAGAAGCGGTGGAAGGATCCAGAAAGAGCTTTCCTGGCATATTGCTGGTTTTCTTAGCTGATCTCAGTTTACTGACACTCCCCTCCATGACTAAATGATTGATTTTTTACTTCCAAGTCTTAAAATAACCTCTACTGTTGCTAGAAGAGGTTTAATAAATAGAAATAAATTAATATGTAGCATTTATTAGAACAAGATGTGGATAGCTTCTGGCTAGTAAAACTGCCTTGTCAGGGAGAATATAAAAATGGAGCGCAATCAATCATCAGGAAAAACCTTACTGTTGCTAGTGGGCGATGAAGAAGATTCCCCACATGCATGCAGGAATAATGCCGGCTGCGCCGCTGCCACCCACTTCAGCCCTGGGTCCTCCTGGCTTTTTTGGGTGGGGGTGGCAGCGGTCACGCCACTGAGCTATCACCTGCATCCGTGCCAGTGAGCATGTGCCCCCTTGGGAGCCGTGTCAGCCGCAGGTTTTCTACCAAAAATTATTTCCCCCTGCTCTGCTTGACCCTGCTCTGGGGGAACCACCTCCTGAGATCAAAGGGTTGTTGCTGTTGTCCTGGCCCACACAGGTAAATAGCTTCTGGGCCGGCACTGCTGAGGAGGGTGGCAGTGATGCCGGTGCTGACGCTCGATTTTGTTCCATGGATGTTGGATGACTTGGGTATTAGTCAGCCTGAAACTGAGTAAGCTGATTCCCTCCTGAAAACAGGCCAATTACAAGGAGGGCTGGGGCAGGAGAGCACCCGTCTCCAAGGTTCGCACAGATCAGTCTCACTGTTGCTCTTAGGTTTATACATTGTCCTTCATGCAGAAATCCAAGGTAGCTTGAAAATTAGTTCCATATCACATGTAATTCCTAACAGTATCATTTTAAAAGTCTTTACGCAAACAAATAACCTTTATGTCTGGATTTAGCACTCCCAATTGTTCCATTGTTTCATTGGCAATATGTTTCGAAGCCAGAGAGAAAATTGACGTGACTCTTTCAGTGTTGTGATTTTAGGTGGTGTGATTTGGACAAAGGTGAGGCTCCATAGGCGCCTGGAAGCTCAGGGGCAACACTCCCAGGTATGGGAGCAGGTCTGCGGAGTTAGGGTACACCAGCTGGAGGCAACACAGGGAATACGCGGTGGACAGGGGCGCGTGCTGGTACAAATAAGTCTGCAACCCTTGGGTCGCGTTTACCTGCAAAGAGTGCAGCTACTCGGCTAGAGCACTGGCAGCGGAGAGCAGCAGCGAGCACAGCGTTGCACTGCTGCCGCATCGGTGCGTGCCCGGAGTTTGCTCTGATGGGCTTTGATGCTGGCCCTCAGCGTGGTCAGCGTTACAGACAAGTAGGGAAACAGAGGCCAAGGCAAAAAGATCTATGTGTCAGTAGATGTGTTTCAGATCTGGAAAGTACTTTCTGTTACATACTTTGCTGATTCTTTGATCCTTTTTTGTCTTAGCGTTGAGCATTTCTGCCCGTCCATTCTTGCCTCATTCATTTGGTTTTTTCTAATATGTAGAAAGCTTATTTTCATAAATGCTTTGAAGGAAGATTTTCCCGTATAGTTGAGGGATATTCAGGATGGATGTATTTGTCTACCTACTCTATAATTATTAGAAGGTAGAATGATATGTAAAAATTGCATATAAGGACAGCTGAAATGTCAATAAATCTAGATTACACCTTGCTCTCCTCTGCAGCAGTGGCTTAACTCAGTTATTTTCTAAATAAGGGATCAATGTACATAGCTAGTTAGGAATGTATCTGTGGAATGAAAGCGGGGGGAATCATGAGGTATGTCCTAACTTTATGTCTCTGAAACATAAATCTGTTTTTTGATGGTAGCCCCAGTGCAAATCTTGTGTTAAAAGTTTCCATTTAGGAAGCTAGATAAGAACACAGATACTTTTTAAATACATTTTTGTACAGGATTTTTAAAATGTACATTAACTTATTCAATATTTGTATTAAGGATAAAATGCTTTGTTTTATTTTTTCATGTTAACATCTTTCATTGTTATGCATTCCATAGATGATCAAAACAAAGGAATGATTGCCATGGATGGGCAATCCTGTATAATAATGCAAGAAGATGTCACAGAAACTGAATATAGATAGACATGAGGAAGACAATGTTTTTTCCTGAACTGACACGGAGAATTTACAGAACATCTCAGGGTCACAGAGTATTGCGAATAATGAGATGCGTGTCTATGCACAGAGATGATTATCTGCATGGGAGAGCACAATGGGAGAAGGAAATATTCCCTTCGCGTAACCGCAGAGCTGCCAGCGCTTTAGTTTCAGAAGTTTTCTCCTAGCCTCTGATAAATAGCTTATAACAAAAGCATTCATGCCTGCAGAGAAAAAGGCTGAAGAACCAGACAAATTCTACTTTTTATTTTAGTTTTTTATTTTTTTGCTGTTCTTATTTAAAGGTTTTCCATAACTGAGAGCAAGGGTAACATCCCAGGTCAGACAAACTTAAATTAAGCCACTCTTTGATTTTTCTGAAGAAATACTTCCAGAGTGTCTCAGTAGCACAGTAGGTAGTCTTGAACTCTTCAGTGTTTGAACTGTGTCAAAGCAAGGAAAGAGGAGGAGATGTTTTAGACGGAAAAATTTTATATCTTTTCAGCAGGTTTTTTTGAGAACCTGTGTCCTTGATCTGGTTTTTATAGTCTAGGGATAGGCTGCTTTGGCAGGGCTGAGGTAGCAGAAGAGAGCAGAACTAATGCCAGACGTGTTTTGATGCGATGGTGGCCTCCTGATGGCTTCTCCCAAGCATCCTGCTCATGGTCCAGGCCAGCATCACTGGGGCAGTTTTGACTTTCACAGATTCTCTGCTGATTTTGTCTCTGGCAAGAGTTGTTTTGGTGAGTAACGTGTAACTGTAAAGCAAGATATTAGGACTTAAGTGATTGGTTAAAGAGAATCATAGAATAGAATGAATCATAGAATCATAGAATGGTTTGGGTTGGAAGGGACCTTAAAGATCATCTGGTTCCAGCCCCCCTGCTGTGAGCAGGGACATCTTCCACTAGACCAGGTTGCTCAGAGCTCCATCCAGCCTGGCCTAAAGAGGTACTGGTTACTTCAGTTGTCCTACGGATCCTACTTTTCTTTTGATTAGGTGCAAATGGAACATGCCATAAAGCTGAAGAGCTTCTGGGAACAGTGGGAGACACTTCATTGAGCGAGCCTTTTAAGTTGAGGTGGGATGCACTGAAAATCTGTGGTGTACAGGGAGCCTCGAGACAAAAGTGACTGTGCAGCGTTAGCGTTGCCAGCAGGAGAGGAATATGAAATAGCAACTGTGGTGTGTACAGTATCTTTTTTCCAAAACCTGGCCCAGAAGAGGCGTTTTTGCTCCAGGAGTCCACTATGGGGATATACGTGACCACAGATGACGCTTTTAAACACTTTCTAAGTGTGCCTCTTAGTCTGTCACTTTTGTTAGTACGCTACAAGCGAGAGCACAGTCGTGTGCGGTGTGTGTAGATGTGTTACCCTGAAGGATGATCCCCAGCTCCTGGGTCTCTGGTTTGCGACGTGTGTTTGATGAAGAGCAAAGGGGAGAGAGCACGTTGCTGCTGCTTACTTCTGCCGGTGAGGGCAACTGGGAATTTTTGCGCTAATTGTCCGTAACTGCCTGAAAGTTGATGCTGAGGAGTATAGCTGGGTATGTCTGATGCATTTCCATCAGTCTGCTTTCGTCAGAGCAATTTGGAAGTAGGTGAAGGGAAAAAATTGCAAGCTACAATACATTGACATAAAAATACATCATCCAATGAAGAGCTTCATTTCCTAAATTGACTTTTAAATGGTAAGACAGAACTATATGTATGGAGCTCAACAGCGCAGTTCCTGCTGATGGCAGAATTCAGCAAACTGATCCCCGTGTGTAGATCTTGTAGAAAATATGTTTGCGAAGGATTCAGAGGGGCATGAAAAACTGTGCTGGGTCGCCTGAGGAAGAGGCAGAGAAAAAAGCTGACTACATTCCTTGCAGAGCTTTAGTGGGAGGGGTTCCTGTAGCATTGCAAGCTGGTGGTGGAGCTTCCTGCGCTCCTGTGGGAGGGAATCATGACAAATATTTTCTGTTAGGAAAGTGGAAGTAATGATACATGTTGTGTGTGTACTTTTTGTCTGAGATGTGCATGACTGTAAAGAAACAGATGGCTCCTTTAATTCCACTCATGGGCATGTGGCTTCTCCGTTTATTAGGCTTTTACTCCTGTGCAGATATTTTTAATAAATTCTCTTTAAGAGGGAAGGAAGTGAAATCTCCTTACATCGACTCATTAAAAGTTACCAGGAACAATAAAGATTATTAGGAAGTCTGTGTCCGGTGAACTACAAATCTATTGCCTAGAGCAGACTGACAGAAACTCAGGAACAAGCTGTAAAGGCTAGTTCCCAGAAGGGTGTTTGTACCCTTGTACTCACACAGGGAGCTGGCGCAGCCCGGGCAGCTCTCCATCCCTCCCTGCCGGGGTTCCTCTCCCATCTGCCCACGCCGGGCTTGCACGCGGCTTTGCGGGGTGCAGTCCTGCACCCTGGGACACATGCTGGTGCCCAGACGTTTGCAGGGCAGGAGAGCAGGAGAATCAGGCCTGCTTGATTTAAATGGATTCACGTTTCTTGGGTTTTCCCACTCCAGAATTTTCCGGTAGCTGCTCGAATGCATTTCTGAGTGTTTAATTTTGTTAAAGTGAGAGGGAAGTGTGCTTTGGACTGCAGGTTGGTCTTGGATTATGTTTTTTTCCCATGGAGTGAGTCTGCCCAAAGTGAAGAAGTGGAGAGAACCTGGAAGTCCGCAGGCCAAGCTAGGAGGTGTGGTGCTTTTTCTTCTCCTCTTTCTACACTGGGGAGTTAAAACCCCCAAGACCAGGGTGATTCAGCTGTGCTGCCAGGCTGTTGGCTTTGTCCTCCACGCTCCTGTTTTCCTCTGGCGTGTGCCCGCTGGGCTCTGCCTGCATCTCTCCCTGACACCCCAATTATTTCCTTAATGCCCAGCTGCCACAAGCGATGTGCTGGCACCAGTCCTTGCCCAGGGATCACCTCAGCCCTTTTCTTCGCACGCCATAATAGTGTGCGCTATCATTAAGATGTTCCTTCTGCAAGTCCTTTGGCCGCTCTGTTGCTTTGAAATGGTGACTTGATACAGAGACCATTAAAAACCTGATAATTACAGGCCTTTATTTCACTTGTGAAACATACCGTAATAAGGTTTATTCTTTTGCTTTTAGTATTTCTCTGTTGAAGAGAAGCCTTGGTTCAAATAAAATGTGTTTCCTTACTGTTCTAATGAACGTAACACTGTAATCAACCTCTTATGAGCCTAATGGCACTCCATCCGTTAACGTGTGATTCAGAGCAATGCTAATTTCTTCAGTCTCACTGGAAAGTAGGGCAGATTGGAGTACGTTCCTGAAGCTAGAAACATAATGTTGCCATGTTAAGTGCCCTTCGGACAAAATGAAGATATATCCACTTTACAGTGACAGTATTTAAATAGATCCTAGCTTTTAATGTGCAGGCTTGGTGACCTGTCGATGATTTTGAAGGCGTGTTTGTATTGCGTGTGGTCTGCGGGTGTTTTGAACACTCTGTTCCATATTTTCACAAATCTTCTTCACCCTCAGGGATGGTGTAGGCGGGGAAAGTTCCTCTCAGAGTCAGGAATTGAATGCTTTTCTGTACAGTAATTTTGAGACTGATCGGCTTGTCGCTAACTTGTTTTTATAAAAACATCCTAACTTCTATGAGTTCTTCACCATCATAAATTTTAACCTTATACTTAATTATGCTGATACTTTCTGAATGCTGTGTGAGTGATGATGGTACTGAAATTAAAAACGAAGAGAGGAAGGTGGGAAGTGGCAGTTGTCCCTTCTGTTTCATTTAAGTGAACTTTTTTCACATTCAGGTTTTGAAGGTAGAGTTCAATGTTGAATGGCATGGAGGAAAGGATCATCCAGTGGGGAGCTGAAAAGTTTGGGAGCTGCCATTACAGATTTATTCCACTTCCTTGCAGATGAAACAGGGCATGTGCATGAGACAAAAAATAGCAATGAGGGAAAATGCGCATTGTCTCCGTCAAGCTGCTTCCTGCAGTAGCACTGCTGGAAAACTAAGGGCACAGCAAACAGGTTGTATCCATCACCTCCGTGCATGGTTAAATGTGTACTTCTTTGGGGCTCCTTGGATATTGCTAGTGGTAGCTCATGGGACAAATTCAAAGCCTGGAGCAATAAAGTACCCCTGACTCTTAACTCTGCTTGCTCATTTCGAAATTACTCCAGGGGTAATTGGAGGGGTTTCTTGATTTGTTTTGCTGAAGTAAGGACAAAGGTTTACTAAGTCCTTCTCTTCATTTATTTCTTTCCATATTTTAACACCTGGCAACTCTGTGTATACAGAAAGAAAACAGAAACTGTTAACTAACATAAATTATACGAATTTTCTTGTCCAGAGAGAAAGTCAAAGGAAAATGGAAGCAAGATGTGGTCATGATTTTGATTGACATGAACAGGAAAATCTTTAGAAATGAAAACTAAAATTTAGCAGCAAATAGGAGCAACTTTTAAAAAAAAAGAGTTTGAAGTAAAACCTAATGACCTTGGTAAAAGAGCATTTATTAAAGGAGAGGCAGAGTTTGAAAAGAACATAAGCTGTGTTGTTTCAGAGCTTGTATCATGAATTCATGTCTGGTGCAGTACTACAGCAAACATATAGTAGTCTCCCAGTTGATGCAGCCTAATTGTAAGGAGTAATTTTGAGAGTGTTCTCTGGAGATGCTGGTGAAGTTTTGGGGCCTTTGCTCCTTCTGATCTATAGTGCTGCCTGTGCTGAGCTCAAGGATAGAAAGCTCTTGGAAGCAGCTGAGGATTTTTCTGTTTGAGAATTTCCTTGTGCTGTTTCCTGCTGTCTCCACCACCTCAGTTCCTTCTGATGTTTACCTGGAGACCCCAAAGCATCAGAAAAACTTGTTCAGACTGTGATAAGTTGAAAAAACTCTTGGACTGGCTTGTGCTGGGAAAAGGATTGATGTGGGAGAAAAGCTGCAGAAAACTTCCAAGAGCCAGAGAAATCGCAGGTGAACAAGGAGAGATTATGAACTTGGAAGGCGTTGAATAGTTGTCAGTCCACCCGTGTGTTTATGTGCCTGTCACAGAGAATTTGGACTCAAGAAGGAGGCTATATGAAATGCTTGGAAGATATATCCACTGGGAGTTACCTAGGCATCCCTCAGCTGAAAATAGCTGTTGGGAGGGACGTATCAAAGGGCGGTGGTGTACAAGGCCGCTAGTCCCTGTTCCCAGCTGGTGCTGGGTGCTGGAGCACTGGGCTGGGCTGACCCTTGTTCTGAAAGAGTACCACCACTCCTGCGTGAAATGCCATCTTTCTGTCTCACAGGCTCTTTTGGGACAGTTTATCGAATCTATGAAACCTATTCCATTACAGCAATAGGCATCAAGATTATACAGCTAGTGTTATAATACAAGTGGTTGGGAGGAGCAAAGGTACAGTAGTCTTCCACTATCTGCTGTCGCAGAAGAGCTCATGGCTTTGGCATGGTGGCCCGTGACAGAGTGAGCACGATCCATCTTCTGTGTGCAGCAGCATGGGGAGGCAAGACTGGCAAGGCATCACAAGAGGACACATGGCAACAAGCATAGTGAAAAGAGGGTTGAAAGATTTCACAAAATACCTGACAGCATTAGACCACGTCTTTTGGGATCCTTTGCAAAAGGGACGTGAAACTTTAAAGAATCTCTCGGTGTGATGGTGGTAAAAGGGATAAGAGCCACTCGGACCTCCTGTGCAGGTGGCTCTGTGGAAGTGTGTAAATACTGTCCAAAACTCCACTGCATCACTTTATTCTCTTGTAATATGCTAATTACTAAGGAACATATTAACTATTCACATTATGGTAGCACAATAAGAAAGAGATATGAATTATTTAGTAGGTTACTCAGGAGGCCTTCTAAATAAGAACTGAGAAAGAACTTCAGAAGTGTTTTCAGAAATATACTGGGTGAAATTCTCGTTAGTTATCTCTCAGCAGTCCCTTTGAAACCCAATCACTTTGTATGAATACATGGAAGGATCCATCTTGGGTAGGGAAGGAAAGCAAAGTTGAGCCTGAGGATTACGACAAGTTGTCGCTTCTAGCTGAAGTGAGTTTCCTTTAGTTCAAGTGAGAGGCGTGTGTTTCGGGGGCAGAAAGGTTTTGGTTCTCGTCCCAGATTCCTCTGTGCGCATGCCAGGTGCTTCTCCCAGCATTGGTGGTTTAGTTACATGAGATGTAGTGGCTTGACATTAAAATAAATGAGTAAATAAAATCCATTTAACAAACTTTTTCATTTAATGTGAACTCTGAGTTAGTTTATAGGGAGGTGTCTAATGAGGGCACCAGCCTGCTGCAAGCCTACGATGTTGTCAGCGCAGTTACAACATTAGTAAATGTTGAGTGTGAACTTTTCATTATTAGGCCGTTGATTTTACTGCATAGTAAGGAGGGTCAGAAGTCTGCTGCACTTCTCTTTCCCTTTTGTTAGGTGAATAACTTAACACTTTTGTTTTTTAGAGTATGCTGAGAGAATACAAGCTGCTTTGTGTTAAGCTATTTAATTTCTCTGGTGGAGGACTCAGAAGTAGTCTTGCTCAAGGATTTTGTGCTTCATCTCCAGCTACTCAAGTTGATTGATCTAGTTCAAGGGCCAGGCTTAATTATTCCAAACTTGATGACTGGAACACCTGTAAAGGTCCCTGCTTAAAGGCTAAATGCTGCCTTGATTATTTTTGTACCTTCTTTTGGTGTCCTTTTTTATTTTATTAAGCACGGAAAGATTTTTCTCCCTCCTACTGAGAAACAGCCCTCTCTCCACAGCTATTTTTTATAACTGACAAATAGCCTGGGATTCACACCAAGGTCACAGGTTGGTTCTTATTATTTCAGCTGTGGCACACTCATAATTTGTCTTTTCTATATTTTCTTTCCTGCAGTCTTAAACCATGTTTTCCACCAAATATAGGAGGGAGTTTATCAGTTTTATCTGTAAATTTATGTCCTGCATGACTGTTTTCGCAGATCTGTCTGTATTGTTGTAGAATTTCCCTGCTTATCAAGTGAAATATCCTTTTTCTGGATGAAAAGAGAGACTCAAAATGTTATAATAGTCTTGTGTTTGAGTGGATTTTAAGGCCTGAGCAAATCAAGGTTTTCCATTTTGATCTCTCTCTGAAGTTTTCCTGAGATGGAAGAGGCATTTGGCACAGCAGGACATCTCTGATGGTGTCTGAAAACAAGGCTACAGTCATAGGAATATAGATGGTAGTAGCCGCTCTAATGAGCGCAGCTTACATCAAATTGCTTTAATGAGTCAGTGCAGTTGTGTTAGCCTTATTACATTTCTGAATTAATGGCTTGGAAGGAAATTTGTTAGCCTGCTTTACTTGAAACCAAATCTAACAACCACCTGCCATATTGTACAGTGACATGAAATAGTAGAAATTGAATTTAAATTTGCCTCAGACTGCGTGTAATCCTTTCTAATAATAAAACAACCATATAGCAACAGATAGGTGTTAAAATAACAAACCCAATGGTTAGGGTGCCAGTTCCGAACCTGTAACTGCGGGTGGCCATTTCAGATCAGCACTGTCCCTCTTTCAATTTTGATGGCAGTGAGCTAAAGCTCCTGAACGAACGCAGCCCTGCCCGTGGTCATGTCAGCCATCCTATCCCTCCTCTGCGTGGCAGGAGCCATGCGCGTGGTACCCGTGCGGGACTGCCAGGCTGAAGCCAGTCTGCCCCCAGGGGAAAAAAGCGAGTGCTTCTTGTAGCCCTGGCAACTTCCCAAAGCAGAAGCTTTAATGCGGTTGGTCTTTATCTTGGTGTGGTGTGGTGCAAGGCTGGGATAGTCGCCTTCCATCAGCCTTATTTTCAGTTGGTCAAGTGTCAGCTAGCACAGGGTTCATCTTTTGCCCAGACAAGGCAAAACCTGTGACCATTCAACATTGGAAGCTCTTAATTTTTTTTTAAGTTTAGTTTGGTGTGGGTTTTTGTTTAGTTGCAATGTGAGGAGTCAATATAAGGAACTGTCCTTTCTCAATTGTTTCATTTCTGGCTCACCTAGGATAGTTTCCTCTTGATTACGTGTAATGGCATAGAGTTTTCACTGACTGTTATTAAAAATACTGTGTGATACTAGAAATAGAATATAATAACTTGCAATAGGGAAGTGGGAGAAAAGAAGAAAAATGACAAAATGCAGTAGTAGTTCTGAGAATGCAGTGCAAACTGAACAAGATGCGGAGGTTAACTGGAGGGTGCCTGGTAACCCTCTTTGTGAAGCTGAATGGAGATCCTGAGAGTGACAGGGAGCAAAAGGTATTTTTGTTAATAGTACTGACCCTGCGGCATCAGAATTGTTTAACAACCTATAGTTAGTGGGAAAACCAAGCCATTATCTGACTATACATTGAGATTTAAAGAACAGAATCACTGCTGAAGTGATTGGAGTGTTTAAAAGCACGAATTAGTAATAAAAAAAAAAGAATCTTTTTAACCATTAAGAGATGCTTTGATACTCCTGAATCAGATGTGATTTTGGAGGGTATGTGGGGTCCCTGATATGAAATGAGATCATAAAGAATATCAGAGACTCAAAACTGAGGACGTTAGTAGAAAATCGTTGCTTAATGTTTTAAACAAAACAAAAAAAGGGCTATTTAATTTACCACCAAGTAAAGTCTCTTCAAATCAGTCTACAAGTTTTAGTGGGGAAACCAAGGTAGTGCTGCAGTAGGTGAGCTTGCAGCGCCCAGCTCTAAGGAAAGCAGAAATCCAATCCGCAGTTGCAGATTACAAACAGAGCCACTTCACAGCAAGTCAGAACTTCACTTACACAAAACCTGTAGGACTATGTCTTACCCAGATGAGTAAGAATGCACTTTTACATGGTCATAGCTAGTACGTTGGTACCACAGTCCATGTGAGGGCTGAGGTTATAATAGAGGCTGTGAAGAGAAACCTCCGAGGCAAGACACGTGCAGAGCAGCTGGTGGGAAGGTTGTTCCTTTGGGTGAGGGCATGCGAGGTACTGCCTGACTGCTTTGGATAAATCATTCTGAGATGGTTTTGTTAAAGGAAAGATTTCAGGTCTGGATCTGCAGACATCACACAGGAGGATGTATTGGAAGACTTTAACAGATGAGAAAATACTTTGCAAGACAATCAAAACTAAAAGATACACACAGAGATGAAGAAGGGATATCTGCATTTCTAACAGATACGTAAAGCAAGTAAAATGCAAGCACGAGATACCATCAAAGAGTTCAATAATCAAAGGACAAGATGGGGAGGGAAACAAAGAATAATGTGCCAAAAAAAGCAAATCAACACCTGCAATTTTGCATGTGAAAGTGTATCATGGAACTTTAGAGTCATTTTGGTTCAAATTAGCAAAGATTAATTTGTGTACACTGGAAAAATTGCCTATCAATTCTTGGTTATGGCTGCTATTATGGAATAGCTTTGTTGGAAAATACAACTGCAAAGTCTGTAACCTTACATGTAAATCAATATTTGCTAGACATGATATATCAACTGAAAATGACAGAGAATGAATCACAATTTGATTGTTTGGAATTTACACTTCTTGCAAGAGGACAGGATTTAAACTGTGTAACTTTGAGCGTGCAGTTTGATAATCTTATGGAAAGGAATGCTATAGAAGCTGGAGAAGCAGATTCAGATTTCTATCTACCGACTTTCAGGGCAGCACCATTGACACTGGGATTGCTGCTAGCTGAAATTATATTGGAGAGATCTCTTTCACTTCTCCTGGAAGAGGAGGGCAGGAAATGTGAGAAATCTTACAGGTTTTGAAAGAGAATTGATGGAGTAGATGATACGGCACTAGAGGAGAGGCCCCAGAAAGATGTGCAAGGCTAATGCAGAGACTGAGGTATGAGTGGATATGTGCATAACAGTGTATATATATAAACTTTTACATACAAATTTTTAATTGCAAGTATACTTGTCTGTCTGGGGCTCTGGTATAAATGTGATGTCTCAAGAGTATTCAGGTTAAGTTGGGTTTGTAAATTCAGTCATGTCATTAACATTTAAAGAGAGGAAACGTGCAGATTTCTCTTTTCATCTCAAGGTCTTTGGTCTCATGTTTGTTAGCTGATATGTCTTATTAAAGATTCAACTTAGATATAAACTGTAACATGAGCTTCTCATTAACTCCAGGAGCACTGTGAACATCCCAACCCAAAGAGCGTTCCTGGGTTATTCCATCCTTTCCACCCTTGAACGTTAGTAAGGGTATTTTCCTCAATAATGTTGCTGCATATGAAGCAATCTCTTGTAGGCCCAGAGAGAACAGTTGATCACTGTAACATAAGTTTTCATAACAACCTTTTTACATCTTGACAGACTGTCATATCTGCCCTTACATGAGCTCTCTTTTTGATAACACATAGGAGAGGGAGGGAGAAGTAGCTGTCCTGGAGTGGCAGCACATTACCCAGGTGAAAGAAAAGGGTATTTCAACAGATCAGAAGGACACAGGTTGGTTTGCACTTCAGGAGCACAGGCCAGGCCTGTTAGATGGAAAGATCCCAAGTGATTTTGCAGGGAGCTGACACAGATTCACAGCTATTCAAAAAAATGTTTCCCCTCTTTTGCTCTCTCTTCATCTGTCTCTTGTTCTGTTCCAGAACACCCTCGGTTTGCAACTAAGCAAATGCTTTGTAGCTAGTGTCTGTTTTCTTGGAAAGACTTCAATTAGGAAAAAAATATAATTCGAAAACAGGAGGAATCTTGGGCTGGAAAGTTTTCTTTTTTGTAGAAGTAGTTCACTTTGAATGTATTCATTCATCTTCTGTCAAGTGCTTTCTCCCACTTACATCCTTTCTGACAAGTCCTGTGTCAGATGCAGAGAACAAGAGTGAAAGGAGAAAAACCAGAAAAATACATAGATGTCAAGAGTGCCAAGGACAGCAGAAGTTTGCAAGTTTTACTTTTGCTCCAATGTGAGAGAGCTGAAAACCAGTTTAAGGAAGGAGCACATGGGTGCAAGGCTTGCTCTGCCTTGCCTGCTGCCAGGCTGTGTTTCCCTGGTGCAGCCCAGGGAGCGGGGCTGGAGGTGGGGAGAGGATGGCGGCAGTGCTGAGAGGATGGGTGCTGGAAGGTCGACTTCTGAGCCACAGGAAGGGCAGAGGTAGCTGGGCTTGGTTGGTTGTCTGCAGCAGACTGAAGCAATGAACAGCCACCCAAACCCCTGCAGGTAACTTGTGTTGCTTATTCCTTCTGTGGCTGGTGAGGAGGGTATTTGAAATGAGACCAAACTCTCATTTCTTATGCATTACCAGTCACCTACTGAACAATAACTTTGTCAGTAACAACCTAGATTCACACCAGGATCTGCATCAATTCCCAGAGCTGTCACTTCTTTCTCTTAATAATTTATTTGCTTCTGTAATTGCTTTGCAGGGTTTTCGTGACATCCAGGGAGTGAGTCTCCAACACAGATCTTAACGTCTGAGCTATACCGTGGGTTGTGTTGCATGCTGAGACATGCTGATAGTTATTAAAACTTGCCATTTACCTTGGTGGTCAAACTATGCAAAAAATAGTATGGAAATATATTTGGGAAACAGATTGCCAGTCTATTCCTGGCTATGCAATGGGCAAGCTAGTTGTGGCTTATTAATATTTTTATGATCTCTATTTTAATCGTGAAATTGTTGGCAAATGGTAAGGGCTAGATCTAAGCATAGCGAGAAAGAAACATCCTCCCTAACTATTGGATTAAGCCCCAAGTAGTTGGATCAAAGACATCTGCATTTAATCTGTCTATACTGTGGTGCAGACCAGATCTACAGTCCCTCGATAATTTAGACTTGATCGCAGCTACCTACCAGACTCTGTGTGTTGGTTTGTTTGACTTGCAGTGAGGAGGGTGAATGTTGCGTGCTTAATCTCCTGAGCCCTGGGAACCATCAGGGAGTCCCAAGGGTTTGGCATAGCCATCAACTCCCTTCCCACAGTAAGAGACAGAGGGAATGTAGTGGGATGGGAGGAAGGACGGGCTGTGGTTAAGTCTGAAGGGCAAAGTTGGTGCTGAAGCATCTTTTAGGATTGTTTCTGTCCAGTAAGTGCATACAGGGCTTTCCAAGCTCTTGTCAGAGTGTGCTGTTCAAATGTTTTGAATAAATGCTCTACCTTCCACTGGACTTCCCATAGGTACGTCTATACGCATCCCTGTTCTCTGACTTGCAGCAAACCTCTGCACTTCATTGTACTTATGCAATATGTTTCTGTTCTGCCTGCCTCTCTCAGAAAAAGTAGTCCTTACACCCCAAAATCCAGTGTGGTTTGGAAGGTTGCTTTTCTTCCATTCCCTTCAGCTCGGAGTAATGTGTGTTGATTTTTTTTGGTTTTTTAATTGATAGGGTTGCTGGGAAGAATAGCACTCTTCAGAGGGAAAGTGGAGAGACAAAGTGTAGGCAGAACTCCCATCGTCTTGCGCCGCCCTTCCCTCGACACCTCCTGCCTTCTGGCAGCACGCATCGGTGCGCGGGGAGGATGGAGGTGGGCCCTCCCTTGGTAACCAGCTAAACGCAGTTCCCTCGGGAGATGAACCCTCTGTAACCTGAAAGTAGCTGAGAACCAGGCCAAGAAAACTTCCTGACAAATACACCAACACAGACATCATCTGTGAGATGTGGCTGTCTCAGGGGTGGGAGGCTGTTTTAAAATGGCACTTCATGTAAATTAGGTGACCTGTCATGGTTAGAATAACCAGCGATGCCTGTTGGAATGATTTGAAAGGAAAAAAGTTTAAATAAATTCATCAAAACTGGTTTTCATTTAGACTTGCCTAGAGGACGGGTATAGGATTACCGTTGTCTGATTACATTTTTGTTATTTTTGTTTTTTAATAATAATCAAATTATTCCATTTTTGCGGGGCCAAATGTTTTAACTGTGACAAGGAGAGAAGGAATGAAGATAAAAAGCTACGCTGTAGTTTGGGAGAAGTCCCTATATAGCACAAGGGATTGTTTCCGTGGGGCTGTAGCATCCCAGTAGGGCTTCCTGGACACCCGATTGTCGTGTAACATGGAGAAACCTGGGCAGCCACAGAACCGCTCGCGTATGCTGTATATAAATTGGAAAGTTTGTCTTTGTGGTTTGTCTGCCCTTGGTGTCTGATCGTTTTGCCTCTTCTTTTGTCAATGTGCTTTCCTTTATTATTTTTCAGATTTTCTTGAAGACAGTTTCCCACTTGTCATTCAAGATGATACTAAATACAGCTTTCTACTATGTGCTGATCTGTACTGAATGGTTTTGAATTGATTTTATTGAATATATTGCAAATGAGAAGCTATCCTACCACAAAAGTTTATAAATGGAGCTATCCTCTTTTTTGGAGTCCTGTTATAAATTTAAAAAGGGCTGGTGCTCTTCTACAGTTTCAAATGTTAAAGGTACAAAGAAAAATATAAAATCCAGTAGCATATGTATACCAAAATGACTTATATACTGTCCTTATTGTGGTTACTCCAGCGCTGTTTCCCTGACATTGGTGATACAGCAAGGACACATTTGAAATCTTTTCCAATACTTCTTGTCAAACATGAACTGCTTCACGTGTACATGTGTATTTGCTTGTAGAGGTGGTGGTTGTTGCTGGCTAGAAGTCTTGCGATTCAAATAATGACCTCTTTCAAGTACAAAGCAAGCACACAAAACTCCTTTTTATTCACAAGTTGTTGTTCAGGTGCCTACACTGCAACTGCATGTTAGAACCAAGATTAATCCACCATGTCTACGTTGTCTTCAAACATTGAAAAACCTGACCATGTTGTTAGTCCTGATGTTTTTGTTACGTAGCTGTAGTGTTAGGAGATACCTATCTATCTATCTAAGATAGAGATACCTATCTGTCTGTCTAAAAATAATTATATCTAAAATTACATTTATGGATATGACTGTGTCTATGCATGTACCTTTTGCAGGAAGGTGTCAGTGTGTTTTAGTACTTGGCTGTGTTGGTGCTTCAGTGTTTCCCAGCAAAGGTCCCCTCATCGATCGCATGCAGCGCATAATTCATGCTCCATAGTGAGTGTGTTCACTGGCCTAAGCCAGATAGACAAGATAGAAGACAAAAAAGCAGAGCCTAAGAAGTTATATTACAGACAAGGACTAGAAGCCCCAAAAGCCTTTACTAGATTGCTCTGCTGTCATTCTTTGCTGAATGATGAAGAAAGTGTGAAAAATGATTGGCACATTTTTCAAACATATTTCACATCTTCATCTGCTCAACTGTAGAGCTTTGGACTTAAATCCCCTTGGACTGAAGGAAGAAGACTGGAGTAGCAACTGAATGTGTGCTTCTGAGGGTAAATTTTGGACCTTTTCCTTCAGCCATAATGAGTTGACAAAGCTGTAATTAAATTGATGAGTATAGGCCACTAGTATTGTGCAGAGCTCATATGAACCTCTAAAATACTGCACTGAAAACTGGAGGAGACAAAATACATTGTTTATAGAAATCTCTGTGGTAGGCAGTACAGCAGTCTGCGCTTCCTGCAGAAACTGCTAGTTAAGTGTCAGAACAAGGCAAATGTTGTGAGAGTCTGTTACGTGTCAGCATCCATAGTACAGGACAAAAATGTTGGTCCCAAAATCCCAAAATAAAGCGGGAGCAGGGAGGAAGGACTCCTTTGGGGGAAACAGTTGTGACTATAGCAGGGGAGGACTGGTGAGGTGTCTAGAGTTTTGCATTATTTAGGTAGCTCTGGCAAAAAGTTTCTTGCTCTTCTCCAAAAGCTGCTGCTGCCATGTGTGTTCTCCTCCTCTGTCCCCTTGGTCCTCCTGGGTTTTGGCTGGGATGTGACCAGCAGCACTGGTCAGAGTGGGAAAGCCGCAGCCAGGCAGGAGTGGCGGTGGCTGGGGGGCCGTTACTTTGGCTTCAGTCAATTCTGGTGGAATTTCATCTGCTCTGGTAGCATTTACACAATAAGTAAAACCTTGCAGTAAAGTAAATAGACCATAGCTGGTCAAATAATAGCCGGCCGCGGTCAGTGGCACGGTTTGTCTGCTAGCCTCTGTTGCCTGATGTGCTTTAAAAGGAGCGCTCTTGGCTGTTAGCTGTCTACTGTACGGTCTTTGAGTAACTCTATTGGACCAGAGCTCGTATTTCTTAAAGAGTACATGAGTCTGTTCTAAAAATTCTTGCAGTATCACCTTGCATATCTTTTATATATTGGTGTTTCTTGCTTTTGATATTTTTACTGTGAAGGAAATGGAAGTATTGAATTCAAGGAACATTTTATAGTTTCAGCAAGGTTACTTTCTATGACATTTTTTCATTTCTTCAGTCAGGGCCTATTTCTGAGTTTCTTAGGCAAAAATGTTGCGAAAAAAATGCGGGTTTTTTTAGTCTCATTAGCTCCAAACTTTGTGAAGAGGAGCTTCACGAAGGCTGAGGAGCTTCTTCATGATATAATGCAAGTCATTACAAAACAGTAGCTCAAAAATCAATTCAAGGAAAACATCCTTCCTTGGAAAAAAATCCCCTGGTGAACATTAGTTAAAATATTTACACTGTCATCTGCATCGAGCAATCCTTAACATTATTCTTGAATTCAGAAAGCCCCCTTGTTCTTGGATGTTCCACTGAAGGTGGCACATCTGTTGGAAATCTTCCCTGATTTGTGAGCATTTACATCCGCATCTGGCAAGGAAAAATTAGTTGTGAGAGTAAGGAGGAATCTGCTGTCAGAAAGGTTCATTTGGTGGCATTTTGCAGCATCAAATGGCCCGTCTCAAACGAAAAGTAGCACCCTGATCTGGCTAATATGATCAGCATAATTTGATCTGTGGCTGCAGCACATTTGATCTATAATTCAAAAAGCAGGACTTTAATCAGTGTAGACGGGGGGAAGTGCCATAGGCTAGTGCTGATCTGGTAGGCAGTGACACATGCCATGGAGGCATTTGTTGGGATCTGAGGATTCAGTCCACCTGTAGATGCTTCTCCGGACTCAGTCCTTGTGTCCTGGGCCTCCTGCCTCCTGGGCCTCCTGCCTCTGCTGCCGTGGGGCAAGGTGGCTCCAGTCAGCTGTGACATCTCGCTGCTGCTTGGTGGGGATGCAGAAGAAGATGGGGCTACTCTGTGCTTTGGCCGCTTGTGGTGGAGACCCAGGAGGGAAGGAGGATTGTCCAGCAAAAGTAATTTCAGAGCAACAAATTGTTTCAGGGAAAGCATGCTGGCAGCTTGACCAGAAGTTCTTGTTGCTGCCGTAATTAAATAAATAAGCAAGCAATTAAATAGAAACTGTGGCAGCCTCAGAAGCGAAACGGTCCCCTGCCTCCCTCCCTCCTCCCTCTGTCGCTGGCAGCAGAGCAGCGCTGCAAGCTGGCTGCACTTCACATGAGATGTGGCTAAATTTCTCAAGAAAAAAATATCCAGAGGGACAAGACGCGATGCTCTCATTTCTGACATCTTAAGCTTGTCACAGACGCCGAGCCTGTTTCCCCCAACGTGATTATCTCTCCCTCTGTCAAGGAGGCAGATGCCTCAGCTAGGAAAATATCGTCCCCAGCCTGTCATCTAGATTCTATAAATGGAAATAGGCCTTTGCAAAGCCAAAAATTATATTTAGTTGCAACTATGGGGGAGGAAAAATAAAGAAGAAAAGGGATAAATAAAGTCCAAACCCTTCAGAATTGCAACAGGAACAACAAAGCACTTAGGTTACCCTTAATCATCTGCAAATGTTGATGCATTCATTAAATGTAGACTGCATAAATAAAAGTTATTCTTCTGTCACTCCTTTTATCTCTACCTAAAGCATTCACTTGCCAGTCAGGTTTCTGTACACAAGCCATAAATATTCATCTTTTTCTGGAAGAGTTTTTACCCAGTATTTGCTCGTTTTCATATAAACTCTCCATATGCCAGCAAAACGCTGTGAGCTGGAGGTGTGCAATTTAGGTGATTTAGCCTTGGAAAGCCTACAAAAGCCTTACCTGACCAGTACTTATTAGCCCTGTGGTAGAGAGTGAGCCAAAAATAAGATTAAAATCTTGCTGGTTTAGGTATGAAGGAAATTTAAATGTTGTCCATGCAGTGGGAACAGCTCTTACGTGTCGTGGTACTGCTCTGTGGGATAGGCATGAGTGGCTACGAGAGATTGGTTATTAAGGCTCAGGTTTTAGTAGCTTTCTGTGTGTCGTGCTGGCTAAGCAGACTGAACTGCCAGTGTTTTAAAGGCCATTCAGGAGAAATCAGGGAGACATTTTACAGAGTGTTTCACTAAACACAAAGTTTGGTCAGCTAAAAAAATGTTGGCTTATCTAATTATTTCAGCTTGGGGGAAAAAGTGTCCTTTGTAATTCTTACTTTTGTGGAAACTGATAAAATTGTTTTGGGCAACTCGCCCTCCCCATTTTGTTGTTGGCTGGGTTTTTTCATGGCAAGCAAATGGGAAAAACGAAGTCTGCACAGTGCCGTAGGAGTGCGTGCGGAGCAGAGCCTGCCTGCAGCGTGCGCCGTCGGGAAAACGGCGAGGTGGATCCCACAGCGGCTTACCTGAGGTGCAGAAGTAGGGGCAAAGGGAGTGTGGGGAAAGCAAGGGTACTCTTTCATCCTTTCTAGCTGGACTGGAGCAGGAAGTGTGATAGAAACATTTAAAATCTTCACTTGACAGTGCTGGAGCATCCGTGTTGGATCCCTGGAAGGGGGGAGGCTGTGCAGACCCTTGGTGCTGGTCAGTCTGGCCCTGCAGGGCAGCCAGGTCCCAGCTGCTCTGCACCAGAGGTGTCTGGCCGTTTTTGTGGTTGTAATCCATTAAATGAGAGCGCTGCGAAAGCTCCTTAACTTACACATGGGCTTTGAGGTCAAATTGAAGTCCCGTGGCCTCTCCTGGAGCTGTGAAAACCCAACCCAAGCTTATAGTGAAGTAGGTAGGATTCTGTTAGTGTTGCTCACTAGGTAGGTGCCCTCAGCAGGGTGGGGGGGGACTACCAGAAGGAGAAGAGCAAGTAAGTGTGTGTTATCTGTGGGCGTGGAAACCTGTGCAAAGGCAGAGAGAAGAGCACAGCGATGGGCACTTGCTGTAGCCCTTGATACTGTCAGTCCAGCCTGTTCAGATGTACCCAGTGGTCTGTGCAGAGCTCTCTGTTATCAGAGGTTTCTTTGAGAGCACAGGTGAATTAATTGCAAAAGGCTTGGTGACATGAAATCAAAGCATAATTGTGTTTGCTCTCTCTTCCAGGAGGGAGGAGTGTGGGGATGCAATTAGTGATGAACCACACTTGTTATTTTGCCCTCCCTGTTCTAAAAACACGTGGAGATCAGTGATGGTCAGAACCCTGCTTTTGAATTCTCATCCTGAAGACGTGTGCTGTTGTTTTTGAGGCCCTTTAGGTTGCTGGCTTCCAGTGTGGGTGTGCTGCTGTCAGCAGTGAGGATAATGCATGTGTCATCCCACCAGCCTCTCACCCCCTCTGCCAACTGATGAGATTATGGTCACAGATCCATGCAGACCTTTCTGCCCTTGCGCTGTGCGGAAGAGGGAGAAAACCTTTCCTGTGATCGCTTTCCTCCTACCTGACCTTGCCTTTGGGGAGGAGAAGACATGATCAAGGGCTGTATTGCTTTTCCCTGGGCACTGGCTCTGCCCACACTGGGTTTGTAGGACTGGTGGAAAGGATGTAGAGCCTGACGTGGACTCTAGGACTGGAGGAGCTGCCAGTTTCCTTGCTCCGGTTTCCTGGAGCTCTAGCCTGGGCAGGCTTATGGGCTGCTGCGTGGATCTCTGGAACACTAACCAGGTCCCTGGGAAACAACCTGTGAACCCCCATGAAGAAATTCATAGAGAAGTTGACTCCGCAAAGTTTTGCTGCAGACTTGTCTGACAGTGCTGTTGTACTGCCACAGGTTCATTAGCAGATACTTGTGCGTTTGCTTTTCTCCTCTCTCCTTCCTCTTCCTCTCTCCTTCCCACCACTGTGATTGCCTGGCCTTCAGTGGAGTTTGCTTGCTGTTCATTACTTCAGTTCTCTACCCTGAGGCTGTCATTTTTATTTATTTTAGTATTCTAATTTCTGTTTTAGGATCAAAAAGAAAATAACGTTGACCTAAAAGAATTAGAGGCAATAACTTTTTCAGAGAACTAAGTCTTTGAAAATTAATTTTTTTGTTCAGTTTAATTTCATGGGTGTACATTTTCTATTAAACGTAGGCCAATTGCGTTGCAACAACTGTAAAAAATATTTATTTTAAGTCTTGTAATGTGTTATTTATGAATGCATCATAGTTATAATGATTCACTTACAGGACTATTGTGACAACAGCACCTTATCTTAAAAATGGGAATTTGCAATACGAAACAGTTAATTAACAGTAAGAAAGAGAACAAACTGAGAAGATGCATACAAATTGACAGCACTAACAGAATAATCACCAGCCTTTATATGGGGCTTGAATAGCGTAGAAACTGAGAAATCTTAATGGAGGAAAAAAGACTTTGCTTCTGTAGAAACTTAGGAATTAGTCTGGTTTCTGCAAATCTCATCTGTCATAACAATCATTGAACAACTACTTAGACTTTGCAGGCCTGATTCAGGGAGAATTACAGTGGAAAAAATAAATGTGATCCATCGCAACTGTGCAAAGACCAGTGGATAAGTTAATCCTGTATGGGACTTACTTGGGAGTATCAGAATACATTTGCCAGACGCAAGATAACATAAAGTAAATATTTAAAGCTTTAATTGTGCCACAGCATGCTAGAGGATAATAAAAGGTGCTGAAAGGTAGTTAAATGCATTCAATTTAAATAGATCATTTAAAAGGGGGAAAGCAGCAATGCAATTTTATATCTAGATGCAGTGTTCACCTAACGAGAAACGTGGCAAGGGCAAGCAATCTCCTGTGGTGTCTGAGAAGTGGTAGAGACTCTCTGGTGGGCTATAAATACTTTACCATCCATTCTTTGTTTCCAGCATCAGTTTACTGTGATGTAGCAATTGTGGTGCTTTTATGCTGTGTGTTGACAGTCCCTTTCCTGCATGGAGTACGTGGTGCTAAGGAGTTTTGGTTAGTGCTTGGGTAAAAGTTGTCTTGTCAGAGTGCAGCCAGGGTGTAGCTGGACACTGCTGAGTCCACCTGGGCTCAGGAGAGCAATTCAGCGCTGGAGAGCACGTGGCTGAACACCTTGTTTGTGCAACTTGGGCCTGTTTACATTTTTACTCTCAAAAATCTTCTGTGGAACTTTTAATTAGTTCGCGTCTTCTCGCTGTTTCCTTTGTTCTAGGTGGCTGGGTGATGGACATCTACTGAAAGGAATGAACATGGGGGCTTTGGCCTCTTTCTGCCTAGAACTTCAGCCAGATTCCGATTATTTTCACTTCTCTGAGAATAAATAAATGAGATGCAGTAAACATACAATGTGTCAGCTCTCCAGCTATTTCAAGTGCCCTTCCAGGCAACTGCCCACAGCGGGACACTTTGTCTAGACATGATGTGAAGCTAAAGCTGTTAGTCAGACTCTATTAATATGTGATATGCAAAGCGTTCCTGGAGAGAAACTTCAGGGCGGATCTGTCAGATAAGGCTGAGGGAGGCTCTCTTGGGTTGTCTTACCTGGTGGGAGAGAATGGCTCCTGATGGGTAAGGGCAGGGTCTGAGCCCCAGCCTCGCAAGCAGCCTGACCCAGCATGGCTGCGGGAGCTCTCCAGTGGTTGAGTCAGCCCTAGTGTCAGCTCCTCGGCTGTGAGACACAACAATTACAGCAATACTTCAAGTCAGAAAATTGCCAGAACCATTTAATGTATGTGAGAGTGACAGTGAGTCATCTCTGATCATAGTGTTTAGCAGCCTGGAGATCCATAGGCACCCAGGACAGCCCAGGACAACCCCTGTCTGCGTGACAGCTCAGGACAAGGAGAAGCAGCTCAAAGTCACTGTCACCTTCCTTCCAGGGAGTGCTTCAAACGGGTTTGCTCCCAAAAGACCAAGTCAGCGAGGCATGGGACCTGTTGTAGCCAGGGGCTTGGAGGTGTGGGATAGGGCATCTGTTGTTGCAGCCTTCATCCCCTGCTCCTCAGTGTGACGGTAAGCTGGTGCATGTGACAGTGAGCACGTTAGCCTGTGTCAATCATGTATCTTCTGTGAACTGAACAGTTAAGTGCAGGCTAAAATGATAATTAGGTTTTGCAAAAATCTCTTTATGATTTCATTTCAGGAGCAGAGTACATTGTAACATGGAAGTTACAGATTAGTAGATTCAAAAGTGAAAGGAAACGTGGATTTGGTTTCAACCTGCAAAGACCTCATTTCTTAACTGAGTTCTGTGAGAACCCGTTAAAAATTTATTTCATGTTCTCCAGCAGTCACTTAAGATGCGAGTTGAGTCGTGGGGGTTAATATTAAGAATACTGTAAGTGCTTGTGTGGCATACAGGGCAAGGAGCACTAGAAAGACTCCTACCACTGGTGATTAGGAGCTGTGCAAGTACTGCTGAGCACACGGTTTGGAAAATTGAACTGTCCAAAGAAGCACAATGCTCAGTAATGAGTGTTTGCAGGACCTACATACTCAAGCACTTGTTTTGACAGTTGTATGGGCTGAATATTCAGCTGCTGCAAATTGCTCTGAAGCTTTTCTTGGTTTTTTGGGGTTTTTTTTCTGTTTAACTGGAGCTGGTATGAATCCACAAGCTCCAGACATTTACAGCAACCAAAAGTCCTTTCAGTGTTTTAAAGTTTTTGAACCAACTTCCAGAGTAAATGTTTTAATTTATTTTGAGCTATGTAACGGTCCATTAGGCATAAATACGAGAAGGACACAAAATAGTGACTTGCCTCTAATATGGATGGTTTCAAAGCAGTACAAAAAGTGATTCTGGAGTCCCCCGAGGCAGATCACCAACTCCAATCTCCAGTATGCGATGTCCTTAATTAGAAAAGAGTGGCTTTTTCTGCTACTAAAGACTACTTACTACATCCTAAACACTAGAAGCTAGTTTATAGCTCAGTATTGAGACAATGTATTTTTTCTAAGGAAGACATTTGCCTTTGCTAACTTTGATTTACTGTTATAAGCTAGAGGACTGCAGTATTCACTTCATGCACTGGAACGTGAAATGTGATTTTTTTCTCAGAGCTCTGCTGTACTTGCTGCCTTGGGTTATTTTTTATGTCATTTACAGCGCTGAACACCAATGTGAGCGTATTACGCAATGTAGTGTAAGAAAATATATAAAGGCAATAAACTCCACCGTTCTTTCTGTTTTAAGAGAACCCTTATTTGATCATTTTGCCTTTTGATTTCTGAAAAAGTTAATTCCAAAAGGCATATTGCAGCTTGAGTGTTTACGAGTGCGCGCTTCTGCCTGCTGTAGAAGTTGCTGCTGCAGAGCTGTCTCCTGCAGCTGGCAGTGGTGGGAGCTCGGGGAGCAAGCTCAGGGAGCGACAGCCACCCAGGCAGGGAGATCACCTGTAGCAACATCTGAATTTCACACTAAGTTGTGTGGAAATGTCTGCTGGTTTGCAAAAGATTTGAAATTTATTTCTTTTCTATGACCTTGTGACCATGCCCTTCCCACTGGTGACAACATGTTACTCAGCAGTGAACAACTGTAAGACACATTGGCCTTGGCCGGACTGTTTTGAGCAGACCAGCGATCTGCGAGGCAAGCGTCGCTCATCGGAGTTATTTATGGTTTGGCTTAAGCACAGTACCTCTTGGGTATTTAACTCTTTTTTGATAGTGTGCAAACACTTAGTATTGAAATTCCTTTCATATCAGGCTTTACTCTAGAGTGCCAGCGCTTTTGCGTTCCAGGTTGTGTGCACAGGTGTCGCAATGCACCTGGGGACACACGGACGTTGTGGCGAATGTACGCTGAGCTACGCCAGTGGCAGCTTCCTTGGTTTATCTTCCCTCACTGCTTACACGCCTGCTTGGCTGCGTGGCATCGGCGCTGCTGTCTGAGCGAAGGCAGCTTGAAACAATGCGAGGAGCAAGGCAATCTTGTCATGTCATGCTTATGCAGCCTGTCTCGGTACCACCTCCGGGCTGTGTGTACATGGGGTAGGTTGGCTTTTCTGTTTTGGGGAGCCGAGAAGGTCCTGCTCATCCATCCTGCAGGGCAGGGAGAAGTGGGCTCCCAAGAGATCTCCCTGCAGAGTCCGCTTGGAGATGGGGGAGCTGGTGGCTTCATGCTTGCTGAGGTGAAGCTAGCTCCAGTTTCTGCTGTGAGCTGCTGTCTGCTCAAGCTGGAATAAATGGGCAGTGAAAGTCCTCCTCGCGTGCTCCCTGATCTGTCAGGTCGGTGTTGTTAGCCAAGTCGCGCTGCACATTCACTGTTCACAGCAAGGGAGCAGAATCCTTCCTGCTGCCTGTGACCCAGTGCTGATCACCTCTCTCGCCTGGTCTTTCATATGGTCTAGAAGCCGTCTCAATGAATTGAAAGATGCCACTTTAAACATAAAGTAATAATACAACATTTAACGTCGTGCTTTATGAAAATTTTTGTAATTCTGGTGCAGTTAGGCTGTGAGTACAGAGCGGCTGTGCTGCCCGCTCTGTGGAAGTTCCACAGTGCTGTGCACAAGAAAGTCAATGGGCAGTGGAGAGTGATCTCCGTCTCCAGAACATGTAGCTGGACTGTACAAGCGTGATCATTAAGGTGGACAGTAACAGGAAAACAGTTTAATCTTCTGCTAATTTGACTTGGTGCTGATTAAATTGATTAACAGTGAAAAGCAAAACCCCTCTGTATATGCAGCGAGTGCATTGTAGCTACACTGTATGACAGTGATAGCATAATTGCACATGAATTTACGTAATGTCCAAAGGGATTTAGAGAAGTGGAGAGAGGGGAAAAAAGTTTCAAGTCCAATGGCTATACCTGCGTTAAGTGAAGGCTTCTGCAATGTGGTCCTTTTATTTCAGGAGGGGGAGGGGGGTAATGCAGTCTTGTGAGTATTGTTGCACACGGTTCTCAATCAATACGCTGTTCAAGTGGATTAAATGACTTTAACACTTCACGGGCCAGATAGGAGGAAAATAAAAAGCTGGCTTGTTGTCAGACTATTTGAGGTGCATTATTCAGTCGCAGCATTGACAGCCTGGATGTTGGAGCTGTCCCCTGGCTGGCTGGGGAAGCTGTTCCAGCAGTGGCTCCTGCGGTAGGTGATACGCTGGTAAACAGAAGTTACAGTGCAGGCAGGGGTTTCTTTCAGTCATGTGAGTGACTCTGTTGAGACTGCAGTTGAATTTTTCAGGGTGAATAACTTGCTGGAAACTTTTTTGGGGTTGCATCCACTCGTGGATGGAGGTGAATTTAACTAAAGCTTTAGTCCGAGAAAAGAGTATGAGAAAATGTGGCAGCCTTTCTTTTGACTGTTTTAAAAATGAAATGTTTTGTGTTTGCGTGTACAGAGACCCAATTTGTATAAGCTTAATTTTTAACCTATTAAAAATCCACCCTTGCAATGAAGAGGAGTATTCATTTCAGGTTAAATTAGATGGTTTTTTTCTTTTCTGGAATGATATTTCTGCTGTTCGTCCAGCAGCCATGTGCATAGCTCTGGGCAGAGCCGCTCACCCCTTTAGGCAGTGCTGCCGGACCAGAGCAGCGTGCAGGGATCTGCTGCTCCCCAGGGCCATGGGAACATGCTGCACACCTCTCCGTGGCACGCTGAGATGTTTTGCTCCTGCTGATTAGTTTTCTGTGCTTTGTGTTGAAAGATTTCCTCTGAGGCTGTTTCTCAGAACAGCTCTTTCTGTAATGAGTTTGAGTTTTAAAACACTCAATTTCTTGCCTCCTTCCTTTTGTTAATCCACAGTAAATGAGGCAAATAATTGGGAGGTGTCACCTGTCCTTTCATGAGTGGTGCTTCTGTTCTTGTCCCCTTCTTCCAAGTGAAATGCCCAAGAGCTGCAGCAGTGGAGAGTCTCTGAACCAGAGTCCGAGTCTATTGTACTGCTGCTCATCTCCTGTTCCCCGAGAGGTGTGGCTGATCCTTCTTGCAGATTTCCAGGAAGGAGGCAGTCTTTTATTCAATGATTTTGTTGCCTCTTGCAGGCTGCTATTCCTCATTCTGCTCTTCCAGGATGATTCTGATTTCTGTTAGTTCTTTGTGGTTTTGTTTTTCTTTTCTCTGCTGGGGAAATTTATGTCTCCCTTTTGTAGCCCTTCCCTTGTCAGTAGATGCTCTATAAATAGGAAGAAAAAAGCTACAGGCATTCCCACTTCTCCTGATTTCCTGTGTCATTTGAAATTATTCTCCTAGCTCCAAGTAGGGCTAGATTAATAATTAAATTCTTATTAAAGTTATGTTGCACAAGAGCATTCTAATATTCCATAAGTAGTGAACTATAGCTCTCAAAAGCTCTCTCAAAAACTGTGAGCTTCCCACTCATCCCCGGACCTTTCTGGCAGTTCTCTTGCCACTTCCTTCTCTGCTAGCCTGGTTTTCACCATACTGGAAGGCTGTTCTCTTAGGAACAGCAGCATTCCTTGCTTTTCACCCGAACTTTCTCAATGGAGGAAAACAGCAGTTCGCTGTTGTGCATTGCGTGACCCTGAGACGTTCTCTGCGTTGAGCTGGTCATAGTGGCTTTTNGGGTAGGTAGGGGTGAGTGAGGGGTGTGAGCAAGCTCTCATTTCCATCTGGGACTGCCTCCCATCTCCTCCTGTCATCCACAAGGCTCCCTTCCTTGCGTCTTTGCAGCAGAAAGAGGAATGGTTGATCCACAAGCTGCGTGCTGGTGCCTTAGGTGGCAGCCAGAACCTGATCTGAAGATGAAACCTCTTTTGGTGGCTGTGCAAAGGGGATGGGTTATCTTCTCAAGCTAACCAAGCAAGTCCTGCCATTTCGGTATCTTCCCTTGAGCCAACCCCTGTGTCTCCATGAAGCATCCCTGATAATACTCTGGTTTGCTTACAGCTCTGCCGTACGCTGGTCTGTGTGCCTGTTGCTTGATACACACACTCCAGAAAAAAGAATAGTATGCTCTAAATTACTATCTTGTCTGCTGTGGTGCGCGGAGCAACCCACCTGTTTGGAAAGCAGCCAGCTTGCGTTTATTTTAGCAGATGGAAAAAGCAGAAAGCCGCTCGGAGTAGGCAGGGAAGCAATATTTATTCATTCAGTGGCAAGCACGGCAAAGTGGTGAACTGAGACGCAGAGTTAAAGAAGAGTGGGTACACGTCGTGCGTAGCAAAAACGCAGATCCTGGTGGTGGGGAAGGGAAAGGCAGTGGGTCTGCACAACGGAGAGTAAACTGGGGATGTTACTTAGCCGTTGTTGAGCAGAAATGTGGATCTGCTCTTTATCACAGCTCAGATGCGGGAGGCTGACAGCGCTGCCTAGCAGCATCTGGGGAGGAAACCGCTGTTCTCCCAAACCCCGCTCCTGCGTGTGGGCACGGTGAGATCGCAGTTATAGCCAGCTGCATCACTGAATAGTGGCCAGATCAGAGGTAATCAAAGGCTGTTTAGTAGTAGATGGATGCCCAGAAGAGCTAGGAAATCAGGCTGTGTGCAGAAGTGTTAGTGTCTTTTCCACAGGGGAAGCAGGAGATGCATTCTTAGCAAAATTCATCAACAAATTTTTGATGTTGGATGTCATTGTGTTCATTAAGCACAAGGATCTAAACGCAGCCTTATCTTGGCTAGGCTTTTTGGAGGATAACAGCCTATTACTGCTGGCGGTTAATCCAATTACTCTTTTAGGTCAAGGGGGAGTGTTCTGTGTAAATATTTTTGGAAGATCTGAAAAAATTATTCTGTGTGGTTGACCCAAAGAGAATTTCAGAATTTTTCAGCAGATCAAGAAGTTTAGAAATTCCTGCTCATATTGAGACATGTTCAAAAGGGCTATAGGCTTTCAATTTTCATTGTGAGACAATAATTGCTTATTTTAGAAATGTTGATATTTCACAATGGACAGTAGTTTCAAATCAGAAAATAAAACCACCGTCTAAAATCATCAGTAAAACTCTTTGATGTGCACATGAAGGCAGGTTGTGCAAACCTAAAGAATTAATTCAGAATGAAATGTTTTGCCTAAAGCAGGTTTTAACTGCATCATTTTGGCTCACTTTGTTCCTGGTTCTCTAAGAAGGATTTTATTGCGTGTATGTGAGGGGACTGTGCAAGAACTACCAGCGATCCCTCTAAAGCAGGGAGGAGCACTGTTTTGGAGAGGAGAAACCCACCTGTGGGTGAACTGGCACAGACTGAAGTGGAGTTTGTTCCTGCTTTCGGCAGCGGTGGGGGGAAGGTGTTACACTTGGTGAGCCAGGTCAGACGTTCTGCTTTGCACGTGCTTGACCAAGCGCTGGGAGTAGAACTGTGACACTCCATCTCCTCCTGCAGCTGTTGCAGAGGGGGTCTCTGTTCGCTGCTTCATTTCCATCTAGGAATGAGGCCCCCAGGTAGGATTAGGATTTGGCAGATATCTCTGGGGGTGCTTGTGCTGCTGCCTCTGCTGTGACTGCAGCCGTTGGGGATAAGGTTCAAGGTGGCATGCTTGGCTGCGGCTGCTGCTGGGGTAACAAAAACCAGTACAACAAACAAAAGCGATATTCCATGTGGGATGGGGATCCTTCCCCCGGGACTGGGTAAATGCTGAGGTCCAGGCTGCTCATGCCTGTGTAAGTGTTTGGGAATCTCTGTATTTCATGGCAATCACAGCAGGAGCTAGGTTGTTGGCTTTACCATAAGGATTATTACTTGGCTATCAATAGCGAATTTTAAATATTCCTGTGACATTTATGCCGCAAATAGGAGTTTATCCTCTCTCTCCCACCAGACACAGAAAAGAGCTCTGAGACCGTATACTGTTGAATCCCAAAAGCCTCAACTCCTAATAACCGGCACAATCTAATTTAGATCAGCAGTTTGAAAAATCATTAGTTCAAGTAGTAAAAGCCTTCTATTAAACAAGGATTTTGCTTCCCCAAGACTGTAAGTATTTGAGCTCTTAGAGACAACTATTGCCAGTCTCAAAATGTATGCTCTATTCATGCAAGCCATAAAACCGTCCCTTTAATACAACTTCAAAAATATGCACAGAGAAATAGTTGCTATAGAGGAAATTTATAGTATTGGTTTGAGAACAAAAGACCAGGCACTGCTTCCCAGTAAGAGGAGTGAGCGAGTCATGTCACTGGCAGGCTGTCATCCGGCACGGCCCCGTCCAGCAGCAGCCTCCCCATGTAACGAGAGTTCACTTCGCGCGGAGTTTTAATTTTGAAATATCATCTAAAGAACCTCCAGGTAAAAGGTTTTTCTTGGATTTGTTCCTGTGAGGAGCTGAAAGCAACTTGATATCCTAATGTTTTCCCTAAAATGAGAAAACCATTTCTGACACAACTCTAAACCACCTCAGGAGCCAGGGTAACTTCACTCGTGACCTTTCTTTCTTTTTTGTGGGTGGAGGAGGCAGAGGATGCAGGAGGTGCTCAGTGAGCGTTGCTGCTTTCTTTCACAGCACAGCCTGGCAGGCTGCAGCAGCGAGGCATGTGCTGCTGCTCTTATTTTTCAAGGAAGAGTCATGTTTGAAGAATGGGTTTTTTACAACTTGTTCCCTTGTGCCAAAGCGAGGGATTTTCTTCACTTTGTGTAAGCTTGTTGTAAGAGGCACTGTAATGATCTTCTCGGCTTGGAGATCTAGTGTAGAGCTGTGACTTCAGCCCTTCCAAAATGCCAGAATAAGTAAATTGTTGCAGGTATAAGCATCTTTGGGCTCACAGCATGTATAACTAACCAGACTAAGAAAAGTAAGGGAGCTGAAGGAGGAGGGAGGAAATTCATGTTTCAGGTAATGACCTGAAAGATCGTTCAAGGAGGGAATGCATCCATGCAAGTACGAAATTTTTGTGTTAAATTGTCACACATACAAGAACAACAGTCTAACAGGAGCATGGGGATTTCCTTTGCCTGGCTATTAATACATTTTTACCCTATGGTTGCTAGAGCCTTTAGCTAGCAGAGCTGAAGCGTCTCCATGTGAAACCTGGGGG